>Ga0310697_10001676_pt1 | contig 25107 bp, 18 predicted proteins | sample 172DNAGHGlowgp2_FD_203883 | JGI IMG/M metagenome (GOLD analysis project Ga0310697, IMG submission 203883) | Sheep rumen microbial communities from Palmerston North, Manawatu-Wanganui, New Zealand - 1728 DNA GHGlow gp2 (v2) (version 2) | ecosystem: Host-associated > Mammals > Digestive system >...
AACTATCGCTACAACGCTTCAGACAACTGTAGCAGACATCTTATTATGGACCGAAACAGCAACCATGCAGATTTCGTCTGTGATGTCTATGGAGGTCAATGGAATGATGCGTTCTCCCTGACGCAGACGATAACGGGGCTTCCCGAGGGAAAGTATCGAGTGAAGGTGCAGGGATATAACAGAGATGGCAATGCTGCCGCCAAGCACATCGTATTCGGTGACGAGACAGGCATAGTAAGCGAAGAGTTAAACGTGAAGAGTGAAAAACTCGACAAGTAAACAAGTTAAATGATAAAGGTAATCATAGTTACTCATTACTTGTCAACTTAAAGATATAGCTAATAATGTAACTCAAAAACCATATAAAGAAATGAACAAAAGACTTTATACAGCACCCGCAACGGAAATAGTGGCGGTGCGCATCCAGAGCCAGTTGCTCGCCGGCAGTACCGTCGGAATTGAGAATAAGAAGGTTGATGGTAATGATGCCTTTGGCAAAGGTGCCAGCTGGGATGACGAAGACATGTAGTGTCATTCCCTCTTAACCTGGCGGTGTTAATACTGCCGATGATGAGAAAAAGACCATTTCAATGCCCTTCGAGGGGGCGGTGGAATGGTCTTTTTCTTTATTGGTGTCCGGGGACATTTCCTTTTAGGGTCAGCGTGCGCGGAGTTGCCAGAAGGCGACGGCAGCCGCTGCTGCAACATTGAGGGAGTCGACGCCGTGGGCCATCGGTATTCGGGCGACATAGTCGGTCGAGGCGATGAGGTCGTGGGGCAGGCCGTCGCCCTCGGTGCCCATGACGATGGCGAGACGGGGCTCGCCAGTGAGGGTGGCGTCGTCGATAGGCACGGAGTCGTCGGTGAGGGCCATGCTGACGGTTTTAAATCCATACTGCCGGAGCGAAGACAGGTCGTCGTCGAGCCAGGTCCAGGGAACGAGGAAGACGCTGCCCATGGAGACGCGCACGGCCCGACGGTTCAGCGGGTCGCAGGTGTCGCGGGTGAGGAGAACGCCGTCGATGCCAAGGGCTGCCGCCGAGCGGAAGATGGCTCCGATGTTGGTGGTGTCGACGACGCCTTTGATGACGACGAGGCGACGGGCCTCGCGGCAGATGTCGGCCACGGGGGGCTGTGTGGGACGGCGCATGGCACAGAGCACGCCTCGCGTCAGGGTGTAGCCGGTGAGAGTGGAGAGCAGTTCGCGGGGACCGGTGTAGACGGGTCTTCCGCGGCGTTCCATCTCTGCCACGATGTCGGCAGCATCGCCTTCGATGTGGCGTTGCTCACACAGCAGCGACACGGGCTCGCAACCCTGGGCAAGGGCTACGCGGATGACTTTTGGACTCTCGACGATGAAGACTCCTTTGGCGGGCTCCAGACGGTTGCGTAGCTGTGCCTCGGTGAGGGTGCTGTACACCTCAAGGCCTGGCTCTTTTAAGTCGGCGAGTTGACGAGTCATGAGTAATTAATAATTAGTAATTAGTAATTATGATTACCTTTTCACTTTTTGGGGTGGTTTGGTAGATTTTACTTTTTCTGGTAGGTAACTTTCCTAAACGGCTAAACAACCAAACGACTAATCTACCAAACGACTCACTTCTTCGATGGTACCGTTGAAGGGGCCGTTGTGTTCGAGTTTCAGTGTGCACATGGCGGCGGCAAAGCGGCCTGCCGAGGCGTAGTCCATGCCTAACGAACGACAGTAGAGGTAGCCGGCAGAATAGGTGTCGCCGCAGCCAGTGGCATCGACGATTTCGCGAGGCTCGTAGGCCGGGATGTCGTAGAACTGTCCGTCGACGAGGATGATGCTGCCCTCGCTGCCCAAGGTGACGATGACTTCCCTCACACCCCATCGCGCCAGCTGCAGGGCTGCCTCGCGGGGGTCGGTGAGGCCGGTGATGACTTCCATCTCGCGCTCGTTTACCTTGATGATGTCGGTGCAGGCAAGGATGTCGAGTTTGTCGCGCCAGTCGATGGGATGAACATCCTCACCGCGTACTTCGCGAAGGTAGCCTTGTGCATCGATGGAGATGCGGCCTTTCCGAGAGAGTTCTTTCACTACTTCCGGGGCGAAGTCGTCGGCCAGGAGCGTGCCGAGGTGATAGATGGTGGCATCGAGCTCGCTGACTTCCTCGAGAGTGAAGGCATCGGCCTTGGCCAAGACGCGCTGGGTGCGCTCGTTCTGGTTCTCACCGTATTTGTTTTCGAAGAACACCGTATGGCGGCTGGGAAACACTTTCACGTCGATGCCTGCCTGGCGCATGTCGTCGACGGCCTGCATGTCTTCTTCTGCCAGCTTCGTTACCAACTGGAACGACACTTTCTTGGGAAGACTGTTCAAGGCATAGGAGAAATAGAACGAGGTGCCGCCCGACATATAGACGGTCTGTCGGGGTGTGATGATTTTGTCGCGGGTGATGTGCCCGATGCAGCAGATGTCTGTCATATAAAAATGAGGAATGAGTAATGAGTAATTAGTAATGAGTAATTATGATTACCTTTATCATTTAACTTGTCTACTCGTCAACTAAAAGTAATAACTTGTTTACTTGTCTATTTGTTTACTTGTCTACTTGTTAACCTTTTTACCTGGGTGTTACTCCCCAAATATTACTTGTATGAGGGTTTGTCCGACGGCACCGAGGGTGTTGGCGTCGATATGGTCCATCGTGTCGTGGATGGTGTGCCATGTGGGTCCGAATGAACTTTCGGAGCAGTCGGGATAATAGGGGATGATGTCGATGGTGGGGATGCCTGCCACTTGGTTCATGGGCACATGGTCGTCGGTGACTCCCGTGCCGTCGCGTCGGGGGAAGTAGCTGTCTTTCCCGACGGCTTTGGCTGCGCGCCATACCTTGCGGACGATGTTGGAGGCGTAATAGCGCGAGTAGGCTTCCTGATAGAAGCGGGCCCCTTCGCCGCCTACCATGTCGAGGAGGATGCCGAAGAGGTAGCTTTTCTGTCCTTCGCCCTTTGTGGCTGCATATTGGCTGGCCCAGTGCTGTGCGCCCAACGCCCATGAGTCGGGGTCGTCGTCCTGGTCGCTCCACTGAGGCGTGCCCCAGTCTTCAGCGTCGAAGCATACGAAGTCGATGCCGAGGTTGGGGCCTTGGGGGGTTGTGGAGAGAAGGCGGGCGAGTTCCAGCATGACAGCGACACCCGAGGCGCCATCGTTGGCAGCCATCACGGGTTGTTTCCAGTTGGCTTCGTCGTGGTCGTTGTCGGCCCAGGGACGGCTGTCCCAATGGGCAGCGATGACGATGTGCTGCCGGGCTTCGGGCTGATAGCTGGCGATGATATTGGTGGCGTGGAGCGTCGTGCCGTCGTAGCCTGTGAGGTCGGCCGACTGTTGTTCCACGCTCAGGCCATATTCCTGAAACTTACCGACTATCCATTGGCGGCACTGCTCATGGGCCTGCGAGTTCATCGTGCGGGGACCGAAGGCACATTGGTCGGCACAGAACTGATAGGCTGAGTCGACATTGAAGGTCGGTCCGACAGGCTCTTGCTTCTCGATGTCGTCAACGGCGGCAAGGGCGCGGCTCTCCTGCCAGCTGTCGATAAGTGGACGGAGGGCATAGGCGAAGATGAAGAGGCCTGCCACGAGGATGATGAGGGTGCGTGTCACGAGGGTTTTCTTTTTCATTATCTTCTTATTGCGATTTGCTATAGCGTTACTATATACATTTTGTGTATTACTGGATTTTCTTAAGAATAGGTTCGCTTGCCACTCCAATGATGCCTCCTGAAGTTACGGACTTGTCGCATTCGATTACATTTAAACTAATAGCACCATTATTCTTTTTATCAAGTGCTAAAGAATATATCTCATTGAAAAGTTGATTGTCAAAGATAGAAAATTGTCCGACCTCTGGCCAACTGATGTCAATTTTCCCAAGAGACACTTTTTCGTCTCGACTATCATCATCCGTAACAAAAGTCAATTCTACCTGTGTAAGACCATCTAATTTTGCAATAAATCCTTTTGGGCGAATGATGACAATTGTTTCGAAAGTATCGTTGTTTTCGTCGGAAGAATAACAGGAAAGGTAGTATTTACTCACATTCGTTGTTATTTCTATGTCATATATGTTTTTACCATAATCATGAGGGTATTTTGTTGCTTGCGTCATCCATGACAAATCTTGTGTTTGAAAATCGAATAAAGATTTTACTCCGCCTTTTCTATCAGGAATGAGTGTTCCTTTTACTTGTTTTATTTCAAAAGCTTTGTTTTTAGGTGACAGAGCAAAAGATCGCAGGTCTTCAACTATTTCATTCATGCAAATATCTGTGTAATCTATTAGGTTGATTTTCGAATATTCCAACTTTCCCCAACTTACCCCGTCGTCTCCAATGATTTTAAAGGTATAGTCGGTAAGGTTTTCAACACGACTGTGAATCGTCCCCCATCCGCTAGTATCATAATCGCTAAAGTTGACAGATTCTATAGTCGTTGTATCGTTATCATTATCCAAGTACTCAGCCATCAAAGAGATTCGGTTTATCCGGGGATAACATTTACTATGGACAAACTTCCATTTTTTAATGCTTTGGGCCGTAATGGGAATCACTGCTACAAGACATAAACTTATAATTGTAAGTTGAACCGCTTGCTGATAGATTTTTAGTGCAGTTGTTTTTTCTGTTGTTTTCATAATCTTGATAATTAACGAAATTGATATTTGAACGCTTGCTGAGGACAGATTGCCATTCCCATTATTTGCAGCAGAAACCTTTAGAGTAGACAAGGTGGAGTGTGCTTCTGCCTTCGGGGACAAAGAAGACAGAAAGATTGAACTCCCCACAGACAGCAAAGTTGAGGACTACTTTGTTATTTTGCTTGCGGGTAGGATAAGTGTGTGTCGGAACGAGAATTGATTCGGATGAGGGATGCCAACTGAAGGCGGCGTAAGGTTCGTTTGGTATGCAGAGTAGTTTTTTAACGGCACTTCGGTCGACTTCTAAGGTCATCACACAAATGTCTTGGTATTTGAAGTCACCGATATAGCGGATGCCACTACTCTGCATCTCTATGGTCCGTAGGCCCACATAGTGCTCTGTGGGTATAGCTTCACCAGTAGTAAACAGAAGCATACCCTTGGAGACGTGATACTTCTGAAGCAACTTGTCAAGATAGAGTGTCACACAGATGCTGCCAAATTCTTCTTTCCACAATTCACTTTCCACACCGTCTTCTTCGGCGGCAAAGAAACCATGTCCTGCTTCTTGCAGCAAATGGGTAAAGTCGGTTTGTTCCATGAAAGGAGGCGTCTGCATGGGTTTGGGATGCAGGGCAGGGACTTCTCCTTCTGTGGGCTTGAAAGTCTTCTTAAACAGATTGAACATGTGTCGTTGTGGTTTATGTTGTAAAAGGAATATTAACTGCCTTTATATTGTTGCACCAGCTCCATCAGTCGCAGCCAGTTGCCACCCCATATTTTTTCAATATCGCTTTCGCTGAAGCCTTCACGGAGCAGGCGACGGGTGAAGAGTGTGAGCTCGGATGCATCGGCAAGGCCATTGATGCCACCGTCGCCGTCGAAGTCGGTGCCCAAGCCTACATGGTCGATGCCCATGATGTCGACGGCATGGTGCAGGTGGCGCATGAGGTCATCGATGGAGGCATCGCCCTCGGTGGTTAGGAAGCCCGGATAGAGTGTCAGCTGCATGACGCCGCCACGGTCGGCCAGGGCACGCATCTGCTGGTCGGTGAGGTTTCGCGGATGGTCGCAGAGGGTACGGCAGTTGCTGTGGCTGCAGGCGATGGGTGTCGATGAGCACTCCAAGGCATCATTGAACGATGTCTCGGCGGCATGGGAGAGGTCGACGATGAGTCCCTGACGGTTCATCTCCCTTACGACCTCGCGGCCGAAGGGTGACAGTCCGCCCCATGTCTGACTGCCGCGTGCGGAGTCGCAGATGTCGTTGTCGCCATTGTGGCAGAGCGTGATATAGGTGATGCCTCGGTCGGCAAAGTGTCGGATGTTCTCAAGGTTTCCTTCCAGTGCCTTTCCGTTCTCGATGCCCAAGACAATGGATTTCAGTCCGGCCTGTTTGTTGTGCCAGAGGTCGTCGGCGGTGCGTGCCAATGCCACATGGGCGGGATTGTCGGCAACGATACGTTCCACCTGATTGAAGATGTTGTCGGCATAAGCCCGGGCCGGTGACGCATCGTCCTGTGGCAGATAGGCCACCATGGTGACAGCATCGAGACGGCCGTCGGTCATCTTATGGAGGTCGACGAGGATGCGCGGGTCGCGACGGGAGAAGTCGACCTGCTGTGGGAAGAACATCGGGGTGTCGCAGTGGGAGTCGAAGGTCAGAAAGCGGTTGTGAAGGTCTTTGGCTTTGGCGAAGAGCGATGCTTCGTCGACGAGCCAACGGAATATCTTCCTGCCCTCTTCGCCTAACCATTCGGGATGCCATTGCACCCCGAGCATGGGTTTATGCTCACGGCTCTCGATGGCTTCGATGATGCCGTCGGGAGCTGTGGCAACAGTACGGAAGTGGGGCCCGGGGTCTTGGACTGCCTGATGGTGGAAGGAGTTGACGGGCATCGACGCTACCTTATATATATTATATAATGTGGAGCCGTCGACGATGTCGATGGTGTGGGTGGGCATTTCGCGTGATGCCGCCTGCGAATGTTTCAGGGTTGCCTGAGTGCTGATGTCCTGCATGACGTGTCCGCCCGAGGCAATGGTCAGGGTCTGCAGACCGCGGCAGATGCCGAGGATGGGCAGTTGGCGCTCAGAGGCCAGCCGGGTAATCATGAGCTCGGGGTAGTCGCGCTCGGCATTGATGCTGCCTAACGCCGGCTGTGGCTGCTCGTCCTGCCAAAGGGGGTTGATGTCGGCACCGCCCGTGAGGAGCAGTCCGTCGATGGCTTTCACGGTGTCGGCGATGACATCGGTGTCGGCCACGGGTGGGATTATCATGGGGATGCCACCTGCCTGCACGACTTGCTTATAGTAGCGGTCGCGCAACGATGCGTCGCCGTCGGTATAGTTGGCGGTGATGCCGATGACGGGTTTGTGTTGCCGGCGGGGCAATGCGTCGTGGAGTGGGGTGAGATGAGCTTCGAGGTTGAAAGACAGCATGGGTCGATGAAAGTTTAAAAGGCTGCGACTCATGAGTGGTCGCAGCCTATGATAAGTATCGGACGATGGTTAGTCCTTGACGATGTCGACAAGTTCGACAACGAAGATAAGTGTCGAATAAGGTTTGATTTCCTTGCCTGTCTGACGGCTTCCGTAGGCCAGTTCCTGCGGGATGTAGAGTTCCCACTTTGAGCCGACGGGCATCATCGTGAGGGCCTCGGTCCATCCGCGGATGACTTGGTTGACACGGAATGTGGTGGTCTGCGGGTTGCGCTTGTAGGAGCTGTCGAAGACGGTGCCGTCGATGAGGCGGCCTTCGTACTTGACGGTCACCTTGTCGCTCTCTGTCGGAACCGGTCCCGTTCCTTTGGTGATGACTTTATACTGCAAGCCGCTTTCGGTGGTGACAACTCCTTCCTGTTCGCGGTTGTTGACGAGCCACTGCAGGTTGTGGATGCGATAGGCTTCGTCCTTTTGCTCTTTGACAGCCTGCGAGCGGGCTTTGGAGATGTCGGTGGCTGCCGGCATGTTCATCACGGTGGTGTCCTTCTTCACTGCTGCCAGGAAGGCTTGGGTGAAGATGTTGGCATTGATGGAGTCGCCAGTGCCGGCAAAGGTCTCGGTGACTTCGGGCAGTATGCGCTGCTCGAAGAGACTGGCAATGGTGAGGGCTGCCTGACGTGCCTTGAACGACGGCTCGCTGCTCTTGCCGAGGGTCTCCTTGAAGACTTCGGTGAAGGTGCCGATCTGGTCGGCACCGACCTGGAACTGGCGTTCGATATATTCCAGCAGTCCGTCGGCGGCGGCATAGCCTAAGGCATAGCTCAGGGTGTCGCCCGATGACAAGATGGGAACAGGTGTCTCGACCGTTGCCACCGCGGCGGCTTTATCCTTTTTCTTGCTTTTCTTCTTGTCGGCAGAAGCCGTCATGAAGGCGGCACTGACAACCAATGCAAGAGCAAGCAATGCTATTTTCTTCATGGGTCAGCTGATTATTTCTCGATGCCGAGCAGCTCGACGGTGAAGACGAGGGCTGAGAAAGGCTTAATCTTGTCAGAACGGTCGTTGTCGCCGTAGGCGAGTTCCTGCGGGATGTAGAGTTCCCACTTCGAGCCGACGGGCATGTGGACGAGGGCTTCGGTCCAACCCTTGATGACTTGGTTGGCGCGCATCTTGGCAGACTGGCCACGCTCGTAAGAGCTGTCGAAGACGGTACCGTCGATGAGGCGGCCTTCGTAGTTGACTTCTACGAGGGAGGTGTCGGCAGGGATGGCACCCTTACCTTCGGTGATGACTTTATACTGCAGTCCGCTGGGAAGTGTTACGACACCTTCCTTCTTGGCGTTCTCGGCGAGGAACTTCTCACCGGCTTCGCGGTTGGAGGCATAGGCCTTCTCAATGTGAGTCTTCTTGATTTCGTCCATCTTGGTCTGGAACGTGGTGCGGGCAACCTCCTGGTTCATGAGGGTGGTGTCATTCTTGATACCGCCGACGAAACCAGCCAGGATGTTCTTCAGAGAGACGGTCTGCGTGGAGTCTTCGCCGAAGATTTCACCATTGATACCTTTCACCCACTGGCGGGCAATCTGCTGACCAATCTGCACACCGGCATAGTAGGCAGCCTGCTTCTTGTCGTCACCGGCATTGGCTCCTTCGTTCAGACCCTTGATGAAGGCTCCGATGTAGGCAGAGTCGATGCCCTGATAGTTGAAGTAATCCTGAATGCCCTGCGACTGAGCCAGGCCAAAGGCGTAGCTGAGGGTGTCGACATCACTCTTAAGGTTGGCCTTAGGAGTCTGGTTGCAACTGGTTGTGAATGTAGCGGCAGCAATGGCTGCGACGGCCACGAAAGCTAATTTTTTCATTGTCTTTTCTTTTTTATTTTAATGGTTACTGTCAATTCTTGATGGTTGTCTTTAAAGCACCTCGATGAGTTCTACATCGAAGATGAGTGCGGCGAAAGGAGGAATGCTGCTGCCTGCGCCATGCTCACCGTAGCCGAGGTGATAGGGGATGAAGAAACGATACTTGCCGCCTTCCTGCATGAGCTGCAAGCCTTCGGTCCAACCGGCGATGACGCCGTTGAGGGGGAAGGTGGCGGGTTCGCCTCGCTGGATGCTGCTGTCGAAGAGCGTACCGTCGACCAGCATACCTTCATAGTGGCACTTCACCTGGTCGGTGGCCTTCGGCCGGCGGCCGTTGCCTTGGCGGATGACCTGATACTGTAGGCCGCTGGCTGTCACCTGCACGCCTTCTTTCAGGGCGTTGGCAGCCAGATAGTGTTCGCCTTCTTCCTTGGCGGCCTTGAAGCGTTCGGCAGCGGCGGCGCGCTGTTTCTTCTCTTGTTCTGCAAAGAAATTCTGAACAAGCTGCTGGGCTTCTGCGTCGCCAATCTGAGGGGTCTTACCCGCAACGATATCTTTGATGGCCTGTGCAAAATCGTCAATGTTCAACTCTTTGGCACCCATGTCGCACAACTGGCGGCCGATGCCCAATCCTAATGCATAGCTGACTTTGTCCATTAATTGTGTCTGTTATGTTGTTAAACGGTTGCAAACTTTTAAAGCGGGCACAAAGTTACATAATTTATCGCATAGCAAGGCTATAAACGATGAAAATTTACATTTATTTAATGTAAGTAATGATTAAATAGCAACTTAGGAGGCGTTTCCCCGATACTTGGCACGGTGATTTCTTCCGTCCGTTGGGGCCGACAGAATTTGGTAATCGTATTAACAAGCACATGTAAGCCTCACATCAACCATTGATCATCGGATTATCAACCATTGATCATCAGCTTATCAACCATTGTTAATCGGCTTATCAACCATTGATAACACCCTTGCCAGTGGTTGATAACAATCCCGATGCTAAGAATCGGACATGTCAGAGGCAGAAGATGCGTTCCATCATCTGCCATTTCTCATCGCTCGTGGCATCGGCAGAACAATCCTGGAACAGCGACATATAGGTTTCCCATTCCTGCTGGCGGGGTAGGGTGGCAAGGCGGCTCATCGCCTCATCCCACTGGAAGTCCAGCGGGGCGTCGACAATCATCATGAGGCGGTGGCCCAGGAGGAAGATCTGCATGTCGAGAATGCCGACGGCCTTGATGCCCTCGATGATTTCAGGCCACACCTGTGAGTGGCGGCGTTTGTACTCGGCAATCAGTTCGGGGTTGTCGCGAAGGTCCATTGTCTGGCAGTAGCGCTTGACGGGCTGGCCATAGTCTTTTACTTTGTATCCTTCCATAATGTCGTATTTAAGAGGGGGTATTCCGAAGACTATGGCTCATGCTTCAGTTTCTTCATGAGGTCTTCGGTGGTTAGGTTTCGGGCTACGATACGGCCTTTCTGCAAGAGGATGTTCTCGGTGTGAGAATAAATGCCAAGCTGGCGGGCCAGTCCTCCGTTTTGCATCTGTTCATCGCAGACGATGATGAGGCGGTTGAGAGAGTCGCGCCTGGCCAGTGAGATGCATGTCTTCAGACTGCCGTCAAGCGAAAGGCTGAGTATTTTCAGTGAATCGTGGCGGGCTTTCAACTCGGTGTTTATCCGACGTTGCAGGGCGATACTCTCATAATTCCATGAGGCCCAGGTGACGATGGCGGCAGTAGGGGCTTTGGCCAGTTCGTCGGAGGTGACGGCCTTTCCATGTATGTCTGTCGTCGTAAAAGAAGGAAGCCTCTTTCCGACTTCCGTGGCGGCAAGGTGTTCGGTGTGCTTTGACAATCGGACCAGGTAGCCGTTGTCGGGCTGCGACTCGTGCATGAGGTTGATGAGGCGATGGGCTTCGTCGTAGTTGACGGAGTCGCCCTGCAGAAAGTAGCGTCCTACGAGATAGGTTCCGATGATGGACTGGGGGTGGTCTTCTATGAACTGTCGGGCATAGTCCAACTGTTCGGGCGGTGATGCCGTGGAGAGCTGGTCGCGCAGGCGGTTCATGAGTTTATTCTCATCAGTGCCGTTCACCTTCATTTCACGAAGGTGGGTGACGTCGCCCTTGATACTTACGTCTTTGCCTGGCTCAGCAAAGATAGGCTGTTCCGAATAGTTAGGGAAGACAAGGACGAGGATGCCGGGGCGGTTGAGGTTGAGTGAATAGGTGAAACGTCCGTTCTGCAATCGGACGGTGTCGATGCCTTCGATGATTTCGTCGGGACTGTAAAGATAGAATTCGCCTTGGTTGATTTGTGTAAAGCGGGCGTCTATTTTAAAGCGCTGTGACTCGCCTTCACAAGCGGTGAGAAGGAAAAGAAGGAGAATAAACAGCCCAACCCCTCCCCAAAGGTGGGGAGTTGAGTTAGCCTTTCTTGTTGTATGTATTTTCTCGGTTATCATATCAATTAGTAAAAGCTAATCCAACTCCCCTCCTTTCGGGAGGGGTTGGGTGTGGTTCAGATTGGGGGTGTGCTATATCCCTTTATCTTATTTCAGCACGTCCAGCTCGTGGTCGTTATCAGCATAGCTCTTGAGGGCCGGGTTCTTCTGAATGGCCTCATCGAGGTATGACTTGGCGGCCGACTTGTTACCCTTGCGGGCAGCAACAAGAGCGCGGAGGTAGCTGGTCATGGCATCGGGCTGCTCGATGGCGTCGAGGGTAGCGATGGCACCGTCGTAGTTCTTGTTCAGCAACTGAGCCAGGGCGGCACTGTTGGTCTTAAGACCCTGGAAGTCAGCTTCAGCCTGAGCAAAGTTACCCTTGGCAATAGAAAGGTTACCGAGAGCCTGGCCGACAGAGGCAGCACCGCTGGCGCGGGCAATGTCGTTTTCAGCGGCAGAAAGGTTGCCGTCCTTCAGGTTCATCAGACCGCGGTTGGCGAATGCTTCAGCAGCCTTCGGGTCTGCCTTCAGAGCCTGCTCGACATAGTTCTTGGCGGCAGCTTCGTTGCCCTTTGCCATTTCGATGACGGCGAGGTTGTTCAGTGCGCGATAGTCCTTCGGGTCTTTCTTGGCAGCTGCCTTATAGATGGCTTCCTGCTGGTCGATGTTGTCAACCAGTGTGGCTGCATAGAGCAACTCCTCGACAGACAGTACGGAAGGATCGGTAGCAGCCTGCTTGACAATCTGGTCGTCGCTGCGGCCTACAACTTCATAGTTGATGGTCAGGCGGGCACGACGCAGTTCGGGCAGCACGCCGTCAGCGAGTTCCTTGAAACCGGCCGACATGTTACGGATCTGCTGCTCACGCTCCTGCGGGTCCTTATACATTTCGAGAACGCGGATGATGACATCCTTGTCTTGGAGGTTGGAAGCGGCAACGAGCTGCTTGAAGCCGTCCCAGTCCTCTGCGGTATAGTGAGCATCGATAGGAGCTTCGACACCCGTCTCGGAGAGCTGCTGCTTCACATAGTCTTCAGAAACAGTCTGACGCTTGTTGGCCAGACGGTCGTTGAAGTCGAAACCACCTTCAGGTGAGGCGTATGCTGCAATCTCTACGTTCTGGACGTTGAGGCCTTCGCGGTCGGCATTGATCTTCTTCAGCATGTTGACAAATTCGGAAATGCTGTTCGATGCCAGTTCGCTCTTGCGGAGCTTGGCTTCGTTGATGAGGAACTTGATGTTGGCTTCCTGCTTTTCCTCGCGGATGCGCTGGAAGGCATCGGTGGCCTTGCAACCACCGCCGTTAGAAAGAATCTGCTTGTAGAGTTCGCTGGTGGCAACGACGCCAGTGGCAACCTTTACATCGGGGACGCTGACTTCCTTCTTGCCAACGCGAGCCTTGAAGGTCAGATAAAGATCGCTGCTCTCAAGAGCGTCGGTGTAGTCGAATACGGACTTCATGGCATAGCGGCCGCCCATGCGATAAGAGATGGTCTGGTCGTTGCCCTGTACTTTTTCGCCTTGGAAGGTAGCAGCCTGGCCCTTCACAACGTCATTGGTGAGGTTAGAGCGAAGCTCGGGAACCACAGTGACGACAGCCTTCTTCTTCATATACTTCTCGGGGAAGACACCGTTGATGGTGGCCTCTACTTCTCCGGCTTTTGCCTCGAGGGGATTAGGGGTCACAGTAAAATAGTCGGCAGACAGAGCTCCCAACTTACTTGAACACGACGACAATGCGGCAACTGCTGCAGCTGCCATGCAAAGAATTTGATATTTGCGCATAACGATAAATAAAATATTATAATGTTTTTTCATCTTTCTCTCTGGCGAAGGGCTGTAATGGCTCCTTCTGTGTGGAAGCCTTTAAAAAATGCTTCCTTGAAAAACTGCCCATGTGCCGCGAGCGGGACTCGAACCCGCACAGCCATCACTGGCCAAGGGATTTTAAGTCCCTCGTGTCTACCATTCCACCATCGCGGCCCTGCAGCCTGCAACTATTGGCAGAGCGGAAAACGGGACTCGGACCCGCGACCCCAACCTTGGCAAGGTTGTGCTCTACCAACTGAGCTATTTCCGCAAATTTGGATGCAAAGTTACGGCTTATTCTTCGAACAACCAAACCTTTTTACACATTTTAATATATAAAGTCGCCTACGGACCTGATATATTGTATGCTCTAAGCGAGTGAAGGGGATTATTTGACTTCCACCTCAGCCAGACTGCTGCTACCCTTATAGGAAGTCAGGAAGGCTTTGGCAGTCCCGACACGCAGGTTCATGTCGAGTCGGACGGGGACGTGGCTGTCGTCGTCGGTGACGAAGAACCTGACGATTTCCTGCAGCTTTCCTTTTTCCTTTTCGAGATAGGAGAGTTGCAGACAGCGGTATTTTTTCCCGTTGTCGGCTTTGACGGTTGATTTTCCAAGGTATTTGATGGTGACGGTTTCTATTTTGTGACCGTCAACCATGTCGAAGTCGATTTTGTGTCCTTTCTGCCAGCCTGTCGGGTCGAAGCCGCGGGCCCGCTCGAACATGGTTATCATGTCGTAGACCCATTCCTTGGGCGTTTGTTCGCGGTATTCGTGCTTGCCCTTGCTCGTCAGCTGGTGTTGGCGCACATGCTGGCGGCCGACCGAAGGGTAGTCGTAGAAGACCTCATCGACATAATAGCGCTTGCCTTCGCGGGCCCCCTTTCTGTAATAGACCGGTGTGACGGTTTGGTCGGCGGGCAAATCGTCGGACAGGAGATAGTAGCACAGCAGGGTGTCGCGCATGATGAAGTATTGGTCGGCTTTGTCGCTGCCGCGAGTGGTGAGGGCCGTGCAGTAGACCTCTTGCCCGTTGTAATTCTTCTTGACGGTGGACATCGAGGCAGTTCCGGCTTTCAGCCACACAAACTGCCAGTTATAATAGAGGTTATAAGTGACTTCCTCGCCGTCCCTAAAGGAGATTGGACCCTGTGCCTGTGTCGTGATGACGACGAGCAACAGGGTGGCAGTGAGGATAAGGTGTCGTTTCATCGTGAATCCTTTCTTTAAAGATGTTACCTGATGTTTAGACGCACGAGAAAGGGGAATGTTTAACCCGCCTATAATGTTATCTCTGCCGAACCGAAGCAACGATGGTAGTCGCTGTCGTAGAGCACGCAGAACTGTCCTGGTGCAACCCCCTGGATGATGGCCTCAGAGTGTACTCGGTAGCGGTCGCCTTCGTCGGTAGGTTCGAGCGTTGCGTGGTGCCAGTCGGGGGTGTGGCGAATCTTGAAGGTGATGTCTCGCGGCAGTGTGCAGGGAGTCAGCTGATGGATGCCGTGGATGAAGAATTCGTCCTTGAAGACCTTTATCGGCTCATAGCCGTGGGTGACGTAGAGGGTGTTGCTTTCCATATCTTTCTTGATGACGTTCCACGGTCCGCCGCCCAGGCCGAGTCCTTTGCGTTGTCCGATGGTATGGAACCACAGGCCGCGATGTTCTCCGAGGATGCGACCGGTCTCCAGTTCCACCACCGGGCCCGGCTTTTCGCCCAGATAGCGGCGCACATAGTCGTTATAGTTCAGTTTCCCGAGGAAGCAGATGCCCTGCGAGTCCTTGCGGTGGGCATTCACCAAGTGTTCTCGTTCGGCTATTTCGCGGACCTCTTCCTTTCGCATGTGACCGATAGGGAAGAGGGCTTTCTGCAGTTGCCATGGATAGATTTGTGCCAGAAAGTCCGTCTGGTCCTTAATGGGGTCGGGGCTGGTTGTAAGCCATTTCTGCCCGTCTATCCATTCGGTCTGGGCGTAATGGCCGGTGGCAATGAGGTCGTAGTCGTGGCCGCGCTTTTCGTCGAAGGCCCCGAACTTGATGAGGCGGTTGCACATGACGTCGGGGTTGGGGGTGAGGCCGGCTTTCACCTTTTCCATCGTGTAGCGTGTCACCTGGTCCCAATATTCGCGGTGACAGTCGACCACCTCTAAGCGGCAATCGTAGCGACGGGCAATGGCCGTTGCCATCTCTATGTCTTCTTCCGATGAGCAGTCCCACTGCTCGTCAGCCCCTCCGGTGTCTTCCGGTCCGATGCGGATGTAGAAACAGTCGGGCTTGACGCCCTGTCGAACCAGCTCATACACCACAACGGCGCTGTCGACGCCGCCAGAGAGCAACACTGCAATCCGTTTGTCTTTTATCTCGTTCAAATCCATAGACACTGCTACATATTAACTTGCCGGCTTCAGCCTAAAGTAGGCTGCAAAATTACGAATAATCACCGAGAAAAGCGAAACTTTTGACGTTTTTTCATTTATTACGGACAAGTTGTTAACTGAAGAGATGGGTTCCATAACCTTCAGCCGAGAATGAAAAATGTCTTCTTTACCGTCGCTTTTTTGGCTGTTTTTCTTCTTTACCACCTTCTTTTGTTTTTTAAATAGCAAACGATTATAAATCATAGAGATAACAAAAAACAATGTAAGAAATCAAAATATTTATTCTTTTGTTTTGTTATTTATTTTAATGATTTTGTAATTTTTTTGAATGACGTGTTTTATGTTTTTCAATAATTTTGCCCGAAAAATCAAAAAGAATTACAGTAGAATAAAATTTTATGAAAAATGATAGTAATATTTCCTCTTGATGAACATGACTAAAAATGGTGGTATTCAAGGCTCTTGCGGACTCTCCTTTTAGTTTAAAAAATGAAAAAGTGATTTTATGTTTTGTCATTTCATATTTTTTCTCTAATTTTACAGAAAATTTCAATACTTGTCATTATTAATCACTATGAGATATTTGGTAAAATATAGAATATTGTCTTTGGCGTTGTTCTTGTTCTCGGCGACCACAGTTTGGGGCGACACCCTTTCCGAAGTAGACTCTTTGTTGAACAGCTATAGCCAGCAAAAAGGCAAAGAACGCCTGTTGACGGGCGAAGCGTTGATGGAAATCTATACGCAGGGCGCAGTCTTTTTCGATGATACGCCCCACATCGACATCAAGACACCTCAGGAACGCAATGACATGATGGTTTGGTTCGGTGCTGTTCGCTTCTATACAACCAATTCCTATTATTCCGAAGCCATGGACTATATTGCGAAGACCTTACCCTTGGCCAAAAAGATTAATCTCAACATCTACTGCACACTGCTTTGTGACAAGAGCTACTGTCTCTATAAACTGAGCGACTATACGCAGGCCATTGAAGTAGGACAGGCTGCCGTAGAACAGTGCAAGCAGACCAATAATTACTTGCAACTTTCGCGCGCATACTTATATTTAGCATTGGTCAATCATTCGCTCACCGACTATGAGGAGTCGAAAGCCCTCGTGTTGAAGTCGATTCAAGTCAACGAGCGGGTGGGCGCGAACCCACAGGAGCACAATGCGTTGGGTATTGCCTGCGAAATCTTCTGCAGTGCCCGCGAAGTGGACAAGGCCATCGAGTTCGGTTTGAGAGCCGTCGAGAGCGCCCGTGCCATGGGCTATGAGCAGGGTGTCGCCAACCATCTGATGCAGCTGAGCTATGCCTACGACCGGAAAGGTGACTATCAGCGGGGTCTGGCGGCCGCCGACAGTGCCATCGCCATCGTGATGGCCCAGGAGCCCATCGACCGTAATCAGCTGGCTTTGACGTTGGAGTATAAGTCGTGGAACCTGATTGACATGGGACGCAACAGGGAGGCCGTCGATGCCCTCAACGAAGCTATCCGCCTGCAAGGGGAGGTGGGCAACCGTCATGCCATTTGGAATGATTACCGTACGCTCTGCGAAGCTCTCGAACCCATCGACGTCCGTCAGGCACTGGCCGTCCTGAAGCGTTACACCTTTATGGGCGACTCTATCCACTCAGCGCAGCTGAAAGAAGAAATGAGCCAGGCTAATGCCCAGTTCCACAACGACGAGCTGCGGATGGAGAGTGAGCACAGCCGACGTTTGAACCGCATCATCCTCCTCGCTTCGTTGATTTTCTTTGTCCTGCTCATCGCGGTCATTGTCTCGCTGCTATTACTGTTCCGTCAGCGTAACCGCACGACGCAGCATCTGCAGAAACTTACCAAGGCCCGCGAGACCTTTTTTAAAAATGTAACTCACGAATTCCGCACACCTCTGACCGTCATCATGGGTTATGGCAAGCGGCTCAAAGACTATCCTGACGTACCCGCAGAAGAGGTACGCCAGTCGGGTGAGTCCATCGAGAATGAGGGCTTCCGGCTCTTGGGTCTTGTCGGTGAGTTGCTCGACCTGGCAAAGCTACAGTCGGTCACCGTCGGCGACATCACTCAAGAGGACTGGCGGACAGACAATGTGGTGCCCTATCTGAACATGATGCTCGAGCCCTACTATGATGATGCCTATCGCAGAGGAGTCGAACTGATTTTCAAACCTTTCGAAAATGATGTCGTGATGGACTTCGAGCCTAACTATGTCCGAAAGCTTCTCGACAGCCTTGTCACTAATGCCTTCAATCAGACACCCGCCGGTGGCCGCGTAACCGTCTCCACCCGTCGCAAGGGAGAGATGTTCGTACTGCAGGTGACCGACTCTGGCGAAGGACTCGACACGGCACAGTTGGAAACCATTTTCGAACCCTTCTCGCGTATGGAAGGTTCAGGGCAGGAGGGCTCAGCCATTGGTCTGACACTGGCTCGGCAGATTGTTCTTTCCGCGGGCGGCACCATCACCGCCGACAGTACGATGGGTAAAGGCACCACCATTACCGTTTCCGTACCCATTAACTGCAACCTGACGAAACATCGTCCGCTTAGTGCCGAGGATAAAGATAATAAGGCCGTCTATGCCGAACTGAAGTCCGCCGACCGTGCAGATGCCAAACTCCCCACGGGCAGTTCGGCAGAGTCGGGAGCGGTGAGCATCCTTGTCGTCGAGGACAACCGTGATGTGGCCTATCTGATAGGAGCCTTGCTGGCCGACAGAGGCTACAGCATCTCCTATGCCAGCAACGGCCGTCAAGGATTGGAGGTGGCCGAACAGACAGTGCCCGACCTGATTATTACCGACGTGATGATGTCGCAGATGGACGGCCTTGAACTTTGCCGGCAAATCAGGGCCAACGACCTGATCAATCATATCCCCATCATCGTCATCACCGCCCGTATCACCCCCGACGACCTCAAGCGAGGCATTGAGTCGGGAGCCGATGCCTATCTCTTCAAACCCTTCGATGCTGACGAGTTGCAGTTGCGCATCGTCAAACTCCTGGAGATGCGGCAGCTATTGCGGCGGAAGTATTCGCGTGTTGCGGCAGTGACACAGGAGAACGTCGTTGAAGAGGAGAACAGCTCTGCGCTCTCTATGGCCGACCAGAAGTTCATCGGCCGTCTCATCGATATGGTCTATTCGCTCATGGGGCGCCAGCAGGTCGATGTCGAGACGGTGGCATCAAGCCTGAATATGACTACTTCTCAGCTTCGCCGCAAGCTGGTGGCACTCACAGGCCAGACCCCCGCGGCTTATATCATGCAGATCCGACTCACAAACGCCCAACGGCTGCTCGATGCGCATCCCGAGATGAGCATTGCCGACGTGGCCTATCGTTGCGGCTTCACCAACCAGTCACACCTCAGTGCGGCATTCCAGAAGATGTTCGGCCTCAGTCCTACACAATGGGCGCACAGACCAAAGAAGTCACAACAGGGTGCCGGTTGAGAGAAGTATAGTTGTTCAACGGGCCGTTTTTACCGGACAGCAATATCGTTATCGGCTGCCACTATTGCCAAGAACCGAAAAAGTAAATCAACTGAATTTGGTCAGCAAATTAACTGAATTTTCTTTTCGGAAGCTAAGTTTCGTGTTTGCTTGGGCTTCGTTTTGTGTTTGCTTGGGCTTCGTTTTGTGTTTGTCGGGGCTTGCTTTTCAACAAAGATCTGCAACGCCTGTTTATCGTCCTTAAGGAAGACTTTTAATGCTCATTCGTTTTTTAGGGAACAGCAAAATTTTTATCAGCAAAAAGGCATTCGTTAAAAATAGTATTTTTATTCAATATCCACTGAAAACCAAACAGTTATCTTTTCGAAAAGTAAGAAATAGAAAAATGCTAAACGTCATTTTGTCAGATATTAAAAAATTTTTGTTAAATATTTAAACGAAACTAAAATTTCTTTCTCTTAATTTTGCAGCAAATTTAAATCTGAAACAAAAAATTATCGCTATGAATAGACTGATATTCACGTTAATGCTGCTTGCGACAGCCATCGGAGCAAAAGCCGACAGGTGGACTAAGCCCAGTCAGTATGAGTATCCGGATGAGACGGTGCTCTATATTGGTCTCATCGACCCTTCCATCGGTACAACCCCTGAAATTCATTTTGGTGATTTTGAGTTGGCAGCCTTCATCGATGGCGAGTGTCGTGAAGTGGTGAAAGAACAATTGCACGACGACTTGGCCTTTGCCGGTGATTGTTTTCGTCTGCGCGTGCGAGGCAATGCAAAAGATATGGGGAAGGAGATTACCTTCAAACTATTCAATGCGGGCTTTGTGTATAATTTCACAACGACCTATAAGTTCGACGGAGAGTCCCACGGCACACCGGGATTGCCTGTTCCCCTTCCCTGCCAGATGATCAGTGGCGTGGGTATCGAAGACCCCATCGTTGTCGAGCAAGGGTCGACGATAGACCTGCACGACAAAGCCTGGTTGTTATATGGCGTCAATTCACTGACCACTAACACAGTTTCGCCCATCGACGAAGAGGAGACACCCATAGAATTCGACTGGCGAAACAACTGGGATTTCCACTATGAGATTGGTGAGGATGGTTTCTCCCTTACGGGTAAGGAGCTGACCTCAGAGGAGAACGAGGCATATATCAGGGTAAGCGTATTAAATGATTGGATGCCCTTGGATGCATGGGCTAACGTCATTGTTGTCGAGAAGATAGTGCCCCTGGAGGGTATCAGTTGCGATGTCACCGAAATGCATACCTACATAAACGATGATTTTATTGCCCAGGTGCAGCCTCATGTCATTTTCCTTCCCGAAGATGCCACCAACAAGAATTTCAAGGTAGAAGAACTTGTAGATGATGACAAGAAACTATTCTCCGGTAACACCCCATTCGGCAGTGGTGAAACGACCATCTGCCTGGTGTCAAAAGAGAACCCTTCGCTGAAGACAGGTAATATTAAGGTATATATCCAGCGCCGACCGGACCACATCCGTGCCAAGTCATCGACCATCAACGTCCCCATGGGGGGTGATATCATGGCTGCGCTGATTGACAACATCGTGTTTGAGCCGACTTGGGCAGACGACATCGACAAGACCCTAATCTTAGAGTACAAAGGACCGAGTATCTTCGACAAGAACTACATTGCAGACCACTACGGACAAGGTATCTTCACGGTGAGGGCGGCAGCCCAGTTGCCCGACTTCTGGACCGGTGAGGTCGACGAACTCGAGATTACCGTCATCGTGAAGACTCCCGTCACCGGCCTTGAAGCTTCTGACACGGAAGCCTATGTGCAAGTGGGCGACAATGTCTATGACAAGCTCAAAACCATTGTCCATGTCGTTCCGGAGGATGCCACTTTCAAAAACCTCACCTTCGAGCCGCAGACCGACGGCTTCATCGACAGCAAAGGCGTTGCCCTGAAGGAAGGCGACCTCGTCGTTACTGTGGCCTCCGAGGATGACCCGAGCTATTCCGTCGACATTAAGGTTGTCATCATGGGTGACCTCTTCTTCACGCTGAAAGATGTCACCGTCTCGAAATTCGGTACGGCAGATGTCACCATTACCGTGAGCACCACCATCGACGGCAAGCGTGTCCAGCTCGTACCCGATGAGCACAGCAATATGGGTTGGGGCGAAGTGGCCACGGTCGAACGCCTTGACGACACAGGACTCAAGTGGCGCTTCCACGGCCGTTACTTCGGCAGCTATGAATATGGCGTCACCTATGATGGCTCTGTGGGTAAGAAGGATGCCAACACCGTTGCCCGCGCCAAACTGGTCATACCTGTAGAATATGAGTATGTGCAAGGATGGAACTGGTTGTCGCTGCCCGTTGTGACAATGACCAATTCTGCCGTCAACATCGGCACTTCTACGACACCCGACTTCCTCGAAGTCCGCTCCTTCGATGCTGAAACCTATCGCGATCCCGAATTAGGCTTCTTCGGCGACCTCACTAAGATGGAACCTGAAGGCGGAGCCTATAAGGTCTATGCCACAAAGGCCGGCCGCCTCAACCTTGGCACCGGCGATCTCATTCGTGTCTTGAACACTGCCACCGTGCGGCCCGGCTACAACTGGCTGACCAACCCGCATGAGATAGACCATAAGCTGAGTCTCCTCGGTGGATTGGCAACCTTCGCTCAGAAGGGCGACCTCATCGTCGGCCGTGACATGTTTGCCGAGTACGACGGCAACGAGTGGGTCGGACCCGACGGTTTTACAATCAGGGCCGGTCAGGGGTACCTATATTATAATAATGTGGACTTCGCCCATGACATCACCTGGGGCAGTACGAATATGGCTCCCGACGCTGAAGACGATGACGATGAGTCGCTGGCACGTCAGGCCTATCCCGTCCATCCATGGAACTTCGACAGTACCCGCTATCCTGACAACTTCACCATCGTCGCAGCCCTCAACGGCATCGACGACACCGAAGGATACACCGTCGGCGCCTTCGTGGGTGGAGAATGCCGTGGCTACGGAATGCCTGCCGGAAAGAAATACATCTTCATCACCGTCTATGGAAAGGTGGGTGAAAAGGTTTCCTTCCAGCTCCTCGACAGCCGTACGGGTCGGCACTACGACATCAGCAATCAGCTGTCGTTCGGGCTCCGGGCCGGTTCTCTCAGCCATCCCGTCGTACTGGCAGCCGACATCGACGGCATCGGCAGTACCATCTTTACCGATGAGGCCACCGACGAATACTTCGATGTCTTCGGCCGCAAAGTCAGCGGAGGGCAGCAGGGCGTGACCATCCGGCGCACCGCCGACGGAAAGTATCGCAAAGTAATTAGAAAATAGAGATATTGGTATAAATAATATATAATAATTTAATAATACTTAGAGCTTATGAAAAAGATTTTAGTTACATTGATGCTGTTGTTGCCCTTTATGGGTATCATGGCGCAAGACACACGATGGACTGCATCCACCTCGGCCGAATACGATGGAGAGACCGTGCTCTATCTGCAAGTCGTTGATGCAAATCACAACGACATGTGGCTTTCGGAGCCGTATCAGATAGCAGCGTTCATCGATGGAGAATGCCGTGCAGAGGCTACCCAGTATTATTCGGAGAATGATCCCACTGGAGCCCCCACGAATTTCGAAAAACAGTTCTTCCGCCTTCGTGTGGAAGGTTCCCGGAGTGGTGATAAAAACAAGACCATCACGGTGAAATTCTATAATTATATGGGCGACCAGTTCGTCTATAAGTTTGCCAATACCTTCACCTTCGATGAGGAAACGCACGGTTCACCCAGTGCACCCGAGCAGGTGGTATTGCTGCCGGTTAAAATGCGTGAAGGCATCTATGTTGGTGGTCTGAATGAAGAAGGAAACCTCATGATTTCACTCAACCAGACCATTGACCTCAAGGAACGAATCAGCCTTCTCTATGGAACAGACGGTATGGAGTCAACACCGACAAACACCTATTCGCCCGTCGATACCGATGAGACCCCGATTGAATATGAATTCATTCAGGACAATCAGAGACTCCTCAATCTTAACGGATCTAATCTGACAGGTGTTCAAACCAGTGAAAACAGATGGGATTACGAAATGATCAGAATCACCGTTGAAGGCCATCCCTCTATTGAGACGTATCTTTATGTCGTTGTCTGGGATCCCGTCACGGCCATCAGCACCGACCTCACGTCGCTCACCGTCTACACCCGTGATGACCTGACTACCTATTTCAATTCTCATGTCTTCTTCACTCCGGCCAATGCCAGTGACCAGACGTATTATTTTGAGGAAGATGGCGCAGAACTCGATCCTACGGGTGCCCCCGCAGGCCATGTCAGTGGCACAAACGCCATCATGTCGGGTGAGGCCACCGTCCGTCTTGTTTCTAATGACAATCCCGAGGCAAAGTCAGGCGACATCGCCTTGACCATTCTCGACCGACCCACCGGCATCCAGCTGAAGGACGGACAAGTTGCCGAGGTACAGGTTGCCAAGGGTGACAATGTCCTCGATGCCATTAAGGCCATCATCGACGTGCTGCCCCTCGACGGAGAATATGTAGACCGCTCTATCACCATCCAGCCTATCCGCCAGCAAGCCCTGTGGGATGAGAACAACATTGCCACAAAGGTGGGCGAAATCGAAGTGTTGGTGACGGCTACCGCTCAGTTGTATCCGCAAGACCAAATCAACGTTCGTGTGAAGGTCTTCCAGCCTCTTGAGAATCTGACGGCCAGCCAGACTGATGTCACCGTCTATGTAGGCATCAATGCCTTTGAAACCATCTTTGGATATATCAACTTCGTACCTGCCGATGCTTCTAATCAGGGTATGGAATGGCTCACCTTCATTTCTTCCAACACCGAAGCTGTCGACCGCCAAGGTATGGCTGTGGAGTCTGGAACCACCACCGTCACCGTCACCTCTCGCGAAAACCCCCAGATAGAGCTCGTCTTTAATGTAACGGTCAAGAAGGCCCTCACCTTCGTAGTGCCTTATGACATTCTGAACCTTTCGAAGTATGAAGACACCGTTATTGACATTGATGTCAGTGGCGACGATCCCTTCGATTCCTCACTGCTCGAGTTGGTATTCGACAACCACCCGAATGCCGGATGGGGTGCCGTGGCAACAGCTGTGAAAGCTGATGACACCGGTAAGAAGTGGAACCTCCGCGGTAAATACTTCGGTCAGTGGACGATGCAGCTGAAGTACAATGGCAACATCATGCCGGGTACTGCCATTGGTGCCAACGTACCTGTTGAGTATAAATTCAATGAAGGTTGGAACTGGCTCTCTATCCCAGCCACCATCTACGATCCCGAAATTATGACCCATATGGCAGAAAAGACCTTCAAGCTCGAAAATACGCCCGAATTGCGCAGCCCCATCTACGAAGCCAGAACGCAGGACGGCCTGGTCATCAACGATGAGCAGTACGGCTTTGTCGGCGACTTCAAGGAGATTGCCATGGACGATCAGATGTATAAGGTAAAGGCTACCGAGGATGGAACGATGTACTTCGGTGACGGCACACCGCTGGTGATGGCCAACCCGGAAGTCAATGTCTATCCTGGTTACACCTGGGTTGCTTATCCGCATGAGGTGAACCACACCGTCGCCACCCTCAGCAGCGCATTGAGCGAAGGTGCACACAACAGCGATATGATCATCGGTAAGGATGGCTTCGCCGCTTACAACGGCAGCAACTGGTTGGTCCTCGAAGGTACCTTCAACTTCATCGCCGGTCAGGGTTACATCTATTATAGCAAAGATGTTGAGGACCACGAACTGAACTGGGGCGACCAGACGCTGGCACCCGATGCAGCAGCCAAGCCCGCACCCTCCACACACCGTCGTGTATGGAAGTTCAACAACAGCCGCTTCTCCGACATGATGCCCGTCATCGCTACCATTGACGGAATAGAGCGTATGGGATTCTATACCGTCGGAGCCTTCGTCGGTGACGAATGCCGCGGATTTGGTGGCTGCGTCGATGGTAAGTGGATGTTCATCAGCGTGTCTGGTGAGCCG
>Ga0310697_10001678_pt1 | contig 25099 bp, 29 predicted proteins | sample 172DNAGHGlowgp2_FD_203883 | JGI IMG/M metagenome (GOLD analysis project Ga0310697, IMG submission 203883) | Sheep rumen microbial communities from Palmerston North, Manawatu-Wanganui, New Zealand - 1728 DNA GHGlow gp2 (v2) (version 2) | ecosystem: Host-associated > Mammals > Digestive system >...
TACCCAGGTTATAGACGGCCTGCGGGTTCTTCGGATTCTTCTCCACCGCCTTACGGTAAGACACCTCCGCATTGGGATAGTCACCGGCATTAAACTGCTTGTTGCCCTGACGGATATACTGACGGTCGGTCTGGGCCGATACGCTCATGGCGACCAGCAACAACATTAGGGTTGCCACCTTCTTCTTGCTGAACAACGACAGATTCTTCAGCAACGGGTTCCGGCGGTCGAAAATACAGATTTCAATAATCAGCAACAGAAGGGCAAGGATGCCGAAGGCCTGGAACTGTTCATCGAAATCGCTATAAACCGTCGTGGAGGTTTCTTTCTTCGAGAGTTTGTCGAGTTCGTTGTCGAGTTGTTGCTGGGCAGCACTGTTGTTCTCCACGTGGATATACACGCCACCACCGGCCTGAGCCACCTGACGACACATCTCCTCATTCAAGGCCGACATCACAGTATTACCCGTATTGTCCTTCATATAGTCGCCTGTACCGGGAATGGGAATCGGGGCGCCCTGCGTACTACCGACACCCAGCACATAGACACTCATACCTTTCTTCTTGGCTTCCTCTGCGGCCTCCAAGGCCCCACCCTCGTGGTCTTCACCATCGGTAATCACGATAACAGCCTTACCAATACCCTCTTCCTGGGTGAAACTGCTGACCGCCATATTAATGGCTGTCGCAATGTCCGTACCCTGGGTAGCCATCATTGACGGGTCGATACTCGACAGAAACATCTTGGCAGATACATAGTCGCTCGTAATAGGCAACTGCACAAAGGCATCACCCGCAAACACTATGAGGCCGATCTTGTCGTTGGTGAAATGATCCACCAGATTCTCCACCATCATCTTACTACGATCCAGACGACTGGGCACAATATCCTCTGCCAACATAGAGTTGGAGATATCCAAGGCAATGATGGTCTCGATACCGGTCCGTTTCTCCTGACTGATCTTCGTACCCATCTGCGGACGGGCCAGCATCACAATCAACAGGGCGAGGGCTGCCAACAGCAACCAGAACTTCACGCGTGGACGAAAATGGGATACATCAGGCATCAGGGCTTTCAGTAACTTCAAGTCGCCAAACTTACGGAGTCGCTTTTTCTGATTTCTATATGTCACAAACCTGACCAGTGCCAATATGGGTATCAGCACCAACAGCCAGAGATATATGGGGTCTTCAAATCTAAACATTATGGTATCCTCCTGAATATGGTGATGCGGAGCAGGATTTCAAGGAGAAGGGCCAGCACAGCCACAAGGGCAAAGGGCTGATAGGCCTCGTATTTCTTACTAAACTGCTTCACATTGAGTTTCGACTTCTCCAACTTGTCTATCTCCTGATAAATCTTCCGGAGTTCCTTATTATTGGTGGCGCGATAGAAATCACCATCCGTAGCGGCTGCAATCTCACTGAGCGTCTGGTTGTCTATCTCCACAGGGATATTCACATACTGCACCCCGCCGGCCACTGGCATCGGATAAGGTGCCACCTTGTTCGTACCCACGCCAACGGTATAGACCCTGATGCCCAGACTCTTGGCAATCTCGGCAGCCGTCATAGGCGAGATGTCACCTCGGTTGTTACTACCATCCGTCAACAGGATCACCACCTTGCTCTTGGCCTTGGAGTCCTTCAGACGGGAAACGGCATTGGCAAGTCCCATGCCGATGGCAGTACCATCCTCGATGAGACCACGGGCGGCAATATCCGTACGGACATTATGAAGGAGATTCAACAGCGAGGCATGGTCGATCGTCATCGGACACTGGGTAAAGGCCTCACCGGCAAAGATACTCAAACCGATATTATCGTTCGGGCGTCCTGAGATAAACTCCGAGGCCACCTGCTTGGCTGCCTCAATACGGTTCGGCTTCAGGTCCTCTGCCAACATAGAGGTGGACACATCCATCGCCAACATGATGTCGATACCTTCTATCGTCTTGTTTTTCCAGGAATTCTGTGTCTGCGGACGGGCCAGCACCAAGACGATCATCGTGAAGGTGAGCAGACGGAGGAGCATGGAAAGGGGCATGAGCCGTACCTTCCAACTCTTCGGCGCATTGCGGAAGGCGAAGGTGTCACTCATCCGCATGGTGGGTTCCGTCTTCTTCCGATACATCAGATACCAGATGACATACGGTATCATCAGCAACAGCAGAAACAGATATTCTTTATTGGCAAATTCCATACTTCACTTCTAATTGATGAGTTGATAGGTGGCATAGACTACATAGGCCAGCAACAAGGCACTGGCAATAAGCAATGCTGTGATCACAACTTTGAGGACACGACGCGTCTTGATGCTGCGCTGGTCTGCCTCAGAGAGTTGCGGCTTGACGGTTTCCTCGGTAGGCACATTCTCGAGTTTCGTCTGGTTGATGAAATCGATGGCACTCACGAGGTTCTTGTCGTTCTCATTGATGAGGGTCGAATACTTGGCAAACTTCACCAGGTCGGCTGTCGTGAAGAGTTCACGGAGTTCATCAAGAGCCTTCTGATCCTGTGTGGCCATCAGCTTCTCGATAATCTCACTACTCGTCATCTCCATCGCACTGAAACCGTAACGCTCCTCGATATATTTACGGAGGGTATCCGTCAACTTCGTATAGTACTCCTTGGAGTTCTCTGCAGCCACCATCTTATCGGCCTTGATCTGTTCGATTTCCTTCATGGCTTTCTGGTGAGGCAGGAGTTTCTTAATGATACGGATATGGGTGATTATCGGCTTATTGTCCCGCAAACGCATATAGAGGTAATACGTTAAAGCCGAGATAATTAGCAATATGACACTCAACCAGAAGATCAGACTCCATTCGCTCCACAGGAAAGGATTATCCTGCACGGTCTTGGGTGGGAAAAACTTCTCAGCATGAGCCGTATCAACCTCCATCGTCAGTACCTTCAAAGCCAGACTCTTGCTCTGGTATGGCTTACCGTCGATCTTCACCGTCAAGGGAGGAATATAATATAAGGTGTCGTCGAAAGAGGTCAAGGTATAGACCATCGATTTCTCCACAAAACCATTGTCAGTCTGTTTGTCTTCCTGTGGCTGACAGGCCAGCACCTCGACACCAGGTGTCACATACTGAGTCGGCTGGAACTGGGGGAACTCCACCTTGGCATTCTCCTTTGCTACAGCCTTCAGCGTGACATGTGCCTGCTCGCCTATCAACATCTCGATATTGTCGATGCTGGCCTCAACAGACTGTGCCTGTACAGCCACAGCCCCAATCACCGACATCATCCATATGATCAATATCTTCTTCATCTATGTTAATCTGTGTAATCTGTGGCTCAACTTCTCTGTTTAAACAACAACATCAGTGCCTTCACGAAATCCTCGTTGGTGGCGATGCTCACATTATCCACATTACTCTTATTAAATGTCTCCAGCAACTGTGTCTGACGGTTCATCCAGTACTTGCGATAGGAGTCGCGCAGACGCTTCGAACTGGTATCTACATACTGTTCAAAGCCTGTCTCAGCATCCACCACCTTCATCAGACCCACGTCAGGCAGATCCTTGGCACGCTGGTCATAGACCTGGATAGCCACCACGTCGTGCTTGCGGTTGGCAATCTGCAACGACTGCATGAAATCATTCCGCACATAGAAGTCGCTGAGGATGAATGCTGTCGTACGACGTTTCTGAACACTCGACAGGAACTCCACTGCCTGTTTCACATCCGTCCGCTTCGACTCCGGATGGAAGTCCAGCATCTCACGGATGATATATAGGATATGCTTGCGGCCCTTCTTCGGCGGGATATACTTCTCGATCTTGTCGGAGAAGAACACTACACCGATCTTATCGTTGTTCTGGATAGCCGAAAAAGCGATGGTAGCGGCAATCTCCGTCACCATATCACGCTTCATCTGCTTCTGCGTACCGAAATCAAGAGAGCCGCTGACATCAATGAGCAACATCACCGTCAGTTCACGCTCCTCCTCAAACACCTTCACATACGGACGGTGAAAGCGGGCTGTCACATTCCAGTCGATGTCACGTACATCATCGCCGAACTGATATTCACGCACCTCGCTAAAGGCCATACCCCTACCCTTGAAGGCAGAATGATACTGACCTGCAAAGATGTTTGAACTCAGACCTCGGGTCTTGATTTCAATCTTACGGACTTTCTTGATGATCTCGCTTGTTTCCATCAAGGAACCTCGACCTTATTAATAATCTTCGAAACGATCTCCTCACTGGTGATATTGCTGGCCTCAGCCTCGTAGGTGAGTCCGATACGGTGGCGCAGCACATCATGAGCCACAGCACGCACATCCTCAGGCACCACATAACCACGACGCTTGATGAAAGCGTAGGCTCGGGCTGCCTTTGCCAGATTGATACTGGCACGGGGCGAACCACCGAAAGAGATCATATCCTTCAGATCCTTCAATCCATAACGGTCGGGATAACGGGTGGCGAACACAATATCAGCGATATACTGTTCAATCTTCTCGTCGAGATAGACCTCACGCACCACCTCTCTGGCACGGAGGATCTCCTCGGAAGTCGTCACAGGACTTACCTTCGGCATCTCACCGGCGATATTCTCACGGATAATCTTCTTCTCCTCGTCGAGTGAGGGATAGTCGATAACCACCTTCAGCATGAAACGGTCTACCTGTGCCTCAGGCAGTGGGTATGTACCCTCCTGCTCAATGGGGTTCTGCGTTGCCATCACGAGGAAGGGATTCGGCAACAGGAAGGTCTCGCTGCCGATGGTTACCTGCTTCTCCTGCATGGCTTCGAGCAAGGCACTCTGTACCTTTGCCGGCGCACGGTTGATTTCATCTGCCAGGACGAAGTTGGCAAACACAGGACCTTTCTTCACCTGGAACTTCTCATCCTTCTGCGAATAGATCATCGTACCGATGACATCGGCAGGGAGAAGGTCGGGTGTAAACTGGATACGACTGTAGTCGGAGTCAATCAACTGTGCCAACGTCTTGATGGCCAAGGTCTTTGCCAGTCCAGGAACACCTTCCAGAAGGATATGTCCATCACTCAGCAAGCCGATGAGGAGGGAGTCAACGAGGTGCTTCTGACCCACGATGACGCGATCCATACCTGTTACAAGATTCGTAACAAATGCGCTTTGTTGTTCTATCCGGATATTCAACTCACGGATATCAATTGCTTCTGCCATAATATTTCCTTTTTATTCGATTTCTGAAATTTGACCGCAAAAGTACTGATTTAGTTGGTAAAACAAGACATTCTACCACCTAAATAATATTAAAAAAGTTTCCCAAAACCTAAGTTTTAAGAAACTTTTTCAATATTAAACCGATTTAATTGTCATTTTTGGACTTTTTTCTTCTTATGTACCAGTTTGGGGATCTTGATTTCCTGTCCGACCTTTAGGTCGGCATCACCCTTGATACCATTATAAACCTCCAGATAGCACTCCATGCCCGGGCCAATGGTACGTTTACAGATTCTTGCCAGATTATCGGTGGCCTTGACCTTTTCCACATGGTCTGTTCCGACAATGCGATAGGCACCCGTACGAACACGGGAATCCATCTGTTCATACTTGTCAAGAGCAGTTGCGGACTCAGGCTTTGGCTCGGCTTTGAGCTCGGGCTTAGATTCTGGCTTTGTATCCGGTTTGACCTCAGGCTTAGATTCTGGTTTAGTCTCGGGCTTCACTTCTGGCTTGGGCTCAGGTTCCGTGGCTTTCAGTTCCTGCGACTCCGGCTTGGTAGCCTCAGGTTTTGCCTGCTCTGGTGTCGCCTGCTCAGACTTCGAGACCTCTACTTTTGACTTGACAGTTTCAACTTTCAGTTTGGCAGGTTCTACTTGAGGTTCCGACGACGAGGAAGGACTGCCATAAGTCATTCCCAGATAATAACCTCCTGCAAAACAGATACAGCAGGCCAGTATACCAAGTAACCACTTCTTCCAGGCACCAGAATTCTCCTCTTCATATACGTATTCTGTTTCCTCCGAAGGAGTTTCAACAGGTTCTTCTTCCTTTGGAAGTTCATCCTCCACGGGTTCAGGATCGGGCTCGGGTTCAGACTGAAGTTCCGGTTCTGCCAGTGGTTCAGGTGTCGGTGCCTGTTCTGCCAGTGGTTCAGGTGTCGGTGCCTGTTCTGCCAGAGGTTCCGGATCTTCCGGAGTTTCCAGAGATTTCGGTTCTTCCGAAGGTTCCAGATTTACCAGAGGTTCGGGTTCGGGAGCAGGCTCGGATATAATCTGCGGTTCATTATCCGTTACAAAATCTACCAATGGTGCCATAGACGCATCTACATCATCTACAACATCTGACTCCGACACAACTTCGGGCTCCAACACATCCTCAGACTCCGGCACTGAGACTCGCTCCAATACTGGTTCGGGGTCTGGTTCCGGTTCAGGTTCGGGCTCTTGTTCGGGTTCCGGCGCGAAATCTACCCCTTCGTTTAACACAACGGTTTCAAACTGCGAAAAAGGTTTGTTCACCAGTTCCTTCATCAAAGTATCCGGTGTGAATGTAATCTTACTATGTCCCTCAATCAAGACACGTTCTCCATTGTTCACATTCACACTCTCACGGTCATCCACGTCAATGATCTTAAAGGTACCCAGACCTTTAACCTTCACCATCTTGTCCTGTCCGAGTCCTTCCTGAATCACATAGAACAGTTCATTGACAAACGCAGAGGCACTCTTTCTTTTCAGGTTCTTGCGCTCAATGAGCACAGCAGCCAGTTCATTCGTTGAGATCTTTCCCATCACTCGGTCCCTCCACTCTTTACACGTTCTTTCCAACCGACATTCGGTTTGAAATTCAATACCAGTTTGGGCGGAATGAGCATCCGCTGCCCGGTAGACGGATTCACCATAATGCGCTCCATCTTTTTCTTCACTTCGAATGTCCCGAAATTCGGAATCAAAACGGAATCATCCTCCAGAAAATGGTCTCCCATCGTCTCTATCACGATGTCCACCATCTGTTGTACGTCTTCCGCTGAATAGCCACTCTTGTTGGCCAGTTCTGTAATGAAGTCTTTATTATTCATATCTCAATATGTGATTGTGGTTGCATACAAATCAAATTCCTCGGAATCGGTGATCCTTGCTTGATAGAATTCTCCGATTTTCAGTTCCCTCTCATGGACAGGGATGAGTACCTCGGGATCCACCTCGGGTGAACAGAACTCCGTCCGTCCGACATAGTAATCACCCTCCCTTCGGTCGATGATGACACGTTGGATAGTGCCTATCTTCTCAGCCTCTATCTCGGCACTAATCTGTTGTTGGATACGCATGAGTTTGTCTAACCTCCGCTGTTTCACCTCCTCGGGCACATCATCCTGATAATGTTGTTCCGAATAGGTACCTTCTTCCTCCGAATAGGCAAAAGCCCCCATCCGCTCGAAACGGGCCCATTTGGTGAAAGTCAGAAGTTCCTCAAAATCCTCTTCCGTCTCTCCCGGGAAACCTACCATCAAGGTGGTACGCAGGTGAATACCTGGCACCTCCTTACGCAGACGTTCCACCAATTCGTAGGACTCCTGCTTGGTCACGTGACGCCTCATCCTGTCCAACATATGGTCGGAGATATGCTGAAGGGCAATGTCGAGATAGTTGCAGACATTCCGTTTCTCCCGTATCACCCGAAGCAAGGCCCAGGGGAAATGCGTCGGATAGGCATAATGCAGACGAATCCACTCCACCCCCTTGATATCGGCCATCTTCTCTATCAGTTCTGCGATATGTTGTTTGCCGTCGATGTCCACACCATAATAGGTCAGTTCCTGGGCAATGACATTAAACTCCTTGACGCCCAATCTTACCAGATAACGTACCTCCTCCAGGATCTCTTCCATCGGCCGACTCTGGTGCTTTCCCGTAATCAACGGGATGGCGCAGTAGGCACAATGACGGTCACAGCCCTCTGAAATCTTAATATAGGTATAGTGGCTCGGCGTAGTGATATGGCGATATCCTTCGCAGACCTTAAACGCTTCGCCTTCGAGGTCTTTCAGCAATTTTTTATAATTGAACTTCCCGTACCAGCCATCCACCTCAGGTATCTCTGCTTCCAATTCTGCCAGATAACGCTCTGACAAACAGCCCATCACGAAGAGTTTCTTAATCCGTCCCTCCGTCTTGGCCTGAGCAAATTCAAGGATGGTGTTGATACTCTCTTCCTTGGCATCATTGATGAAGCCACAGGTATTGACAACGACAATATCGCCCTGAGGGTCATCGCTATCGTGGGTACACTGATAGCCGTTGGCCTCCATCAAGCCCATCAGCACCTCGCTGTCAACAAGGTTCTTCGAGCATCCGAGCGAAATAATGTCTATCGTCTTATTCATTAAACAGCGAATCTACGAATTGGCGTTTGTTAAACAACTGCAGGTCCTGCATGCCTTCTCCTAAGCCAATATATTTCACAGGCACCTTCAACTGGTCGGAGATGCCGATGACCACACCGCCTTTTGCCGTGCCGTCGAGTTTTGTGATGGCCAACGACGTGATCTGGGTCACTGCCGAGAACTGCTTGGCTTGTTCAAAGGCATTCTGTCCCGTAGAACCATCCAAGACGAGCATCACCTCATCAGGAGCCTCGGGCAGCACCTTCTTCATGACGTCCTTGATTTTCTTCAATTCATTCATCAGACCCACCTTATTGTGCAGACGTCCTGCCGTATCTATCAGCACCACATCGGCACCATTGGCCTTGGCACTGGAGAGCGTATCGAAGGCCACAGAGGCTGGGTCAGAACCCATCTGTTGTTTGACAACAGGCACGCCTACCCTTTCTCCCCAGATACAGAGTTGTTCCACTGCGGCAGCACGGAAGGTATCCGCAGCACCCAAATACACTTTCTTACCAGCCTGCTTGAACTGCCAGGCCAGTTTACCGATGGTCGTCGTCTTACCGACGCCATTTACACCTACAACCAATATCACGTAAGGCTGATGGTCACTGGGCAAGTCCCAGTTATCATTGTCCTCGGAATTGTTCTCCGCCAGTAGAGCGGCAATCTCATCTTTCAGAATACCGTTCAGTTCTGAGGTGGATACATACTTGTCGCGAGCCACACGCTCCTCTATCCGTTCGATGATCTTCAACGTGGTGTCAACACCTACGTCACTGGTGATAAGTACTTCCTCCAGATTGTCCAACACATCATCATCCACCTTCGACTTTCCTGCCACAGCACGTGTCAGTTTGTCGAATACGCTACTCTTGGTCTTCTCCAGACCTTTGTCTAGCGTTTCCTTCTTTTCCTTATTGAAAAAACCAAATATTCCCATAATACATTAATTCACAGGGCAAAATTAATAAATTTCGATGAAATCGCAAAAAAAAGAGGTCGCAAATTGCTTTGCAACCTCTCTTTTTATGCTATAAATGAATATTAGTTCTTGAAAAAGTCCTTAACCTCTTCGTTAGGAACCATCTGCTCGTCGAAGATGTAAGCACCAGTCTTCGGGCTCTTCACCATCTTGATTACCTTTGTGTAAGCGCGACCATCCTTTGAACCTTCATGGAGGGTAGCAACGGTTTTCTTTGCCATACTTCAGTCTTGCTTATTTAATCTCCTTGTGAAGAGTCATCTTCTTCAGGATTGGGTTATACTTCATCATCTCCAGACGCTCGGGAGTGTTCTTACGATTCTTCACCGTAATATAACGGCTTGTGCCGGGCAGTCCGCTGTTCTTCATCTCGGTGCACTCCAGAATCACCTGGACGCGGTTACCTTTTGCTTTCTTGTTTGCCATCGTCGTTAATCTCCTATCACTTTAATGTCCTTCCAGTCTACATATCCCTTGGCAACAGCCTGCTTCAATGCAGCATCCAGACCTACCTTATTAATCATACGAAGGCCAGCGGCGCTGATCTTCAACTGAATCCAGCAACCCTCTTCTACATAGTAGAATTTCTTGCTGAACAGGTTGACGTCAAAGCTTCTCTTGGTGTGATGCTTTGAGTGAGACACATTACAACCTATCTGTGCCTTCTTTCCTGTAATTTGACAAACTTTAGACATTTCTATCTACTTTTTTACTTGTACTTTTTAACTACTTATTCCAAACAGGGTGCAAAGGTACAACATTTAATTGAGATTAAGAATTGAGAATTAAGAATTAAGAGGTGATTTATGTTTTTTTAACCTTCCAACTCTTTTTTCTCAAAATTTTCGGCCTTCAGATAGTCCAAAAACAACTGCATGGCACGGTTGGTGGCGATGGCCAGATTGATGTCCCGTCCGTGGTCCTCTTCTACTTTGACAGTTGCAATCCTGTCTGCATTGCCGCAGGCCAACCAGATGGTGCCAACGGGAATCTCCTTCGTGCCACCTGTCGGTCCGGCAAAGCCTGTAGCAGAGATCGCATAGTTGGTGTTCAGGGCCTTACAGGCTCCAACAACCATTTCCTTTGCAACTTCTTCACACACAGCAGTTTGTTCCTCAAGCACCTGGGGATCCACGCCCAACAGCGACTCTTTGATTTCATTCACATACGAGATGATACCGCCCTTGAAATACTTCGACGCACCAGGTACTGCGATGATTGCTTCAGCGATACGACCACCTGTACAACTCTCCGCCGTACTGACCGTTCTTTCCATTTCCCAGAGGATCTCACTCACTTCCCTGCTGATAACTTTTGATTCAAAATCCATCATTTTTTTACCTTTTTACTTTTTTCTTTTATTCGAATGTCACTTTCGAGAAGGCCGGTGCATCAATAGGACAGAATTGTCCGTCGAGATACTTGTAATAGCCCACAACACCAATCATCGCCGCATTGTCCGTTGTATAACTGAACTTGGGGATATAGATTGTCCAGCCATAACGTTTCCGGGCATCGTAGAAGGCATTACGGAGTCCATTGTTGGCACTCACACCACCAGCCACTGCCACATGTTTGATACCAGTCTGCTTCACAGCCTTTTTCAGTTTCTTCATCAGGATGTCTACAATCGTCCATTCCAACGAAGCGGCGATATCCTCCTTGTTCTTCTCAATGAAATCAGGGTCTTCGGCCACCCATTTCTGCAACGAGTAGAGGAACGAGGTTTTCAACCCAGAGAAACTGTAGTCAAGGTCAGGAATGTTCGGCTCGGCGAAATGAAAGGCCTTCGGATTACCCTGACGTGCCAGTCTGTCGATGATCGGGCCACCGGGATAGCCCAGACCCATCACCTTCGAGCACTTGTCGATAGCCTCACCAGCCGCATCGTCGATGGTCTGCCCCAGCACCTCCATATCATTGTAGGCATTCACCTTCACAATCTGCGAGTTACCGCCCGACACCAACAGACACAGGAACGGCAGTGGCGGAATCCCCTCACCCCCACTCTCCGGTTCCCGGATAAAGTGCGCCATTACATGTCCCTGCAAATGATTCACATCGATCATCGGAATACCCAACGATCTGGCAAATCCTTTGGCGAAACTCACGCCGACCAACAACGACCCCATCAGACCAGGGCCTCTGGTAAAGGCAATCGCCGACAGTTGTTCCTTGGTGATACCAGCGCGCTTGATGGCCTCATGCACTACCGGCACCACATTCTGCTGATGCGCCCTGGATGCCAGTTCCGGCACCACGCCGCCATAGGCCTCATGTACCGCCTGCGAAGCCGTCACGTTCGACAGCAGCACATCATTCCTGAGTACCGCCGCCGACGTATCGTCGCAACTCGACTCTATCGCTAAGATATATATTTCTTCACTTCTCACTTTTCACTTCGTTAATACGAAAGTACTTCCACCCCGTGCTCTGTCATCAGCAGCGTATGCTCCCACTGTGCACTCGGCAGTTCATCCTCTGAGATCACCTCCCATCCATACGGGTCGTCGGCATCGATAAACACCCGCCACGTGCCCATATTTATCATCGGTTCAATCGTAAAAACCATCCCAGGCACAAGCAACATCCCCGTGCCACGATGACCGAAATGCGCTACATCAGGCTCCTCGTGAAAGGCATTCCCTACCCCATGACCACATAGGTCGCGCACTACACCATAATGATATTTCTTACAATGTTTCTCAATCGCATGACCGATATCGCCCACAAACGAATAGGGTTTGGCAGCCTCCATGCCAATCTCCAGACATTCCTTCGCCACACGCACCAGTTGTTCCTTCTCCGGCGTGGTCTTACCAATAATGAACATCCTGCTGGCATCGGCATAATAGCCATCCAGAATCGTCGTAAAGTCCACGTTGATGATGTCGCCCTCTTCCAGCACATCCTCCTCCTTGGGCACCCCGTGACATACCACCTCATTGATGCTGGTACATACCGACATAGGGAACGGCGGCGTACCGTCATCGCCTCCATAGTTCAGACAGGCAGGCGTGGCATGGTGCTCCTCGCAGTACTTACGGCAGATCTGGTCGATCTCCAGTGTCGTCATCCCTTTGTGGATGACAGCCGCCACCGCATCGAGCACACCCGTATTCACGACACCCGCTTTGCGGATGCCCTCTATCTGCTCCGGGGTTTTTATCAGGTCTCGCGACGGCACCTCCTTACCCTTGTTCTCCCAGTACATGATGGTCTTGTCCATCTCTGTAGGTTCCTGTCCGGAAAGACAGTGCCAACGCCTCTTCTTGTTCTTTGCAGTCATCCTTATACCTTATTTATATAATATAAGCGGGTGCAAAGGTAGACATTTTCCATCTCATTGCCATGAATGTTAAACTTTTATAACAAAGCATTTCAACTTTTTACTTTTCATTCCAAAGGGCGTCTAAGGGACATTGAAGGGTGTAAAAGTAACAATTATCTTAATATAATCACTTAAAAAATTAACGTATGAAAAAACTATTTCTTTCAATGCTGGCTCTGACGAGCCTGACGGCATGGGCTCAGTTTGGTGCGCCCAGACAGAATCCCATCGTTCCCTCAGTAACGGAAAACGTGGTTGAAGACTTCAAGCCCGCCATCACCAACCAGGAGAACAAGCAGTTCCCTGCCATCAACTCACAGCGTATGGTACGTGCACAGATCTCGGCTCCGCAGGCCACATTCGTAGGACTCGACATCGCCGGTAAGATCTATGAGATGAAGAAAGACGAGAACGGCGTATGGACTGGTACATCCGAGCCTCAGGACGAGGGCTTCCACTACTATCAGTTGAACATCGACGGTGCCAACGTGCCCGATCCGAATAGTTTGTACTACTATGGCGCCAGCCGTTGGGGAAGCGGTATTGAGGTTCCTTCCGACGACATGGATTTCTGGCAGGTGAAGAACGTGCCGCAGGGCTCGATGTGTGAGGTCTTCTACTGGTCGACCTACACGGAGAAGATGCGTCGTTGCCATGTATATCTGCCCGCCGAGTATTTCACCAATCCCACCAAGAAATTCCCTGTATTCTATCTGCAGCATGGTATGGGTGAGAACGAGTACGGCTGGGCTGAGCAGGGTCACACCGCTCAGATCATGGATAACCTGATTGCAGAGGGTAAGGCCGTTCCCTGCATCATCGTGATGGATAATGGTCTGAACACACAGCGTCCCGGTGAGGCCGGAGGCTTCGGCGGCTTTGGTGGCCCGCGTCCACAGGGTGCTCCCGGTGCAGGTCCCCAGGGTGCCCGTCCGCAAGGTGCTCCTCAGGGAGGTTTCGGTCAGGGAGGTCAGCGTCCGCAAGGTGCTCCCGGACAGGGTGGCCAGCGTCGTGGCGGTTTCGGTGGCTTCGGTGGTTTCTCCGAGGGCTTCAAGAATGTGCTCTTCAATGATATCATCCCAATGATTGAGAAAAACTACCGTGTGATTGCCGATCCTCAGCACCGTGCATACGCCGGTCTGTCAATGGGTGGCATGCAGGCCCGTGAGATTACGCTTGCCAATCCTGAGAAGTTCGCCTATGTTGGTTCATTCAGCAGCGGTGCATGGAATGTTGATCAGGTGAAGGGCTCAGAAGGCTTCGCCAAGAACGTCAAACTGCTCTTCATGAGTGGTGGTGGCAAGGAGAACATGGGTTGCGTTGAGGCAGCCAAGAATATCAAGGAGCAGCTCGGCATGAACGCCGTCGGTTACGAATCGCCCGGCACAGCCCACGAGTGGCACACCTGGCGCCGTAGTTTGTACCAGTTCGCTCAGTTGATTTTCAAATGAGAATACGCCTTAATCATTATATGGAGGCGGCACTGCAGAAAAGGCAGGAGCCGCCTCCTTTCGTTTGGCACGGTATTTGCAAGGGTATTGGCAAAAATAAATAATAAAAAAGTACAACTATGCAAAAAGGTAATATCGGTGTGACGACTGAGAATATATTTCCAGTCATCAAAAAGTTTCTTTATAGTGACCACGAGATTTTCCTCCGTGAGATGATTTCCAATGCTGTCGATGCGACGCAGAAGATAAAGACCCTGCAAGAGAAGGGCGACTTCAAGGGTGAACTCGGCGACCTGACCGTACGTGTCAACTTTGATGCCGACAAGGGTACCATCACCATTTCTGACCACGGTATCGGCATGACGGAGGAAGAGATAGACAAGTACATCAACCAGATCGCCTTCTCGGGCGTAACGGATTTCCTCGAAAAGTACAAGGACAATGCCAACAATATCATCGGCCACTTCGGACTCGGCTTCTACTCTTCGTTCATGGTATCAAAGAAGGTGGAGATTATCACCAAGTCATGGAAAGACGATGCCAAGGCCGTGAAGTGGAGTTGTGACGGCTCACCTGCCTACGAGATTGACGAAGCCGATCGCGCAGAACGCGGTTCAGACATCATCCTCTATATCGACGATGACTGCAAGGAGTTCCTCGACAAGTACAAACTCGAAGGGCTGCTGAACAAATACTGTAAGTTCATGGCCGTACCTATCGCTTTCGGCAAGAAGCAGGAGTGGTCGAAGGATGAGAGTAAGATGGTGGATACCGCAGAGGATAATATTATTAATAATGTGGAACCGCTGTGGACCAAGACGCCATCGACGCTGAAGGACGAGGACTACAAGAGTTTCTACCGTACCCTCTACCCTATGAGCGACGAGCCATTGTTCTGGATTCACCTGAACGTAGACTACCCCTTCAACCTCACGGGTATCCTCTACTTCCCCAAGATCAAGTCAAACATCGAACTGCAGCGCAACAAGATTCAACTCTACTGCAACCAGGTGTTCGTGACGGATCAGGTGGAGGGCATCGTACCGGAGTTCCTGACGCTATTGCATGGTGTCATCGACTCGCCGGACATCCCGTTGAACGTGAGTCGTTCATATCTCCAGAGCGACCGTGAGGTGAAGAAGATCTCCACTTATATCACCAAGAAGGTGGCCGACCGTCTGAAGGCCATCTTTGGCGAGAACCGCAAGGAGTACGAGGAGAAGTGGGACGACCTGAAACTCTTCATCAATTACGGTATCCTCTCTGAGGAAAATTTCTACGATCGTGCCAAGGAGTTTGCCCTGATGAAAGATACGGAGGGTAAATACTTCACCTTCGACGAGTACAAGACCCTTATCGAGGCCAACCAAAAAGACAAGGACGATCAACTCGTCTACCTTTACGCCACCGACAAGGAAGAGCAGTACAGTTACATCAAGGCTGCCCAGGACAAGGGTTACAGCGTATTGCTGCTCGACGGTCAACTTGACGTGCCGACCATCCAGACCTTGGAGCAGAAATTCGAGAAGAGCCGTTTCACCCGTGTGGATTCGGATATCATCGATCGTCTGATTGTGAAGAGCGACGCCCCGAAGTCCGACCTGTCAGAAGACGAGAGTGACAATTTGTCAGCCGTCTTCCGCACCCAGTTGCCGAAGATCGACAAGACCGAGTTCATGGTACAGGTGGATGCCCTCGGTGCTGAGGCCCGTCCGGTTGTTATCACCCAGAACGAGTATATGCGTCGTATGAAGGATATGAGTAAGTTCCAGGCTGGCATGGGATTCTACGGACAGATGCCCGACTCGTTCAACCTCGTGTTGAACTCTGACCATCCGCTGGTGAAGAAGGTACTCGACGAGAGCAAGTCCGCCACAGAAGAGGCCTTGAAGCCCATTGTCGCAGAACTGAAGGGACAGGAGGCTCGTCTGGCTGCCATCCGTCAGGCTCAGGACAAGAAGAAATACGACGAGATTACCCAGGAAGAGAAAGACCAGAAGGCTGAGGCCGAGAAGGCCGTGCAGGAGCAGAAGGACAAGAAGACTGCCGTCATCGCCGACTATGCGAAGGGTAACTCCATTGTCCACCAACTCATCGACCTGGCCCTCCTCCAGAACGGTATGCTCAAAGGCGAAGCACTCGATAAGTTCTTAAAGCGCAGCGTGGAACTAATCAAATAACGATTGGTGTATACTTACTGATCTGCCTTTGACTCTTCACACTTGATCAGTTCGACATTCAGACTTTCCACCAACGACAGTTCATCAAGGACACCATCGTTTGATGGACGGGGACTGAACCAAGGCTGACTGCCGAAATAATCGACCAGGTCATGTGAAGAGAACATATAGCCATGCTTGGCCAGGATAGAGTTTCGCAGGATGCGGAGTGTAGATTTCTTCATCTTGCGAAACATCTTATCGTTGAGCAGGATGCGGTTGGCATAACCGAAGCGCGGCTCTGCATTCACCCAACTCAGCAACTTCTGCTGGTCTTTACGCTTGAACATGCCATATTCGTCCTGTTCCACCTCGTAGAGAGTCAGACCGTCGAGAGTCTGCACGGCTTCCCACATACCTTCAAGGTCGGTAAGTCCGCTTATGCGGAGCACGCCCGTGACAGTGCCATTGAAAGCAACATTCTTATATTCGGCACGGGCTACACCTTTCTCATAAATGATTTCGCGACCGATCTCCAGCGTGTCACCATAACTATCGACATATTTACCCATGATCTGCTGCATCCACTTGCCCATAGCCACGTCCTCACCTTCTCCAAAGAATGAGCCGTCAAGCACATCGTGCAGATTGCCTTTCAAATCATACAGACAGATTAGTTTCCACCCTTGTTGTTCAATGTACTTGGCACGTGGTGTCTTGCTGAAAGGATTGAAACCGTCTGCATTCAGCTCCTCTGTGAGGACATACTCGTTTTTCTTACTATAGTTGGGTGTCAGACGGAAAGCCAACTCCTCACCCTCAGCCATAGCAGTGAAGGTGATGGTCTTGTCAATATTCACTTTGGCCTCGTAGACCAGATTACTGATATTCCACTTGGAACCGCTCTTAATACCTTGAGCGCTTGCTGTCAAGCCCACAAAGGCAAACATCATAAATAACAAATACTTTTTTAATTTCATATTCATAATCGACATTTGAACTTCTGTCTGCAAAGGTACGAATAAGCGAGCGAAATACCAAATTTATTTGAGTTTTTCCGAGCGGGAGTGCCTTCGAGCATAGCTCAAAGGTACGAATAAGCGAGCGAAATACCAAATTTATTTGAGTATTTAGGAGTTTTCCCTATTATCTTTTCGGGAAATTCCCCCTCCGAATTATGATTTTTCCTTTGTAAACCTCGCTAAAAGTTCCGAACTTTGCACCGAGAAAAAGAAATAAATGTCTCACCATTTAAAGTATAGGAGATTAAGATATGAAGAAGATGATGATCCTGGCAGTGATGATGGTCATGACTATCTCGGCCAACGCAATGAATTATACCGCAGCAAAGAACGAAGCTCTGTTCCTTTCTGATAAGATGGCTTACGAGCTGAACCTCACTGCTGCACAGTATGAGGCTGTCTATGAGATCAACCTCGACTACCTGATGAGCCTGAACGGACACGGTGATGTCTTCGGCATCTGGTGGGATCGTCGTAATGCAGACCTCCGCTTCGTGCTGAACAGCTGGCAGTTCGATAAGTACATGAGCCTGGCTCACTTCTATCGTCCTGTAGCTTGGCATGCAGGTGGCTGGACATTCGCAGTGTACTCCCACTATGACAGAGGCCGTTTCTTCAACGCACACCCAAAGGTGTTCGTTACCTACAGGGGCGGCAACAGCCATCGTGACCCTCGCTTCTACGCCGGACGTCACATGCCGAAGCCCGCTGTGCATCATCCTGCACCTCCAGTGCATCGCCATGCACCAGCTCCGGCTCCGCATCACGGAAAGCCCGCAGCAGCACATAATGATCGCCACGGTGCAGACCGTCACATGGCAATGAATACGAGTCACGCCAACGGTGGCCACTTCGGACGCAGGTAATTTCCGGAAACTCTACTATATGCCTCGAAAGAGGACTCACGAGGGATCTCAGAAATGGGATCCCTCGTTTTGGCTTTTGCTTTATGACAAATTACAATACGGGCAGGATGCGCTCCCACACAAAGTTGAGTTCGCCCTGCAGATCACCGTTATCAGAGGTAATGGCGATGACGGCGTTCTTGTCAGGCACGACGATGATATATTGACCACGGGCACCATCGGCACGGAAACAGCCAGGCCGACAACGCCACATCTGATAGCCGTAACCTTGCATCCAGTCGCTTGTCTCCTTGGTCATGCCTCGCTCCTCGGCCTGTTCGATGCGTGTGCCGGGGTTGATGCTCTCCACCTGTTTCTTCGACATCTCGGCAACCCATTCAGCGGGAATGATTTGCTTACCGTTCCACTCGCCCTTTTGCAGGAGCAACTGACCCATCTTCGCCAGATCCTCGGTTTTGAGGTATAGTCCCCAACCGCCACAATTGATGCCCTGCGGACTCTCTTCCCACTTGGGTTTATCGATATGGAGAGGCTGGAAAAGTCGGGTGTCAAGATAGTCGACCACCTTCTCGCCCGTCACCTGCTGCACGATGGCGGAAAGCATATAAGTGCCGAGACTGTTGTAAAGGTAGAACTTACCTGGCTCATGCACCACAGGTTGAGCGAGAAAAGCCTGTACCCAGTCTACATCCTGCCCGCGCTGTCCTGTCGGTTCTTCGTCATGGCCACATGTCATCGTCAGCAGGTCGCGTACGGTCATCGCCTTCAAATTATCGCTGACCTCGGCGGGCAGTTTGTCGGGGAAGAAGTCTATCACTTTGTCCGTCAGTGCCATCTTCCCGTCGGCGATGGCAAGGCCCACGGCAGTGGCGGTAAACGTCTTGCTGACGGAGTGGAGCACATGAGGTACAGTATCCACGCCTTCGCTCTGCCAACGGCTGTAAATGACGCTGCCGTCACGGACAATCATCACGCTATGGATGTCCATCGAGTCGCTGGCGGCCTGCTCGAAGAAGCCGTCCATGGCCTGAGCCACGCTATCAGGGGTTTCCGCACGAGGCAGATCGATTATCTCTGCCGTTTCCTTCACGTTGTTTTTACATGCCGTCAGGGCCATCAGCACAAGAGCGGCGATAAATAACTTCTTTCGTCTCATAATCTTAGTCTTTTGTTGGGATTTAATTATATACCATTGTCTATTCTTCTTTAATTACTGGCATGTTCGCTTCTTTCCATGCGAGGATGCCACCTTTGAGGTTCACACACTTATAGCCGACTTCAGCCAATTTACTTGCAGCATTGGCAGAGCGACGACCACTGCGACAATAGATGGCGATGGTTTTGTCTTTCGGCAGTTTGGCTTGGGCCTGTTCCAAGAAGTCGCTTTGGAACTGGTCGATGAGGATGGCTCCCTTGATATGTCCTTCGGCAAACTCATCGGCTTTCCGTACATCGAGGATCACCACATTGGGGTCTGCAATCAGTTCGGCGAACTCCTTCACTGAATCGGCAGACTCTACAATTTGTTTTTCTGCGTCATCGACAGAATTATAATCCGCGGGATTGCGTTCCATACCTGGCCCATCAAGGGGTTTGAAAAATCTGCAACCTGTTAACCCAACTGCCATGAGTATGAAACCCAAGACTGATATAAAAACCTTTTTCATCTTATTGTTTTGAATGACTGATTATTCGGTTGAAAATGTATCTCAGAAGCCAAGAAATTCTTTCACGCGAGGGTCGCGTTCGAGATCGGCCCTGCTGACGTAGAAAGAGCCGGGGGAAACCAGATCGAGATACTTGTCGAGAAACTCGTCCCATGGCAGTTTGAAATAAGAAGCAGGTATGAAGATCGTCCTCGACCCGCCAGCCGAGCGGTTGCCAGCCGTAATGTAAGCCGAATAGCCGCCCAACTGATGCTTCTGAATCCGATAACACTCCAGATACCAGTCGCCGAGGCATCCGTTGGTTGCTTCTACATCAATGCGTTCCTTCACGGGATTGACCCTCTGTAATTCCCAGTCACGACCACTGGCGAGCCGATGCAAAAACTCCTCACAATCGATATCTTCTGGATATGGCTTTAGGGTACCATCATACTGCGAGTGATAAGAGACATACTGGTAATCATCACCAACTTTCTCAATACCCAAATTTGTATTCTCTGCTATCATCTCCCTCGTTGCCCAAGGGAAATCCTGCTTCATCTGTTCGAACGCCTTGTCGATATAGGCATTCACGTCGTAACCATATGGAAATTTCTTGCTCATATTTTTCGTCGTGCCATACGTTCTTTATTAGATGTTTTCAAACCCAAAGAACTCCTTCAAACCTTTTTTCTCTTTCAGGTCATCAGGGGTGAAGCCATAATGTTTCGCTGAAGCAAGTGTGACGACACGCTCAAGAAAATCGTCGTAGGAGAGATCAAACCATTCTTTGGGAATAACCACGTTGATGGTTCCTCCGCCATAGTGACTGCCTTCGTCCCAGGCTTCGTCAAGTTCGGCCTCGTAAGTCCCGTCTTCCTTCAAGTTGATACAATAGTGGCTGGCCCACTCTTCCATCCCCTCGACGTAGTGGCCTTCGAAATGTGGGGCTGAATGGGACTTCGGAGAATAGGCAGAAGAGTCTTTCTTCGCCATCCTGTCATAGACCATGAACTTCACCACTTTATGAGTTTCGATCTTGGGATTAGGAAAAGCCTCATTTGGATTGGGTCTTTGATTTGCCATCGCTAATTCTCCTAAATAATGTTGCAAATATAGTCATTTAAGTTGGAATATGAAGAATAATGCGTAAATTTGTGCCAAGTTTTAACAAAAGTTGAGTCTCGTCACGACTCGGCCAATTATGCAAGCATGTTGGCGCTCGCTGCTCCGAGACTTGAGAATTATTAGGATTTATGGATATTGGAAAGGCATTTGAGGTTGCATTCAAGCGTAAGAAAGAGAAGAACTGGGAGAAGATCTATGTCGTGGTAGATATTCACGACACCATATTGCGAGCCTGCTACGAGAATGAGGAGACCTACGACTACTATCCTTATGCCCGTGAGGCTTTGCAGTTGATGACCAACCGTGATGACATCTGCATGATTCTCTGGAGTGGATGCTACGATGAGCAGATGGCTGTCTACAGAAACCATTTTGCGGAGGAGGGTATCCATTTCGATTATGCCAACGAGAATCCCGAAGTGGGAAAGACGAGTTTCCAGAACTTCGAGGTAAAACTCTATTTCAATGTGGGAGTTGACGACAAGTTCGGTTTCGAGGCAGAGTCGGACTGGGTAAAGGTGATTGAAGCATTAGGAAGGTTTTGATTGAGCAATGAGCAGCAATGACAAATTAAGAACTATGACGACAAAGTCGTACATTAACGACTAATCACTGTCCCAAGGCTAAAAGCATGTAATTGTTCATCCATCATGTCTTTCATCACCTCAAACACATTGTCACCCGTGCAATGGCTGGTGTAGAACTGCGTTTTAGGATATCTTGTTTTCAGCCTTTGAGCCAAAGTTACCAATTCTTCTTCCGATTCCTGTCCGTCAAGCAGATGAAAACCACCGACAACGGAATGAACAGGCCAAGGGCAAGCAGCCAGAATGTTCTCGAGTCCGCTATGAGCACAGCCAGTAAATAGCATACCATCGATACACATGGCCAGTTCATGACGGAAATCGTCGTGGATATAATCTCCATTAGCATCCTGCACATAGAGATTCTGATTGCCTTTTGGCATCAGATGAATCTGAGGGATATGGGCAATCACATGGAGTTCTTTGTCAATCTCGCTGGTTTTGTCTATCATGATGAGTCTGTCATCGTCTATCTCCGGCCACTGCGTAGTAATGCTATGCAGATTCCCTCGTTTGGAAAAGAAATGACCACTCATGGCATCGGGCGAGACAATAACCTGAGCCTTCTGATTATGCTTCAAGAAGCCCCGCAATCCTCCCGCATGGTCGCTATGTCCGTGAGAAATGAAAACATAGTCAACATCGCTGAGATCTATGTCCAACAGCTCTGCATTTCGGATAAACATATCACTTGCTCCAGTATCAAGCAGGATCTTGTGCCGCTCTGTTTGCAGGATGATTGACAGTCCATGCTCTGTGGATAGACGGCTATCGCTGCTTCGATTATCTGATAAAACAGTCCACTTCATATTTTTATAGTTTCTCCTTCAATTCGATGTCATCCTTCTGCCAGTCGAGCGTAGAATGAACATAGATGCGCTGCTTTTGATACAGGAAACTGTAGGCGGTCTCGATACTATCTTTTGTTATCATCTTGTCACTTTATCATAACCAATCGGTCGGAACTGCTTCTGCTTCTCGCTGTACACGAATCCGTGCCCGAAAAGGTAATTCTTTATCTCTTTCGTCTCCGTCCCGAAGTTGTAGCACAGTGATTCCAGCGTGTCAAACTCCTCGTCTCTCAGGAGCATGTTCACGCTCGAAACCAGTATGGCAGGATCTTTCGGCAGGTAGTCCATATTACAAATCTTATTAAATCAGAGGGCAAAGATACTCATAATTCCATGATTATTTGTACCTTTGCAAAAAATATTAGGATAGTTTATGAAAATAAAGATTCAAACCATGCTGGGCGACATCGTAGTGAAAAAAGTATTATTGTTTTTCTCCCTGATGTTTGTATTGGCTGCACAGGCTGATGTGTTAGGAGAGTATAGTTTTGAGGGAACATTGGGTGATAAGATTCCCGTCAGGTTGAAGTTCGCTGTGAACGGTGAAGAGATTGCCGTGGGTGAGATTTATTATCCCAAGGCAAAGAATCCTGCGCCTATCTTAGTAGTCGGTGCTCCAACGAATGATGAAGGTTGGTATTATCTGAAAGAATACCAAAGCGACGGTACTATCACAGGAACAATGCTGTTCAAGATCGAGGAAAAAGAAAACGGTGAGCACCAGTTTTCAAACGAGAAAGCCTATATCTCAAAAGGTACCTGGACGAATCCGAGAACAGAGAAATCGCTGCCGATGAAGAATTTCACGACGAATGATGATGCCCTCACCGGACGTATCGATGTGACAGACTATCTTGACTACGAGGATCCGCAGAACATCGGACGTGAGTATGCCTATTCCATCTGGAATCCCCGTTATGGCTCTATGATGGGAGGCAACGTAAGGTTCCGTGGAGCAGGCAAGTATAAGCTTCATTTCGAGGTTAGCAATACGCCTGGCAATATCGCCGAAGGAAAGAGTGCCCCTGACCGTCCTGCGGTACTGGGCGAAGCAACCCACGACTATTTCTATTATGAGAATGTCAATGAGTGCGGCTATGGTTTCAGTGCCCATTTCTTCAAGAAGTTCGTGGTATTGAAGTCTACCACGAAGTATGAAACATTTGGGTGTTTCGGTATGGGAGTCACTTTCGACGGCGTATATATTAAGGTTAAACAATAGAAGATATGTCATTTTTGGATTTATCTGGAGGAATTACAATACAACATTAATCGATACATCGAACTTCTCAGCCTATGACTCTCCCCAAGTTCATCATCACAATGGATGGTTATTTCCGGCTTGGAATGGTCAACCAGCATAAAGACCTGTTGAAACCTGGTGATTCATGCTTAGGTGGTGGCTACTATCACTTCGATTATACTTCGAACCGTATTATCCTTGACCGTTCATCGTATGATTTCGGCAAACCAAAATGGCACCTTCTGGAAACGCTGAAGGTGCCATCAGTTTATCGTGGTCTACGGTTGGTTTACTTCTATGATGATGACCGCGAGTTTGATGTCAGCCAGGAACTGCAAATCGAATACTATGACTGACTACGATTCCATGAGGGATGCCAAAATCCAACTCGCTTAGACTATGCTGACAATCCTTTAAACTCAGTTAAACATTCGGGTGCCTTTGGGAAAATCCCCACGAAAGTTTAGGGATTCTGGAATCACAGAATCGGGTTTTTCATTTCCAAATCCCAAAGATTCGCCTTAACTTTGCACCGTGAATCAGGACATAGGAGTCTGAACACAGAACAAAAGTTGAACAATTTTAAAAGAAGAAAGTTATGAAGAAGATGAATAAAGTGATCGCAGCCATGATGATGATGGCAATCACATTCGCAATGCCAGCAATGGCCGGTAATAAGAAGAACAACGATAAGAAGCATGATGTCGTTGTAGTGAATAACGATAAGAAGGCCTCGCACTTCGACAAGGTTGACAAGAAGACGACGGTGAGTACCAGTCGTCCGACGGTGAGTACCAGTCGTCCGACGGTGAGCACCAGTCGTTCAAGTCACTTCGATACCCACAAGACGCATGCCTATCGTCCTGACGTGAAGACCACCACCATCAAGGTGAGCCGTCACGACTCTCACAAGAAGGTTGTGGCAAAGGTTGAGAATATGAAGGGCGTGATGGACACCAACTGGAATCCCCGCACTCGTGAGTTGACAGTCAGCTACGATGCCAATAAGACTTCAGCCCGCAATATCAAGCACTTCGTGGCATAGTTGCCATTCCATATATAATCCAAAAGACCCCGGCTTGCATTCCTGCAGGTCGGGGCCTTGCTGTTTTGAAGTGGAATCACTTTATGATACCTCGATGGCCTTGGTGACCTTCTGCTTCGGCTCGGTCTTCGGCATGGTGACGGTCAGGATGCCGTCCTCGACCTTGGCAGAGATCTGATCCTTCACCACATCGTCTGGCAGCGTGTAGCTCTGCTCGTAGTTCGAGTAGCTGAACTCGCGGCGCAGATAGTGATGGTGCTTGTCCTCATGCTTGTGCTCCTGTTTGTTCTCGATGGCGATGGTAAGGTTGCCCTCGTCATTGATGGCCACACGGCAATATTCTTTCTTAATGCCTGGAGCTGCAAGTTCCATCGTGTAGGCCTTCTCACTCTCCTTGACATTGACTGCGGGTGCTGTACTGTTGGCACGAGGCATCCAATCATTGT
>Ga0310697_10001679_pt1 | contig 25099 bp, 15 predicted proteins | sample 172DNAGHGlowgp2_FD_203883 | JGI IMG/M metagenome (GOLD analysis project Ga0310697, IMG submission 203883) | Sheep rumen microbial communities from Palmerston North, Manawatu-Wanganui, New Zealand - 1728 DNA GHGlow gp2 (v2) (version 2) | ecosystem: Host-associated > Mammals > Digestive system >...
AATATATATGCTACAACAAAACATGGCGACCCACTTACGAATGGCACACGGATTATCCTGCAGAATATTACTTCAACCCTGAAATCGATTACGGACGTTTCAAGGATCCGCGCGACAACTACGTTTATCACACTTTAGATTTCAAGGGCAAAACGTGGATTGTAGAAAATATGAAGTACGCCGGATTCCCCGACAGCGTGCTAACAAAAGAAACCCGATGCCTCGAAGACAGCTGCAAGAACGTCGGGCGGTACTACAGCGTAAACGTCGCGGGTGAGGTTTGTCCCGAAGGTTGGAACCTCCCGGATTCTAGCGATATTGCAGATATCGGACCAATAGATTCCAGCAGCGCTGTCGTTACATCATCTGATTTTTGGCATGTCTTTTCGCAACTTGGTAGTACTGGATCCGCTTACACCACACCCGACACCTATGGTTTGAGTTTTATAGCAACAGGAAGAATCATCGACACCACCGAAATACTTTATTCACCTTGGCAAGGATACATTACAATGATGTGGATGAACGAAATCGACAGTGAAGGGAATCGGCGTTTCATTGAAATCAAACCCTATGGCACAAAGACCTATTGGTACAAAAAGCCAGATACTACCTATACTCGCATTCAACCTCCCGATTACGATCCTTCATCAAGTTTGTACAAATCCTATTTTACCATCCGCTGCATAAAGAAGTAAATGGTTATTAGTTATTAGTTATTAGTTATTTGTTATTTGTTATTTGTTATTAGTTATTTGTTATTTGTTGTTTGTTATTTGTTGTTAGTCAGTAGTCATTGGCGAGCATCGTCATTCTGAGCGACCACAGGGAGCGAAGAATCCAGTAACATTCTTCATTACATTGTCACCCCGGCCACGATGTCATCCCGCACTTGTTGCGGGATCTTCTTTTTGCAATTCCCTCAAACATATCTTATATTTAAAAACAAATGCAGAAAACACTAAAAGAATACCCAAGCCTCATTCTGAACGCATTCAAGCGGTTCCCGGTTGCGTCAGCATTTGCGATTGTCACATCCTTCGCACTTATCTTTAGCCTTGACTTCATCAATGGCAAGAATCCTTGGCTTCAGTTCTGGTTCATGGTTTATCCCGTCGTGGCGATGTTCATCTCGCTCACGACATCGCTCATCCAGGAATACAAGAAAAATAATAGTGATAAACCCCAGAGAATTACAGGCATCGCATGGCTAGTTATTTCAGTTGCACTATTGCCTATTATAAGCATATTTGCTAGCGACGGTTTCGCTCATGGGAAAAGTTTCATAGCATCAGCCCTTGCCCTATACATTACCGCATTCATGGGCCCATTCGTTATTCCATTTTTTAAACAAAAGAACGACAACGCTTTCTGGATATTCCTACACAAGAACATGGTGGCGTTATGTACCGCCGTGGTTGTCACCATTTTCTTGACTATCGCTATAGAAATCCTGATTGTCTTTTTTGTCATGCTACTCGGCATCAATACCTATGACCTAAATGTTTATGCATTCATCTTCTGCATAGCCACCGTATTGCCCATACTGTATTTTACCAATATTCCCACAATTAACGAATGCATAGAAAAGACACCCTTGGAAAGCGAATTTGCAACAAGCAAATTCAGATTCCTGTTCACACCGATTTTCACACTTTCCATCCTCCTCTTTTACATCTACATCGTCAAGTTCATCGTCCAATGGGAATTGCCCCACGGAATGATATCATACCTAGTTTCAGTATCCATGTTTTTCATGATCGCGACCATCACAGAAATGTACCCGGCGCATTTAAAAACAACCGCAACAATCGAAAAAAAGCTATTAAAAATATTCCCCATATTCTGCATACCCCTTGTGGTACTAATGTCCATCAGCATTCTCCGCAGAATCTCCGACTATGGGATTTCAGAAAACCGCATTTATGTGATCGTTCTCAATATTTACTTTTATATTGTTATCGCAATTCTTCTCATAGATAAGATAAAGTGCAAGTCCAGGTATCTCGCTTGCATTCTTGGCATCGGTTTCCTGATTCTCACTATAGGACCGCTAAGCGCATCGAATATTACATACCACGTCTGGTCCAACGGTATAAAAACCGCCATTGAAAAAGAAGGTTTCAGCAATCTGCCGTTGAGCAAAGAGGAAACAAAGATATTTCTCACGGCACTCCAGAAAAAAGACGACCACAAGTCCGCACTCACTCTATCACGCATTTCATTCTTCGAACAATATTCAACCAAAAATCTAGGGAAGTTTTTCTTTACAGATGATGTATTGGATTTCGACAAAATACGTGACGAAGCCAAAGGCAAGGTAAGACCAAAATCCCCGACTACACTACATAGCGTAAACATCTACGGACATGTTGACGACATTTTCGAAATACCGAAGAATACAAGCAAGGTTATCCCGCTAAACATGCATTTTGACAAAGATGATTTCAAGGTGCAAAACGATTCTCTCTTTTTCCAAGTAAAGGTAAAAAGACTCGACAAAACTTTTCAATTCGCCGAACCAATCACGGACAATCCCACATCCTTCAGCACCAATGGCGCGATACTCATTATTAAACAATTTTTTCTGCTCGTACGGGATACCAATGGTGAAATCTCCTCAGATTTTACGCTCAAAGGTTTCCTATTCATGGAATAGGAGCAATTCACAGCCTTCTCCGTCACCCCGCACTTGTTGCGGGGTCGCCTATATATCTGAGATTATAAAAGACTTTTCAGCACTTTCAGCGACATAATCGGCTTGACTCTTTTTATGCATATAACTATATTTACGCATAAATAAGGGTGCGCGGATTTTCATCGCCATCTAAAAGGCCGCAAAACCGTGCCAAAAAGGAAATACTATGGAATACAAAATTAAGGATATCAACCTTGCGATTGAAGGCCGCAAGGAACTCGACCTCGCCGAAACCGAAATGCCGGGCCTGATGGCTCTCCGCAAGGAATACGCCGGCAAGAAGCCGCTCGCCGGCGCCCGCATCATGGGCAGCCTCCACATGACGGTGCAGACCGCTATTTTGATTGAAACGCTGGTGGACCTCGGTGCCGACGTGCGCTGGGTCAGCTGCAACATCTTCAGCACGCAGGACAACGCTGCCGCCGCCGTCGTGGTAGGCAAGAAAGGCACCGTAGAAAACCCGCAGGGCGTGCCCGTGTTCGCCTGGAAGGGCGAAACGCTCGAAGAATACTGGGAAAACACCGCCCGCGCCCTCGTGTGGCCCGACGGCAAGACCGCCGACCTCATCGTGGACGACGGTGGCGACGCCACCATGCTCGTGACCTGCGGCGCCGAATTCGAAGACGCCGGCAAGGTGCCCGAATTCAACCCCGAGAAGGACAGCGAAGAATGGGGCGTGTTCCTCGCCACCTGCAAGAAGATTTTCGAGAAGGACCCGAAGCAGTGGACCCGCGCCCGCGAAGCGCTCCGCGGCGTTTCTGAAGAAACCACTACCGGCGTGCATCGCTTGTACCAGATGGCCCAGGCCGGCCGCCTCAAGTTCCCGGCCATCAACGTGAACGATTCCGTGACCAAGTCCAAGTTCGACAACCTCTACGGCTGCCGCCACTCCCTCATCGACGGCATCAACCGCGCCACCGACGTGATGATGGCCGGCAAGATTGCAGTCGTGTGCGGCTACGGCGACGTGGGTAAGGGCTGCGCCCAGAGCCTCCGCGGCCAGGGCGCCCGCGTGATCATCACCGAAATCGACCCGATTTGCGCACTCCAGGCCGTGATGGAAGGCTACGAAGTCAAGACCCTCGACGAAGTCGTGAGCTACGCCGACATCTTCGTGACCACCACCGGTAACACCGGCATCATCTCCGCCGCGCAGATGAGCAAGATGAAGCACCGCGCCATCGTCGGTAACATCGGCCACTTCGACAACGAAATCGACATGGCCGGCCTCAAGAAGATTCCGGGTATTGTCCGCAACGAAATCAAGCCGCAGTACGACGAATGGATTTTCCCCGACGGCCACAGCATCCTCGTGCTCGCCGAAGGCCGCCTGCTCAACCTCGGTTGCGCCACCGGTCACCCGAGCTTCGTGATGAGTGCCTCCTTCACGAACCAGACCATCGCGCAGATTGACCTCTGGCTCAACGCCCAAGGCAAGCAGACCGTCGCTGGCATCAAGTACGAAAGCGGTGTCGTGTACACGCTCCCGAAGATCCTCGACGAGAAGGTCGCACGCCTGCACCTCGAAAAGCTCGGCGTCCACCTGACCACGCTCACCAAGGCCCAAGCCGACTACATCGGCGTGCCCGTCGAAGGCCCGTACAAAGCGGATCACTACCGCTACTAATCGCGGACAACAAACGCCGCGACTCGCGCCACCCGCGTGTCATCCTGAGCCACGCAGTGGCGAAGGATCCAGTGCAGAACACGCACGCGAAAACTGCGACACTTTATACAAAACGGGGCTCCACACGGAGCCCTATTTTTGCTTATTATCGATTCCAGCCGGAATGCCCATCGCCATAGACGACACCACCGCCGCCATCATCATAACCGCCCAACGACGAAGAACTTTTCACACCCAACCAACCACGCATCCGCTTGATACGTGCAGAAGAAGGAGTCTGGGACGGTGCAGCCTTATCGGCCGGGGATTGTTTATCGTTAAATGATTCGGGCATGCTTAAATAATAGAAATCTACTGTTGGAAGAGAAATTTGCGGACGAAAATTTCGACCGCAAAACCGCAGGTGGTATTGTATTTTTTATTATATCATACGCAAAGAATTTTCGGGCCATTTTTTAGGCCACTTATTGGGCCACTTTTCTGATTCACCGAGGCCTAATCCTATACCAACTTGTTGGGTGCTTGTTGGGTGCTTGTCGGGTACTTGTTCGTGCCTAGGTTTTTTCCCAGTAAGTTTTTTTGTCAGAAATATTGTAGCATTTATTGTAGCGCTTATTGTAGCCTTTATAATCGGGTTTATTGTAGCGTTTATTGTCGGGTTTACAGTCGGCATTCCTTGATTTCAAGAAGAAATAGCCAAAACATCAAATTATTTCGCATTTTCAATACATTTTGTATCGTTTTTGCGAAATATTTTGCAAATTTACAACAGTAAATGAATGGCGCCACCCCCACACGAATTCCGGATTAGGCCGTCAAAATAAAATCATTATTGAATTTCAATACATTTTGTATCATTTTTCAATAATATTTTCATAAAAAGTATCATTTTTTGATATATTTTGCTATTTTTTGTACAGAAAGTAGGAAGAAACTCTATGCCAATCATACAGATACAGTCCATTACGCTGAACAACTTCAAAAACGTGGCTCATGGCTCCATCGAGTTCAAGAACCACGTTCTTGGCGTGTATGGTCAAAATGGTTCCGGCAAAACGGCAATTATAAACGCTCTTGAATTATTGCAAATTTTGGCCAGGGGCGAATCACTCCACCCCGCAATGGCCCACTACATCTTGCAAGGCCAAAATTCTTCCGAATGCACTTTTGTATTCAACGTCCTTGATGGCGAAAAAATAACCAAAACATTAAGCTATACATTTACCATAGAACGTCACCCAGAAAGTCGCCTGCAGGTTGTTGCTGAACAGCTAGCCGAAAAAGTTCCTGACAAAAAGCAAACGACTCTTGTCAAGTACGAAAAAAACAAAGAGTCTCAGTGGCTGACTCCGGCCGCAGACTGGAAGGCAATTACAACCAATAAAGATTACGCCATCAAGCTCGGCGTTCTTAAAGAACTCGCCGGTAAGGAACTGCGGTCGTTTATTTTCTCGAACGAATTTTCCAAAAATGTCCGAGAGTCACAACTTGCTGATGTCGAAAGAATCAACACCATAGATCAGCTAAAACTTTATATTCAAAATAACATCTTCGTCGTTAGAAACAATGGTAATGGTCCCTACAATTTTGATGTTGCGCTACCGGTGAACTTTAAACACACCGAAAACCAAAATAGCATATATGGCAACATAATGTTGTCTCTTGGCGAACCAAATGTTTTGCCAATACCGATGTTTGACATTATCAACAAGACATTCAATGAAATGAACATCGTCTTGCAAGAAATTGTTCCAGGATTAAAAGCAATTATTCTAAATGAAGGGCGACAGTATTTGCCAGACGGGAAAATGGGAATCCGTTTCGAATTGCTTTCCCAAAGGGACGATAATCCCGCCATCCCGCTCTTGTTTGAATCCGAGGGCATCAAGAAGATTATCTCCATCCTTAGCCTGCTCATCTCGGTTTATAACAACCCCTCAACATTCCTTGCCGTTGACGAACTGGATGCGGGCGTTTTCGAATTTCTGCTGGGAGAAATTCTCGAGATTATCGAGGAGAAGGCGAATGGCAAACTGCTGTTCACATCACACAACCTACGCCCCTTGGAAATGATCAAGAAGGAATCCCTGATTTTCACGACGACAAATCCCGAAAATCGCTACACTCGGCTTTCCGGATTGCAGACGAACAACAATCCGCGCAGCGTTTACCTGAGAAGCATCAGCCTCGGTGGACAAAAGGACCCCATCTACCAGGAAACCAACCATTTCAAGATTGCCAGAGCATTCAGAAAGGCGGGGAAAATCGTCAATGGGAAAAACTAAGAAAGTCATCTTGTTCATTGTCGAGGGGATTACCGACAAGACGGCGTTGGGCGCAGTTCTTGATGCCATCCTCAGCAATGAAAAGATTCACTTTGCCATCACCGAAGGCGACATCACGACAAAGGACGATGTCAACGCGTCCAATGTGATTCGCCGTATCAACGAAATCGTGAAGTTTACACAAGAAAGGTATCATTTCAAAGCATCCGACTTGTTGGAAATTGTTCACTTGATTGATACCGATGGCGCATTTATTCCCAATACAGCCGTCATCAATAACGCCGAAGCAACGCATATACAATACACATTGCAAAACATACAAACCGACGATATTGAGAAAATTGTAGAACGCAACCAGAAGAAACTCGGGCTTGTAAAACTTCTCAGAAGCAAGACGGAAATCAACAAGAAGCCGTACAAGATGTTCTACTTCTCACGAAATCAAGAACATGTTTTGCATAACGAAGCCAAAGAATTAACCACCAGCGAAAAGAACGCATTGGCCGACCAATTCGATGACCTATATGGTGATGCTCCTGAAGCATTTCTAGAGTTTATCAAGTCTAAGGATTTCGCTGTGCCGGGCGATTACGCCGCAACATGGAATTTCATTGAAAGCGGATTACATTCCCTGGAAAGGTGGAGTAACTTCCATTTGTATTTTAATTAGCCAACGGCTCGTTGGCCTTTTTAGGCAAAGGAATCGCTATTTTATAGAACCCTTCGAACGCCTTTATTTCATCACACTGACTTACAATAGATGCATTTTTGTCAAATTCATATTTGCAAGAGCAGGCGTTTTCAGCGACAACTCCCGACAGTTCCCCATTGTCATTTTCTTCCACTTGTACAACAGGATAAACAATCACGCAATCCGGCAATAGTTTGCCATTCTTGTCAGCAATGTTCGCATCCCATTTTAAAGCCTTGAGAATTTTCTTATCCCTTGCATAACCGCTAATTTCTCTTACATCTGCAGTTATGCCTATATCACCTTTTTCATAACGCGGTTTATACTTTGCGTCAAGAATAATCTGTTCATTGACATCAATATAATCAACCTGCGTCTTGTGCGACCCCTTCACTTGGAACTTGATTTGGTCGCCATACGCCTTGCGGAGCAAATTCAACACATACATTTCATAAAGGCGCGGCATATCGATGCAGAACGGGCGCACTTCTTGCGTTTCATCAGAGACTTTGTCTATGGAATAGTCAAAATGTCGAAGAATCAGTTTTGCGACTTTGATTGCAGCTTCGTAATGGCGGAATATCTTGCCGGCATTGACCTTTGCGACTTGGGCAATTGTCACGTCTTTGGAAACATTCTCAAAAGCGGAGCCAATGACCGACAACAGTGGCATCAATTCTTGCAGATGGCTTTTGAAACTTTCATATTGACTTATGAACCGCACAGAGAACGACAAAGCCTTTTTGAGAATCCTGTTCTCTGGAATATCTTCCGTGAATTCCTGGAACCGGCAAAAAACACGGTCTTCGCGCTTAGCGAAAACATTTTTCGTCAAATGCTTTTGCAACAGGATTCGCCCACGGATTTTGGATTGCAAATTTTCTTCTCTTACGACATATCCCTTCTTGAGTCCCTTTGCAACAAGGTGCTTGAGCAGGGATATGTAATGTAAAATAAGAAGCGGCGTGATTACATTATTCAACGCATCCGTCTTAATCGCAGGCTTTTTAAAATCAATGTAATAGTAATTGGAGAAATATTCGGCCTCATTTTCGGAATTCATCTCCAATGCCGTCATGAACAGCTTGACATAATCAACTTCTACTTTGGGCTTTACGACAAAGGCACACTTGTCTTTTATAAACCAGGAGGCACCAATGTAGTAATGGGCTTTGGGGATACCACTATCATCGAAAATACCTAGATATTCAACATCCTTAATAGATTTATAATTTGGAACAGCTGGACGCAAAGCATGACCAGCATCCAAAATACCTTTGAACGTCTCGATTTTATCGGCACCTTCAAGGCGCTGATGTTCCTCGAAGTCAAACAGCTGTTGTTTCATTATTTTTCAGTTTCTTCAGATTTCTTCTCAGGCCATTTTTCGATGAATAACTTGTAGTCTACTTTTACTTCCTTGACTTGTTTCTCGGAGAATCCGTTCAGCGGAGATTGATTAATAATCCCATCTTTATGATATTCCATCAGAAGTGGCAGAATTTCATATTGCCACTTCATCTTCAAAACATCTGCATCAGAAGTCATAAAGTAGCTATGGCCAACCATCAAATCTTCGATGTCCATATCGTACTTGGTTTCATTAAGGAAGCGCTTAACAGAATCAAATAGTTTCTTTGCGTTTTCGTCTTCTATCTTTGATCTATCCGCTTCCAGAGTCACGAATGCAAACCTACGACGTACAGCATAGTCAATAGAACCAACACTACGGTCAGTCGTGTTCATCGTGCCGATAATGTAGAGATTAGACGGAACAGAGAAAGATTCCTTTGAATACGGCAACGTAACAGAAAGTGGATGGTCACCACCAACACGCTTATCACTCTCAAGCAAAGAAATCAATTCACCAAAAATCTTGGAAACATTGCCACGGTTGATTTCATCAATAATGAGGACGAAGTTCTTCGTTCCACTATTGGGTGTTATATTAAGACCGCATTTATCTTTTAGATAATTGATAACGCTTTGACTATACCCTTCCCAACCTTCAAAAACTTTCTCGCCAGAAATGGCTCTCAATATATTCTCACGGGTAAAAACACCTTGAGACTTATATTCGTTTTCTTTTTTTCCTGTCCAAAGCTTTAAATTTCCTTTCTTGTTTAAAGAAATTCCAAACTTACTTTGTCTACCACTTGTTTCAAGTGTTAAATATTTTTCATCGCCAACACAACCTTCCGATTGGAGATGTTTAGTCAAATTATTGTACGCATCTTCAAAATTTGTCGTTTTCTGTTCACTAGCTTTTTGACATATCGCCTTAAAAATACCCGGTTGAACATGGTAAGATATGTTATTGTCAACGGAATCATCATCACATTCAGGCTTAATACCTTCAACAAAATCTTCGTAGTCCATAGATTGGTGGAACGTAACGAAACCTATTTGTCCATCATTGCATATACGTCCATCACCATCTATTTTAATCAAATTATTTTTGTACTCTTCCATTACATCTTTATGATTAGAAGATATGGAAAAGTTCGGTTTAATGATTGATAGCGCCAAAGCAGCAGTGTTATATGTTTTGCCTGTGCCAGGAGCACCTTGAAGGATGATGTTTTTCTTGAGATTCAAGATTTTAGTCATTTCTTCGATCATTTTAACCTCTTCGGGTTTATCTTTTTCAAACTGATTATCAAGTTCCTTGATTTTTTGTCTAGCCCATTTTGCATCTACCTTAAAGATGGAATTTACAGCAAGTCCCGCGGCTTCTTGAACCCCATATTTGTTTACAGGATGATCTGGGCAATAAGACTTCCATTTCTCTACATCAATAAATTGACTCCAATCAGAATTACAGCCATTATAATTTCTTTCATAATAGGCTTCACAATCCCCAAATTTCACAATTCCACTTTCATCAAAATATTCATGCTTTTTATTGTTAATAACATCTCGCAAAGAGAGAATTCTTATAGCTTCCTTTGGAGCAGCTTTTGTGATGCCATAAGCATAAATTTTCCCACTATTCATCAACAAAAGAACATCCCCTTCATGAACAGAAAGGACTGTATTAAGATTATTTGTTACAACATTTATTTTATCCGTCTCATGATCATACCGTTCTTGCATCCGCCAATAATTGTGCAGTATAGCATCGTCAAAAACATTTTGCTTTCCCGTAATCCTTGCAACAAAATATTGTTTGTCTCCAAAGTCACTTTTCAAATACTGTTCCAAAGCGGTTTTCAAATTCGGTTTTAAAATCCATGTAAAATTGCCGGGGATATCACTTTCTGATTCAACTTTTTGGCCATCAAACAATATTTTCCATCTAGTTTCACTGCCCGAAGATTTCTTCTCAAGAACTAGCCCTAATCGTCTTGCAATTCTTCCCGCCAATTTAATGCAAATTCCATTATAATGTTCTGGAGTGTCTCCATATTTGTCCGCAAGTTGTTTGCATGTTGCTTTACCGCCAGATTCTAAAATCTTTTTCAGAACACCCATGCTTTTTTCAGTAAAAACATCAGGTTCATTAAAAAGACTAAGCCATCGTTCTACCGGAAAGTCATTATAAGCATCCTTGCTTCTTGCATCCCATAACCGCCATAGGCTCCTTGAATATTCCCATATATTTGTCACCCCTTTCAAACTTAAGAGGAATAATACAATTTCAGATATCTTTGTTTTTTTATTTAAAGCGAATCCTTTTTCTTGTGCCAAGAATTTCAAAGCATCCGGTGAATACACTGGCAACAGCCTTTGCTTCGAATATAAAAAGGCCACTTTCCATCTAAACATTGGAGTTAATGGACTATTGTCTATTGTTGCAAAATCAATCGTGTCTTTTCGAGCCGCTTCTGCAACTTCAACAAGACTTTGCTTTACCTGTTCAAAAACAACTTTATAGTGGGTATGATCTTCATTGTCTTTCCCGTACCGTTTAGGCCAAGCATATTTGTTTACATCATCAACTACACACTGAATTTTGGGCAATTCGTTAATCTTATAGATTCCAAATTTAAGAGATGTTGCGCCCTGAATGCTACCTAACTTTTGGGCGCGCCTTTCAACCCATGTACAAAAGTAATCCTCAGAAATTTCTTTGAGGTTTGTATATTCCTCAATGGTCAAACTTCTTAACTTTTCAATGGGATACCTCTCATTGAATTCTTCATATAATTTATCAAGTTCCGAATTGTCGGAACCTATAGATATGTCATCCGGCTCAATAATCTCATCCAATTCTTCGTCAATTTCATTCATAATTTATCTCGTTATTGATCTTCGCCAAATAATTCAATAATAAAAAATATACTCAATAGCAGCCTTCCAGTTTCTTTATTATCTCGCGCACAGCCTTTTCGGAAAGGTGCTTTTTGCAGCGGATGGAATCCAGTTCAAAGGAAAGGTCCTCGACTCGCCAGCACTTGGTTTCTTGGCTGTGCGGGTCCAGGGAATCCGCCGGCTTTTTGCGATACACCTTTATTTCGGGGTTCGCCCACACGACAATCGGCTCGACGAACGCATGTTCCCTGTTCCGGTTGAAATCGGGGTCAAGGAATTCCTTCAAGGCAGCGGCATTGCGCCTCGCCTGCTTAATCGGGTTGGAATCGTCAGCGACTTTCTCGTATCCGCTTTTGCGTTTCTCATAGAAATCGGAGCCGGAATATTCAAAAGTCCCGGAACGGTTTTTCACCTCGATTGCGAACACTCCCCACGGCGAAACAAGAGCGATGTCGATATCTTCCTTGCGGCCGTTAAAATGCAGATTCCTGAAAATATGGCAACTGCCGTCCAGCGATTCCCTCAGGGCATCTACAACGTGGTCCTCGCCCTCGAACCCCTTCTTGAACGATGCAATCTTGGAATCGAGACAATTGATAATCTTGTCGAGAGGTCTTATGATTACAAAATAGCCGGCAACAAGCATGAGCACCGCGCCAACGACGACAATCACCCAGGCAAGCCAATTCAAATTGGCAAGCGACGAATAATCATACACGAAAAACGCCTTGTACGCATACCACAGCAAGTATGCAACGCAGAATCCCAAGGCAGCGCCAATCACGAGACCTTCCCTTATAAGGTAACGTTCCGTTTTGCGCAGCAGATACGAACTCCTTGGAGAAGTCACCAGCAGCGGGCCCTTGCCGTCCAGAATCTTCTGGCGTTCAACCTGATAATGGTAACCCAGCAGAATGACGCAGGCCGAGCGAATCTGAGCACTCTGGGTTTCGCCCATGAGCGAATGCAGGCGGTTCCAATCCATGCAGCCGTTGTGCCTGTACCACAGTTCCCTAATAGTCGCCCAGCCGCCGTTATCCGTGACCTTGACAGCGACCGCCTCGTCAATATTCCTGGGGAGATTGCCGCCATCGATGTATTCGCGGATTTTGCGTTCCCTATCGACAAGGAGAACCTCGGCAGCCTTGCGGACCTGCTCGTTTTCTGCCTTGGCAGACGCCTGGCGGAGCATTTTGCAAGTCAACTTGTCTTGGTCCAAAAGTTCACCCATGGTCTGCTGGGAACCGGGCCAAATCATGCTACGCGCGCGAGGAATTGTAAGAAACGGGGAGGACATGGGGATTTATAGCAAGGGATTCTTGTCTAAAAATACTATTTTTTTTCAAATTTCGATGATTTTCATCTAATAAATTTGCACAATCCCAATTTTTAAAATCCCATATTTGCAATTCTTTTGTAAATATTCGGATTCGTCAAACAGTTGAAATTAAACATTTATTGGGCGCCATATTCAGCACGGCTCTTACTCATGATTTCATGCTCCGCATCATAAAAATTATTTTACTCTTATTTACAAAATAAATAATACAAACAAAATTATCAAAAGTTATATTTCTAAAGTCATGGAAAAAGAGATTAACAACATTGAAATTTTCGCATTTAAAATCAATCCCAACGACATTCGTTATAACTATATTTACGGATCTATTATAAGAATAGAACTTTCTCATAAATTAGTGATTCGCTACCATTTAAAACAAAACATAGAATCTGTAAGAAATAAAAAAGAACTTTTTTTGGGCTCCATAAAATCAAATACAGAATCACTGAGTTTAGATTTCAATGGAATATCCTCATTACTAAAAAAAATCACCATAGTATATCCTCCTGCTGATGTAGACAAAGATTTGTCCGTAAGAATGGTTCAGAACATTGAAATACAAGATGTTTATCTGCACACAACGCAACTTTATTGTCTTGCAATGTTTTCACCTGTAGACAAGCATTTTTACCCAGTTAAAGATCACGCTGAAAGTGGCCCTGCAGAATACCATTTCCATATAGAATACAAAAAAGATCACAGATACAAAATGAGAATGTCTTTTGATCCTAAAGAAACAACCGATGCAACATTTGATACAGATGGTCATCCTCTATACTGGGATAAACATAACCATGGCATGAAAAAGTATCTCAACAATGAAAACGATTATCAGAAACAAATGATTCATTTTCACTGCTTGAAAATGAAAGGGAAAATGTCTGTTACGGCATTTGCGGTATTATCGCAGGGTAAAAAATTATATTGGAAAGGCTAGGCATTAAAAAAGGAGTTTTTATGCAATTTCCAGAAAGGCCAAGAACACACGTCATAGAAAGTAGTTCCTTGAAAGTTTTCAACAACGTTATTGTCGATGAATGGCTTGTTAGAGAATTAACTGAGCAAGACTATGGAATAGATTTACAATTGGAGATATTTGAAAATAGCCAAGCTACCGGGAAAATACTGCAAATACAGCTCAAAGGGTCCGATGCCCCCTCCTATGACAAAACAGCACCATTCGTTACATATTATGGAATAAAATCATCAACAATCAATTATTGGAGCAGCCTGCCGATTCCAGTTATCTTTGTTTTTGTTGATACAAATACAAAAGATTGTTTTTACTGTAACATAAATCATTATATTAGGGATAATTATAATGATTTTAAGAAACAAAATCTACACAACATTAAAATTCCTACTAGTCAAATACTTCAACTCGCAACATCCTCAAAAATCATAAATGACATTTACAATCAAGAAATGCAAAGAGCAGAATTTGAACGACAGATTTACGAGTTTATGTCATCTACAAGAACTTATCAGGAAGTTCTACAAGAACATTACGATCCATATTCCGTCATGCCAATTGTTGATGGAGACGAAAATAAAATTCACAATTTACTTAACGTACTGAAGAAATTATGTTCTCATTTTAGCATTAGTTGGAACGCGCCCTCAATCAACGATATCTCATCTCCCTATGGTTCAAAATTTTGCACAGCCATCTACGAGAGAAAATTGTCTAAATATAGTCAAAGTATAATTGATACCATGAGAAAAATTGCAAGAGAGATTTGCAATTTAGTCCTAACGACTGAAAGAAATTATTGGTATTACAAAGATTTAAACTTTTACAATGATCTATCAAGTTTCAACCCTGATATAGAAATCGAAGACTTGCAATGATAAGTCCTGATCCTATTTTATTAACTTTTCCTATTTATTTCAAATAATTTTTAGAAAAATAAAGAAGATTGACACAATCAATCTTCTTTATTTTATAACATTATAAGGTAATATATATTTATCTCCATCCCTCTTCTTCTAGTTCTTTTTCCTTTTTTATCGCTCTCTTAAAATAGTCTATTTCCTTTTCTGCCCATTTCTTTACTTCATCTAATGACGCGCCCAAAAGGGGCTGCAAAGCATTTATACGGCCCTCGTACATCGGAATAAGAGAGCCACTCCACATATATGAATTTAATTTTATATCTAATTTATCAAGGACTATTTTGTCATTCCCATACTTAAAAACTATTTCCTTTGCCAAATTTGTGAATTCTTGTTTGCCATTTGTCATTTCAATAATAGGAATCATTTCAATCAAGCAAGGCGGTGCTTTATCTGGATACTGTTCACACCAATTCATAAATATTGAGCACCGGCTTTCATCAAATAGATTAATCCTATTATAATTATCACGACCCGAGAATGTGGTTCCTAAAATTGAAGTATATGTATAGAGTTCAATAGGACTACAACTAAGCAATCGTTCCGAAAGATCGGGCCAAATTTCTTCAAAATATTTAGACGACAAAACTCTATACAACTCTGACACTTCATAGTTATTTTGCGCTTTTGGAGAAGAAACAACATAGTTCATTAATTCACTATGTATTTTTTTGGCAAATGCATCTTCATCAAAAGCCTTTAAAATAACCGATATATTGTGTCCAGTGAATTGAATATTTAAAACAGCCGTTTCATTGATATTATTATCAATCAAGCTTAATATTTTTTTTGCAACCTCACCACCTATATTACTTCTTGAGAAGCATAAATATGAATTACATATTTTCATCAACGACGAAAATCCATTTGAAAAAGAATTTACCATTTCAAAAAAGGCCATTATTTTCTCAGCAGGCCAGCCATTGGCATTGCTATAATTCCAAAAAGATTCAAAACAAGAAGCAGGGCTACGACCGAATTCAACTTGCTGTTTCAGTTCCAAAAATAGTGCGTTATCAAACGAACATCCCCTACGAGCGGCTATTATAAAAAATGCATCTTGATTATTTAAATTTCTTAGAATATCTAAAGATTTCTTAAATAATTGCTCATCACAGAATGCAAAAAAATCTATCAGCAACGAGGAATCCGCATTTTGATTATTATTCAAAATGTTCACCGAATCTTCTGCAAATATCAAAGATTTCTTTTCATCCATCCCCTCGGCTAATACCTTACCAAATGGATGAACATTCATCACTTTAACTAACATCAACTGTTCAAGTGTACTCTTGCTGTAAGATTCATTTTTAAGAAATTCTTTTGCCAAATTTTCATATGCAATTCTTTGTTTAGCAAGCATTTGTTCATAAGATAAATCCTCCGTAAAATCAAAACATTCTTTTTGAATATCTTTAAATCTTGACACAAAATCTAACTTCGTAAGTTTATTTATTATATCATGATATTCATGCTTTAAATTTTCATCCATTCCACTTGAAGCGAAATTTACCAGCTCCTTCATTTTTTCACGCATATCATCCCAATCATTTGCTTTTTTTTCGCAAAGTTCATTGATTATTGGGAGGATTATAGAGCCAAATCCAAATCGACATAAAGGCGCAACAGATTCTGTGATAATTTTTTCAGCCTGTAACGTATATTCAGACGTTGATTGCATTTCAGAAACAACTAGATCAAGGCAAGCTCTTATATAATTCTCAACCTCGACCTTATTTTTAGGTTCGTAATTTTCCCTTTTTTGTGTTCCAAATTGTTCAGCTCCACTATAATACACAAAATGGCTAGTTGTCAATGCGCTAGATAGCGCTTTTAAAACAATATTCTTATTTTGTAAATTTCTTATCTTATCTTTTAAAAACAACGATCTTCGTTCCAAATTCACGCTTGTTGCAGGCAAATATATTGTAAATAGGCGCGTAAATTCACCTGTCGCATTATTCGACCAAGTTTCGTTTTCTGCATTCGCAAATTGCAACATTAGAGAGGCTCCGCTTTCAAACGTTTCCTCGGCAAAGCACAATTTTTCAAGAGTCCAAACTATATTTCTTCGACCAGTTTCTATTTTCAAAAGATTTTCTTTTGACATACTTCCAAAGACTTTAGTATACAGCCTAGACACCGCTACTGGATTCACATTCACAAACGAGCAGAAGAGACTTGAACCCAGTTCAGAATCAATCACTTCTGCATCAGCAAAAGGGCTGTTATCACCCAACATTTGAGCCAATATCTCTTGAGCTTTTGCGTTAGCTCCCATTAATCCAAATCTACGGCAAAATGCCCCTGTTAAAACATTCTTATGTTCAGAAGATTGAATAACTTTTATAACTTCTTTCAAATTTTCAGAATTTTTATTTCGTAACCATTCTGCAATTAAATACAAAGCCAACGGAATTGGCCTTAACGACACAGCTCGTCCCTTTTTCTCCAATATTCCTCGATACAAATATTTAGAGATTGATTGATCAAACAATCTCATTTTATCAGAAACAGGATTTTCAAAAAAAGTTATTTCTTCCGATTTCGCCACAAGTTCCATTTCACCGCGCCGGTCCGCCTCAATTCCAAGAGAATCAAATAAGGATAACGACTGTGCAACTATTCTATCATTTTCTTCTTTTTTTACGCCCAACAATTTACTAACTAAAGCCTCATCACAAATCTCCTCAAGAGGTTCTTCATTCCTAAATTGCTCCACTAAAAGTTCGGCCATAAAAGGATTTCCGCAAGAAAAAATTCTTGCATGCTCAATTTTATCTTTTAAGATGTCTTTACGGCGATCTAAGATGCCATTTACAACTTCAGATGATTCATTCTCTAACCTTATTTCGTTGCATCCATTAAAAGATACATCCTCATTTACATCATTACTAATGAAAAGTACGGGGTTAGGAGCCCTATTTCCTTTTCGAATCTTCTTAACTTCATCATAAATAGAGCCTTCACAATTATCCAATACTAGAAAAGCTTCAGGATAACATTTGAAAATAAGCTTTATTCTTTCATATATTTTAGATGGCTCATAATGATTACAATCACAATAAAGATAATGATCTTTTTTTGCACTTGATTTAAAGCATTCTGCAACAAACCTTGTTTTTCCCATTCCAGACAAGCCTAATAAACAAAGTAGCCCTGTATTATTTAAAACCAATTCTTTTTTTTCTTTCAGGCTATCTGTCCAAATAAATTGCCCGCCATATCTATTTTCTTCAAATTGACGATTAAGTCGAATAAACGGATGATATTTTTCCGCTGAATATTTCAAAGCAGCTTTTGCAGACAACTGAATTGCATCAGGTAATACCTTTAGTAATTCTCTTTCCGCTTTATCGCATTCTTTCTGATGCAAACTTTTCAAGGAAAAAGTAATCGGAAATCTTCGTTCCCGCGTATCAAATGGAATATATTTTACATTTTCATGAGGTTCTCCATTCACATCATTCATCACAAGAATAGCTTGATTTTCAAATTCTGGATATCGGCTCAGGGCTCTATGAAATTCAGAATATACATTATTATTTGGTTCTCTTCGGTAAGAAGAAATTAAATGAATTTTTCTTAAGCATCTTTCAAGTAAATTTTCTTTTTTTTGAACAACCGTCATATCTCCAATAAATATGTCGCATTGGCTAGCAAATTCGAGCATTTTTTCAGAAACTCGGGGAGTGCCAGGAACTCCATCAAGGCCACTATGCAGCTTAAATGTTATCCCCGTCAGTGAACCCTTATTTGCAATTTCATTTAATGCTTTATTTATACATCTATATAAAAAAGCTTTGTTGTTGAAGCCTTGTCCATCAGTTTCTTCCTGCCATGAAAAGAATACATCTAAAACCATACCAACCTCTTTACCCCTTTGAATTCTTTACTATCAAATCCACGATACTTGTTATCATAGAATAAGCTTTTTGCTTTTCACTTTCAGAAAGGATCGAAGATTCTATTCCCTTGATAGCTTTCTTTCCAAACCGATAAGTTGACCAATTCGTTTTTCTCAGTAAAACAAAAAGTTCCTTCTTTAAATCATCTTTATACTCATCAACAAGTTGTGTCGTTAAAGATAATTGCATTTGCCCTATAAAGTCTTTAGCCTTTGAATCAACAATCAAGTCTGTTTTTTGGATACTTTCAAAATACTCAGACACCATTTGCAAAAGATCCGCTAATTGATTCTTCCCTCTTAGATAAAAAGCATTTATTGGTAGTATTTTCGCTAAGTCGGCAACCATATTTTCATAACTTTCAGCTAGTTTTTCCAACGAATCCAAAGCCTGCTTTTGTGCTGCAGGAACGATATTTTCTTTTAACTTTTGTGAAGAAGCCTCTTTTAATGCATTTATAGCGCTACTATCTATTGTTGGGAATTTCTTTTTCACTTCAACCAAATAGTAACCCATATATTCGTCTAGCATTTTTTCTGCATTTAGCCTATTTATCTGAAAAAATACTTCTAGAAGATAATGAATAGATTCATTTAGAATCTTTCTTGTTTCTGCTTGATTCTTTTTATGATAGATAATAAGAGCTGGTGCTGCTCCAATTACAGCGCCAATAAGAACAGATACTGCAGAAATTATTGTGGCATCATTTAACATACACAAAGTCTCTTTTTAACTATGTAGGTTCATATTTTTCAGAACTTTATCCCAAAAAGAATCCTTTATATTACATTGTTTATCAATTATATATTTCCAATCCGTTGAATTAAACACCTCTTTAAAAGCGGAAATAAAATTGGCATCATTTATATCAAACGGGATCTCTCGATTTGGTTTGATTTGAGCAACAAGATAACTTTCATCCTCTTCCGAATAAGTTGTAGCGTCAACAAATAGCCACCTTAACGGACGCTTATTTTTTTCATGAATCATGTCATCATCATTAAATGTTTTTACTTGAAGCACTATATCACCAGCATCAAAGCAAGCAACATTTTCTACATCATTATCATTAATAACATTAACAGCATTTAATTTCTGTTCAGATTGTATGTTATCCTTTATTGCTTTTTTACTTTCTTGCGACCGTTCGTCACAATAGTTCAAAATCTTGATTTTAGGTTTGCAGGAAAGATTCATAAATTCTCTAAAAGTCATAACCTTATTCTTTGTTGAAGGGACAAAGACCTCTGCAATTCTAGCCTTCCTTTCCAAATCCTCAATTTCTTCGTAATTTGCTAGGCGAATGTTTTTCAGGCGCGAAATTTCTGCGTCTATATCAAAATCATTCGATGGAATAAATACACCTGATTCTTGAAGTACATCTCCAGACAAAGCGTTATAAGTTAGATTAGCAGAAGTGATAATGGTTCCTCGATTTTCAGCCCAATAAATCTTTTTGTGCATATTGTCGCTAAAAAAGATTTTTACTCCTTTTTGTTGAAGCAATCGAATTCCGTTAGCACTTGTTGCTCCTGGATGCGGCCAACAATAGATTTGCAAATTATCAATATTCGAAATGTAATCAATCGCGTTAGAACCGACAAAAGCAACTATCGCAATTTTTCTGCATTTAGAATTAAACAGAAAATCAAGTTTTTTTCTGATTTCATCGGAACTTTTTAGATATTCACATTGCATTTAATTGTCTCCTCTCTCAAAATCACCTTACCATCACTTGGCCGTTCATTAGGAGCGGGAGGAGTTTGTCGCGGAGGACGGTGAGTTTTTGCGATTCTTTCGCTTTTTCAATGATTTCCTTATACAGCGGATTAACCTTTTCATAATATTGATGTAAAACATTTTGTGCAGGGATGACAATAGGCGACTTATCCACGGTATCTTTATTGATATGTGGCTGCTGAGCTCCGCCCCTTAATGTGTTTAGGCGAGGAATTTCATTTACCAAATATGGATAAAGATATCCGTTTTTCAAAATGTCATTTTCTTTTATTCCAGCCACAGATTGGTTAATGCATGCATCTATTGCCATAATGCTAGGACGCAAATGACGCGTTATGGACAATGTGACGGAACCTGCGGGCAAATACGCCGTTGCACTATTTTTTACAGCATCTTCTGTAATACGTTTTTCCGCATTTAAAATTGGGAATTCCGCGACTTCACCAGAATTTAACCACGGAATATTTCCATTCCAAAAACTTTCATTTTCTGTAGATGGCGTTCCCCCAAGAACCGTTTCACAAACATTTCCAACAACATCTACTTTCCACCCTTCAGGAATATCACGTTTGAGGGTGGGGTTGTAGGTCATGGGGCCGCCGGTGGTTTTGTAGGGGTGGCCGTTTTTGTCGGGGAAGTCGTATTGGACGAACCAGTAGTCGTATAGGCGTTTTGCCATTGCTTCGAGTTTCTGGTTCATCTTTTTGTTGAGGGCGATTTTATCGTCTAAAGCGGAAAGGACGGAGGCAATTTTCTTTTGCTCCGGTAAAGAGGGCAACGGAATCCGCAGGGACTTTAAATCTGGAATATTTAAATTACTAACAATAGAGCCTGTTTGATCAATAATCTGAATCTGCCTTTGAACAAATTGACTTTGAATAGTGAACAATATATAGTTTGGATCTGCAACTTCTTTATTAATCTTTAGAAGAACTAGTCTTTGTCCCAAGCAACATTTTAGATTTTTTGGAATCATACAAACAGCCCCCATTGGAGCTTCTCTTGATATCACTAAATCTTCAAATTCAGGACATGCTCTTTGTGTTCTCTTTTCAAAAGTTTCTTCATCAACAAAGAACCCATTTGAAAAATCTAAAGAACCATTAACAATATTGAAATTTCTAATGACACGAATTCCTTCGTTTTTCCATTCTGGTGTGGAATGAGGGCAATCAACAACATCACTGCACAAGTCTCCTAACTTGTACATTTTCATGCCACAAATTTTTTCTTCTATTGTCATTTCCATGTTTATTCTTATCACATCTTCACTTAGATTGCTTCGTCGCTATCGCGCCTCGCAATGACGCTGCTTTCTTGACAAGGAGATTCTCGCCTTGGCGGGAATGACATTTCAGCATTACCATCTTCCTGCCTTTTTCTTTAAAAGTTTTACTCTAGCAAGGTCCATTCGAGTAAAACCCCATCCTGTAGCTGGAACAATCCCAATAGCATCCAATTCCGCTTGAGCTTCTTTCCGTTCCATTTCAGCCATTTCTTTTCTAGCCTGTTCCTCTTTTTCGGCTTCGTACTTGCGTTGCTTCTTGAAAATGACAATAGGAACTATAACTGCGGCTAATGCTGCAAAGAATGATAATAAACTAATGCAAAGAGTTGCTATTTCCATAATATTCCTTTTCTAGATCCTAATTGAATTTCAAGTTGCTCAGTTGTTTCTGGATTTCCTTTTCGAGTTTGTGGCTTTCGGCGAACATGGCGGCGAGTTCTTCGGTGTCGGCTTTCATTTGGGCGTTGAATTCGTCGGCGGTGATATCCACGTAGTCTATCTTGATGTCGAAATACTGGCCGGCGCTCAGGCTGTAGCCTTTTTCCTTGACTTCGCTGTAGGTCACGACTACGCTGAAGTCTTCGACGGCTTTGGCCTTGCGGAAGGTGGTCACGATTTTCTCGATTTCATCGTCTTCGAGGCGGACTTTCTTGAGGCCGTTTGCGTCCTTGTATTCCTTGCCGAGTTTACTTGCGTCAACGAGGGTGACCTTGTCGTTGTCGGTCTTTTTGCGGGTCTTGTCGAAGAAGAGCACGCTCACGTTGGTGCCAGTGTTCGCGAATACGTTGCTGGGCATGCTCACAACGCCATAGACAATGTGTTCGTCAACGATGCGTTCGAGGATTTTGTGCTCGATGCCGGATTTCGCGGTGATGAACCCGGTGGGGATTACGATGGCGCCCTTGCCGCCCGCCTTGATGCTGTTCACCACGTGCTGGATAAAGCAGGTGTAGATGGCCATGCTCTCCTTTTTCTTGTTCGGGACTTTCGGCACGCCTGCCCAGAAGCGGGCATTCCATTTCTTTTCGATGTCGTCGCGGGTGTCGCTGAAGTCCATCTTGAACGGCGGATTGCTCACAACGTAATCGAACTGCTTGAGGCTCTTGCCGTCGTCGCTCTTGTGGTAGGGTTCCAGGAGGGTGTCGCCCTGCACGGCGTGATCGAGGCTAGATACGAGTCCGTTCAAGAGCAGGTTCAGCTTGAGCATTTTGTTACTGCGCTGCGAGATGTCTTGTGCAAAGATGGTGCAGCGGTCTTCGCCAATCTGGTGGCTGAGCGCCATGAGCAAGGTGCCGGTGCCTGCGCTGGGGTCGTAGCATTCTACGTTGTGCAGGTCGGCGTTGTCGCCCACCAAAAGGCGGGCCATGATTTTCGCGATGGCCTTGGGGGTGTAATATTCGGCGTACTTGCCGCCGCCTGCGGTGTTGTAGTCCTTGAGCAGGTATTCAAAGATGTCCGAGAAAAAGTCGTAGTGTTCAGCGAAGGCGTCTTCGAAGCTGAAGTTCACGAGTTTATCGACAAGGGCGCGGGCGAAATTTGCACGCTGGGCGTCGTCGGTCACGAAGATGGTGAGCTTTTCGAAGATGGGGATTTTCGTTTCTTGCGCGGTCTTGGTGTAGAATACGTCCAGGTTGTCCTTCGCGATGGCGACCATGGTCTCGTCAAAGATGACGTCGAAATCGCCCTTGGCCTGCTTGTTCCAGAGGTTTGCAATCAGGTAGTCGGGCTTGAACACCGGGACTTCGGGCGGCAAGAAGAGGCTCACCTTTTCGCGGTCGGCCTTGGAGAGTTTCGCGTATTCCTCTTCCCACTTGTCGGATTTTTTGAGGGCCTTCAGGCAAGGGTCGTTGATTTTCTTGAGTTCAAAGCCGAACTTGTCGGCCATAAACTTGTACAAAAACACCTGGGTGATAATCTTGTATTCGTTGCCGTCATTGCCCATGCCGTATGTCTGGCAAGTGGCCTTGAGAGAGTCGATAAGGGCAATGGTCTTGTCTTTGATGTTCATTTAATTTCCGTAGTAGGCGTTATACTGATTCATGTACTGCTTGGCGATGCGCTGTTGGATAAACAGATAATCGGGCATTTCGGGCTTGATTTGCGGGAAGTGCGCGAGTCCGTCCGCAATCTCTTTCATCACGGTCTTGCCAAAGTAGGCGTCCTGTTTAAGGATGTCGTTGCGGTCGAAAACTTTTGCGTCAATCGTTCCCTTAATCGTCAAAAGAGCCTGCACAATTTCTTCGTCGAACTTTGAGATAATCGGAGCCTGATGCTTGGGTTCGCGTGCCTTGTTCTCTTCGCGGATGCGCTTGTGAACGTAGGCAAATTTCGTGTCGCCGTTGTACTTGCGCAAAAGGGCGTCGTTCGCCTTGCGGAGTTCTTCGAGGCGTTTGAGGATGTCGTTCATCGCCTGGTTCTGCTCGTTATAAACGGCAAGGTTTTCCGGGGTAAAGCCGTGCTTGTCAAAGATGCGCTTGAACTCCTGTTCCAATTCAACAAATACGGGGTCTTCGTGGTCGAAGTTGTCCAGGAACCCGCGGAGTGCGCGTTTGTATTTTTCACGCAGTTCCGTGCCGTTGTCGATGATTTTCAGTTCTTCAGTGCCAATGCAGCTAAAGTTGAACTCAATGTTCATCATGGCTTCGTTCACGGCAAACTGCGTCGCCTCGCTGTTGGTCCACGCCTCTTTCTGGTTAATCATCGCAATGCGGTGGTTCACTTCCGAAAGCATGAGCGGCAACTTTTCGATGTTCAGCTTTTCAAAGTCCTTTTTAAGGGCCTCGTCACCGAAAGTGCGCACAAGGTTCATCGCATCCTTGGCGAGTTCCAAGGCCTTGCGCAGTTCAATCAGAACCTTCTTGTCTTCAAGGCTAGAAATTTCTGTAGAGAAAACTTCCGCGTTGTCGGTAGTATAACTGAACAGAGCCTGACGTGCCACCTTCATGTGGTTGATAAGGGCGTCCTTGTCTTCCATGACCTGATTGTACATATCGGGCAAGTTATCGTCCGGGTCAGTATCGGCATCATTATAGCGGTTCAGTTCCTGCAAATACGCGGCATTGGTCTCGTCAAAATTCTTCTTGATGTCGGCAAAGTCAATCAAGAATCCGCGTTTCATATTCTTGTACGGACGATTCACGCGTGTAATTGCCTGCAACAAATTATGATCTTCGATTTTGCGACCGAAATACAAACGCTTAAGACGCGGTGCGTCAAAGCCCGTCAGCAACATGTTGAAGACAATCAGAATATCAATCGTGTAGTTCTTCTTGAAGTCGTTGATAATCTGCTTGCGGGTTTCCTTGTCATCGCTATCGAAGAGAATCAGGCCCGCTTTCAAGTTGATTTTCTGGATGCGGTTTTCATTGAG
>Ga0310697_10001680_pt1 | contig 25087 bp, 23 predicted proteins | sample 172DNAGHGlowgp2_FD_203883 | JGI IMG/M metagenome (GOLD analysis project Ga0310697, IMG submission 203883) | Sheep rumen microbial communities from Palmerston North, Manawatu-Wanganui, New Zealand - 1728 DNA GHGlow gp2 (v2) (version 2) | ecosystem: Host-associated > Mammals > Digestive system >...
CGCCGAGTTCGACAAATTCACCGCGCAGAACAAGGATTTCTCGAAAAAGAACATCCGTCTCGTCGATCTTCTGGGCGTCTACTGGGGCGGATCCGACGCGGTCGGATACCTGCAGATCGCGCTGTCGCTCGTATGCGGCGTGCTGTTTTACGTCTCCACGCGCAACAGTGCCGCGCCGTTCACGCTCGGAAACATCTACCTGTTCGTCGCGCTCACCGGACGGCTCACGTGGCCGGTGCGCCAGCTCGGGCGCGTGCTTGCCGATCTCGGCAAGACGACGGTCTCTTTGGACCGTCTGAACGAAATCATGAACGCGGACGACGAAACGGAACCCGGCAAAGCGATCAAGGACTGTTCTCTTTCGGGCGACGTTGTCTTCTCACACGTCTCGTTCGGCTACGATGCGCCGAACGACGTCCTGGACGACATCAGCTTCACCGCGCACGCGGGCGAAACCGTCGCGATCCTAGGCAGCACCGGCAGCGGAAAGAGCTCGCTCGTGCAGCTTTTACAGCGGCTCTACCCCGTGACCGGCGGCGAGATCACGATCAACGGCATTCCGATCAACGACATCGATCACGCGACGCTTCGAAAGAACATCGCGATCGTTTTGCAGGAGCCGTTCCTGTACTCGCGCACGATCCGCGAGAACATTACCCTGACCGCGCCCGACGCGAGCGAAGCGGAGCTGTTCGAAGCCGCGCGGGAAGCCGCGGTGCATGACGTGATCGAGAAATTCGCGGACGGCTACGACACGATCGTGGGCGAACGCGGCGTGACGCTCTCGGGCGGTCAGCAGCAGCGCGTCGCCATCGCGCGCGCTTTGATGCAGAAAGCGCCGATCATGATCTTCGACGACTCGATGAGCGCCGTCGATACCGAGACCGACGCAAAGATCCGCGCCGCGCTCAAAAAGCGCCACGGCGAAGGCATCCTGTTCTTGATCTCGCACCGCATCACGACGCTGTGCGAAGCGGACCGCATCCTTGTGCTCGACCACGGCAAACTCGTCGAACAGGGCACGCATGACGAACTGATCCGCCGCGACGGACTGTACCGGCGCATCGCGATCATTCAGGATTTCCCGACGGAAGGAGGTGCGAACGCATGAGTTACGATACCGAGCTCGATTTCGACCGCGACGAAAAGATGGACGTGAACCTCTGGAAGCGTCTGTTCCGCTACGCGCTCCAGAATCGCGCGCTGTTTTGCAAGGTCGTGATCTTTATGCTGATCGTTGCGTTCATCGACGCGATCTATCCCGTTCTGACGCGCTACGCGATCGATCACTTCGTGCGTCCGGACGCCGAACCCGTCACCGACGGACTCTGGCTGTTCTTCGGCGTGTACGCCGCGCTCGTCATTCTGCAGGGATTCTGTACCTTCCGCTTTATCAGCGATACGGGACGGCTGGAAACGTTCATCTCCTACACGATCCGTCAGGAGGCGTATCGGAAGCTGCAGACGCTGTCCTTCTCGTTCTATGACAAGACCTCCGTGGGCTATCTCATGGCGCGCATGGTCAGCGACGTTTCAAGGCTTTCTGAAATGATCGCGTGGAGCATTACGGACTTTCTGTGGTCGTTCTTCTACATCCTGTTCTGCTTCGGCGCGATGTTCTGGTTCAATTGGAAGCTCGCGCTGATCATTCTTGCGGTCATTCCGCCGCTCGCGGTGGTCAGCCTGTATCTGCAGCGCAGGATCCTGCGCTATCAGCGTGTGGCGCGGAAACACAATTCCCGCATTACAAGCGCGTTCAACGAGGGCATTATGGGCGCGATGACGACCAAGACGCTCGTGCGCGAAGAGCAGAACGCCGAGGAGTTTGCATCGGTCACGACCGATATGAAAAAAGCGAGCGTGAAGGCGTCGGTGCTGTCCGCTTCGTTCTTCCCGCTGATCGTTTCGCTCGGCGCTACCGGAACGGCTATGGCGCTGATCTTCGGCGGCGCCGGCGTGGACGCAACGCTTGGCGGTGCGGAAACGTTTCTCGGCGTCATTACGGCCGGTATGCTCGTTTCATTTATCAATTACGCTGCGAGCCTGTTCGATCCGATCCAGCAGCTGGCGGCGATCCTTGCCGACATGCAGAGCGCGCAGGCAAGCGCCGAGCGTGTGCTGGGGCTCTTGGACACCGAATCGGACGTGAAGGACACGCCCGAAGCGGAAGCGAAGTACGGCACGATGATGGATCCGATCCGCGAAAACTGGGAGCCGATCAACGGCGAGATCGAGTTCGATCACGTCGATTTCCATTACAAGGAATCCGAGCCGCTTTTACGGGACTTCAACCTGCACATCCGCGCGGGCGAGACCGTGGCGCTCGTCGGCGAGACCGGCGCGGGCAAGAGCACGATCGTGAATCTGATCTGCCGCTTCTATGAACCGACCGCCGGACGCATCCTGATCGACGGCAAGGACTATCGCGAGCGCTCGCAGCTGTGGCTGCAGTCGTCGCTCGGCTACGTGCTGCAAAGTCCGCACCTGTTCTCCGGCACGATCCGCGATAACATCCGCTTCGGGTGTCCCGACGCCGACGACGAACGTGTGCGCCGCGCCGCGGCGATGGTGCATGCCGACGAATTCATCGAGCGGCAGCCGAACGGCTACGACACCGAGGTCGGCGAAGGCGGCGTGCGCCTGTCCACCGGACAGAAGCAGCTCATTTCCTTCGCGCGCGTGATCCTTGCCGATCCGCAGATCTTCGTGCTCGACGAGGCGACCAGCTCCATCGACACCGAGACCGAACAGCTGATCCAGAGCGCGATCACCGAAGTTCTGCGCGATCGCACCAGCATCGTGGTCGCGCACCGGCTTTCCACGATCCGCAACGCCGACCGCATCCTGGTCATCCGCAACGGCATGATCGAGGAGCAGGGCGATCATGAGACGCTGCTGGAAAAGCGCGGGTACTACTATGACCTGTATATGCATCAATACCGCGAGGACGCGATGCAGGAAGCTCTAAACCGCTGATAACGGCACCAGAACATTTGCGGCGAAGGATCAATGAAATGACATCTGTATGAAGAAAGGGCATCGAGCCCTTTCTTTCTTTTTTTTCGCCGCAAATTAGCCGACGTTTTCACCCCGTCGCATACCTTAGTATAGCTCGGGGCGAAAACGCGGCTTCTGATACCATTCTCAGCGGTTTACTCTGTACGAAAAAAACCGGTCGGATTGCTCCGACCGGTTTTTAATTGCAGCTTATTCATACTTGACTTGCAGCGTGCCGAAATTGACGTCGCTGCGGATGATGACCGTCTGCGTCGCGTCCGGGTCCGGCTCGCCGTAGACCGCGAACGACGCGAACGCCGTTTCGGACGACTTCACAAGCCGCACGTGTCCCGGAAGATAGACGGTCAGGCTTCCGAAGTTCTGATCGATCTTCAAAAGGCAGTTGTCCGCAAAGGTTTTGACGTTCCGGAGATCGACCTTGTATTCGCCGAAGTTCATGTCGATGCTGCCGCCCTTGAACGTATCGCCGTCGAACGTCACCGTGCCCCCGCCGAAGCTCATGTCCGCTTTCAGATACCCGTCTTCCTGGCTCACCTCCAGCACAGGAGTGCGGTCGCCGTCGCGCTTATCCTTCACCTTGAAGATCAGCCGGTGTTTGCCGACGATCACCGTTATCAAAACAACGATCGCGAAGATCAGCAGGATCACGTACCATGGGATCGAAGGAAGCGACGTGACGCCGTACGGGATCAGGACGCGGCGCACAAACTCGTACCCGCCGAACGCCATCGCAGCCGTGCCGAACGCGATATGCTCCTTAACGGAGATCAGACCGAGCGTAAAGACCAGCAGCGGCCAGACGTAATTCCATCCCTTCAGCGTCAGCGTTTCGGTCTCGATATACGGGAACAGCGGCGTCATGCTGTGCAGCAGGAAGAACAGGCAGATGAGGATCGCGCCGATGCAGAACGCGACGGTCGACCATCTTCCACTGTGCTTGTTCCATTCCCAGCTGAAGTGTCTGTTTCCCTTCTTTTCCTCATTGGGCGCTTCATCCTTATCTAAGATAATGACGTGCGGCTCGATCGGCTTGACGCCCAGAAGTTCGTCCACCGTAACGCCGAGGATATCCGCAAGCAGCGGCAGCAGCGTGATGTCCGGGCAGCTCACGTCGTTTTCCCATTTGCTGACCGCCTGCGCGGAGACGCCGACCTTTTCGGCAAGCTGTTCCTGCGTGAGTCCCTTTTCCTTCCTTAACATGGCAATGCGCTTGCCGAGCGTTTGATTCTGTTCCATGAACGGTTCCTCCTTGCTTTCGATGGCTGTATCGTATCACCGATGCGGTTTCGTTTCCATCGACCGTCGGTTGAATTTGCGTTTTTTGCTCTACCCTGTCGGTTGAGTCGCGCACAATCGCTCTCCACCTCCGGTTGAATCACCCGTTTTCACGGTTATTTTACCGATTTTATTTACAAAGGTCAAGAAAAACGGTATAATAAAGTGTTTCATAACGGAGGTTTTTATATGGCATTGCGTACAATTCGGACAAACGACGATCCCGCGCTCTACAAGGTCTGCAAGGAAGTCAAAACGTTTGACGCCAGACTGGGAACGCTGATCGATGATATGATCGAGACCATGAACGACGCAAACGGCGTGGGCCTTGCCGCGCCGCAGGTCGGGGTCTTAAAGCGCGTCGTGGTGATCGACGTCGGCGACGGGCCCGTGGAGCTCGTCAATCCCGTCATTTTGGAATCGTCCGGCGAACAGGGCGATATGGAGGGGTGCCTGTCCTTCCCCGGGCAGTCGGGGTACGTCGTGCGACCGAACTATGTGAAGGTCGAGGCGTACGACCGCAACGGCGATCTCTATGAATACGAGGGCGAAGGGCTGTTTGCCCGCGCCGTCTTCCACGAATGCGATCATCTGGACGGCAAGGTGTACCTGCGGCTCGTGACCGAACCGCCTGCCGACTTCGGGAAAGAGGCGTAACATGCGCATCGCGTTTTTGGGAACACCGGAGTTTGCGCTCCCCGTCCTTTCGGCGCTGATCGACCGCGGCGACACGCTCTGCGTCTTTACCCAGCCCGACCGTCCGGTCGGGCGCAAGGCGGTTCTGACGCCGCCGCCGGTGAAGGCGCTTGCCGAAGCGCACAAAATCCCCGTGTTCCAGTTTGAAAAGATCCGCTCCGCGGAAGGCCGCGAGGCGATGGAGGCGTTTGCGCCGGACCTTTGCGTCACCGCCGCGTTCGGGCAGCTGTTGTCCGCAAAGAACCTCGCGATCCCGCGGCTCGGCACGATCAACGTGCACGGCTCGCTGCTGCCGAAGTACCGCGGCGCGTCGCCGATCCAGTCCGCGATCATCGACGGCTGCGAAGAAACCGGCGTGACCACCATGATGACCGACGTCGGCATGGACACCGGCGATATTCTGTTGATGCAAAAAACGCCGATCGGTCCCGACGAGACCTACGGAGAGCTCTCCGAACGGCTTTCAAAAATCGGCGCAAAGCTGCTTCTGGAAACGCTCGACGCGCTTGAAGCCGGAACGCTCGAACGCATCCCGCAAAACGACGCGGAAGCGACGCGCTGTCCGATGCTCTCGCGCGAAAGCGGACGCATTGATTTTTCAAAACCCGCAAAAGCGGTACATGATCTGGTCCGCGGCACGAATCCGTGGCCGAACGCGTTCGCGATGCTGGACGGACAGCCGTTGAAGCTCTTTATAACCCGGCGTACGGACGAAGCGTTCGACGGCGCACCCGGAACGCTGTTTGTGCGCGACGGGCGGCTGTATGTCTGCTGCGGCGACGGCGCGCTCGAGATCGTCGAACTGCAGGCGAGCGGCAAAAAGCGGATGAACGCCTGTGACTTTCTGCGCGGCAAACCGCTTTCGGGGCTTCGGCTATGCTGAACGTTCGCCGTGCTGCCCTCGATACGCTGGTCCGCGTGCTCGATGACGGCGCGTATCTGAATCTTGCGCTGAAGGACGCGGCGAAGACCGTTTCGCAAAAGGACGTGCCGTTTTTGCACGCGCTGGTCAACGAGACCGTTGCGCAGTGTTCGTATCTGGACTATGTGCTCGGGCATTTCTGCAAGCGGCAAAAGCGCGTGATCCGCAACCTTTTACGCATGTCCGGCACGGAGCTGCTGTTTTTGAATACGCCCGCGCATGCGGCGATCCATGAGGCGGTCGATCTGTGCCGCGCGATCGGAAAGGGACAGAACGCCGGATTTGTCAACGCGGTGCTTCGGCGGCTTGATCGCGAACGCGGCGCGCTCCCTGCATTACCGTCCGATCCGATCGAACGGCTTTCGATCCGGTACGGCATGCCGGCGTTTCTGATCGGCGAGTGGCTCAAAGAATACGGCGAAGCCGAGACCGAGGCGATCCTCTCGTTCGGCCCCGTCGGCACCGAGGTGCGCGCGCAGTATCCGTTTACGACGGAAGAACTGCTCGAAACGCTTCCGGTACGGGTGGAGCGGTGCAGGCTCGATCCGAACGGGCTGAGGCTTACAGAGCCGTTCGATCTTATGAACAGCGAGCTGTTCCAAGTCGGAAAACTCGCGGTGCAGAACGAGGGCGCGATGCTGATCTGCCGCGCTTTGGGCGACGTGCGCCATAAGCGCATTTTAGACGCGTGCGCCGCGCCCGGCGGAAAGACGGCGTACCTGTACTCGCTCTCCGAAGGCACGGCGAACCTCACGGCATGGGAACTGCATCCGCACCGCAAAGCGCTTCTTGATACGACGCTAAAGCGGTTGAAGGTCCCCGCCGAAACCGCGTGTATCGACGCGACGGTACTGCAGCCGGAGCAAATCGGCGCGTATGACGCTGTCCTTTTGGACGTGCCGTGCAGCGGGTTCGGACTTCTGTCCGACAAGCCGGACGTACGGCTCAACAAGACCGAAGACGCGGTCGAAGCGCTCACCCGGACGCAGGCGCGGCTCCTCGACGTTTGCTCTCAATACGTCAAGCCCGGCGGCGTGCTGGTGTACGCGACCTGTACGATCTCCGAGCGCGAAAACGGCGGGCGCGTTCGCGCGTTTCTCAAGGGGGACCCCGGCTTCCGGCTCGAAACGGAGCGGCAGCTTTTGCCGACCCGCGACGGAACGGACGGATTCTACTACGCAAGACTGATCGGAGGACAGCCATGACCTGGATGGATATGACCGAACGCGAGATCGCCGACGCCGTCGGCGCGTTCGGCGTACCGGCTTTCCGGGTGCGGCAGATCACCGAATGGCTCCGCAAGGGCGTGCGGCCTAAGGATATGACAAATCTTCCGAAGGCGCTGCGCGAACAGCTGGATACGATCCCGTTCGGCGGCGCGACGATTTACCAAAAGCGCGTGTCCAGTAAGGACGGCACGGTGAAGTATCTGTTCGAGCTTGAGGACGGAAACCTCGTTGAAGGCGTTCTGATGCGCTATTCGTACGGGAACACGGTCTGCCTTTCCACGCAGGTCGGCTGCAATATGGGATGCCGGTTCTGCGCAAGCACGCTCGAAGGCTGCGTGCGTTCGCTGCGCCCCGGCGAGATGCTCTCGTTCCTTGCCGAGATCGAGCGCGACGAACCGCCCCGAGACGGAAAGCCGCGCACGGTGACGAACATCGTTCTGATGGGCAGCGGCGAGCCGCTTGACAATTACGACAACGTGGTCACGTTTTTAAAGCGCGTCACAAGCGAGCAGGGACCGAACATCAGCGCGCGAAACATTTCGCTGTCGACCTGCGGGATCGTGCCGAAGATCTACCGGTTCATCGACGACGCGCCGCATGTGACGCTGTCGGTCTCCCTGCACGCGCACGACAACGAAACGCGCTCGAAGCTCATGCCGATCAACAAGGCATATCCGATCGAGCAGGTGCTGGAAGCGGCAAGAACGTACGCGGAGCGCACCGGACGGCGCGTGGTGTTCGAATACGCGCTGATCGGCGGCGTGAACGATTCCGAACGCGACGCAAAAGCGCTCGCGGCAAGACTAAAAGGCATGCTCTGTCACGTCAATCTGATCCCGTTAAACCCGGTGAAGGAACGCGGCCTGAACGGCGTGACGCGGCAGCACGCGCATACGTTTTCGGGATGGCTCGAGCGCGAGCATATCTCGGCGACGGTACGGCGGGAAATGGGCGCCGACATCGAAGGCGCCTGCGGACAACTCAGAAGGAGGGTTCTCAATGAAACGCGCGGGTAGAACGGAAACGGGTCTTCGCGAGCAGAACGAAGACCGCTATCTCATCCTGGACACGAACGATGTGCATCTGGTCGCCGTCTCCGACGGCATGGGCGGACATCGTGCCGGCGAGATCGCGAGCGCGACCGCCGTGGACACGCTTGCGGACTGTCTCAAAGACGGCTTTGACGAATGGGAAGGCGCGCTGTCCGCCGCGTTTACGAAGGTCAATACGGCGGTGCATACGCTCGGCCGCTCCGACGACGCCATGTACGGCATGGGCTGTACGCTCGTCGCCGCGCTGTATGACGACACGCGCTTTGTCGCCGCGAACATCGGCGATTCGCGCCTGTATCATTTCGACGGCGAGACGGTGCGGCAGATCACGCACGATCACTCGTTTGTGGCGGAACTGGTCCGCCGCGGCGCGATCACGCCGCAGGAAGCGAAAACGCATCCGCGCCGCAATCTCATCACGCGCGCGGTCGGCACCGAGGCGCGGGTGTCCGCCGATCTGTTCCCCTGCGAGTGGAAAAAAGGCGATATGCTCCTTCTCTGCTCGGACGGACTTTGCGGCGCGCTCGACGAGCCGGAGCTTGCGGCGTATCTTCGCAACTGCACCGATCTCGACGCGACCTGCGCGACGCTGATCGGGCGCGCGCTTGCCGCGGGCAGCCGTGACAATATCACCGTGGTACTGGTGCAAAACGACGGAGGCGACAACGCATGATCGGAACGATCCTCGACCGCAGATACCGCATCGTCGAACTTGTCGGCACCGGCGGCATGGCGCAGGTCTACAAAGCGATCAATATGAGCAACCGCCGCCCCGTTGCGGTCAAGATGCTCAAGGAAGAATACAAGAACGACGCCGAGTTTTTGCGTCGCTTTTCGCGCGAAGCGAGCGCGATTTTAAATCTCTCGCACGAGAACATCGTGCGCGCCTACGGCGTTGGCACGCACGACGGCATGCCCTATCTTGTGATGGAGTACGTCGAAGGGCATACGCTCAAAGATCTGATCGAGAAAAACGGCGCGCTGCCGGTGCGCACGTCGATCGGCATCACCTGCCAGATCCTCGACGCGCTCTCCGCCGCGCACGCGCACGGCATCATCCACCGCGACGTCAAGCCGCAGAACGTGATCGTGACCGACAAGGGTCGTGTGAAGCTCGCCGACTTCGGCATTGCGCGCGAGGTCAAAGCGACCACCATGACCTTCACCGGGCAGAAGGTGCTCGGATCGGTGCACTATATCTCGCCCGAACAGGCGAAAGGCACGACCGCGCAGGAGGAAAGCGATCTCTATTCGGTCGGCGTGTGCCTGTACGAAATGCTGACCGGCACCGTGCCGTTCGAAGCGGACACCGCCGTGAGCGTGGCATTGATGCACCTCCAGGACAAGCCCGTTCCGCCGATCGAGAAAAAGCCGGACCTGCCCAAAGCGCTCAACGATATCGTGCTGAAAGCGCTCGAAAAGGAGCCCGAAAACCGGTACCGCACCGCGCGTGAGATGCGCACCGATCTGGTGCGATCCCTGTCCGATCCGGACGGGACGTTCGTCAACGATCCCGAAAGCAAAAAACAAAAGAACACGCGAAAGAAGCCGTCGGTCTACGTGCTGATCTCAATGTGCGTGTTCCTGCCGATCGTGCTGATCGGCGTCTTCGTGCTGCTGTACGCAACCTCGTGCCGCCACGACACGCCGAAGGTTCCGACCGAGGACGAGAGCGAAGTGCACGTCCCGGTCACCGCGACCGTCGCGCCCGAAACGACGCCCGAACCGACCGATGCGCCGACCGATCTGAGAACGCTGCCCGACGTGCGCGGCATGCAGCTCGACGAAGCGCTGCACACGCTGTACGAAGCCGGGTTCTCGAACCTTGCCGTGCGCCTGACCGACGAATCGGACGGCGCCGACGGCAATTCGGTCTACATGGAGGATCCGGACCCGAACGAGCGAACCGATCCGCAGGCGCAGGTCCGACTGACCGTGTACCGCGCGTCGCTCGGAACGTACAAAGCGGACGTGTCCTTTACGCTGTCGCTCGCGCCCGGCGAATCGCTGGTCGAGATCGGGTACGACACGACCAATTTTGAGAACATCCCCTACCGCGTGATCCTGTATTCGAACACGCGGGTCTCGGAAAACGCGGAGTCCGTTGAGTCCGCGACCGTATACGGATATGAGCCGGTCACGCGATCGCTGCTTCTGATCGTGAACGGCGAGGTGGCGGCGACGCAGTCCGTCACGTTTGCAAAATGACGGAGTACGGCTTGCTGTTAAAAGGCGTCGGGAGCTTTTACGAGGTCCTGACCGAATCGGGCGAAACCGTGACCTCAAAGGCGCGCGGCGCGTTCCGGCGCGAAGGACTTACCCCGACCGTCGGCGATCGGGTCGTCATCGAGCGGCAGGCGCAGGGCTACGCGCAGTTAAAGGAGATCCTTCCGCGCAAGAACCTGCTGGTCCGTCCCGCCGCGGCAAACGTCGATCAGCTTCTGATCGTGATCTCCGCGTCCGTGCCCGCGCCGGACTGGATGCTCGTCGACCGGCTGATCATTGCCGCAAAGCGACTCGGGGTCGAGCCGATCCCGGTGCTCAATAAGATCGACACCGCCTCCGACGCGGTGCGAACGCAGTTTCTGAACGAATACGCCGCGTTTACGACGCTGCTTTTAAGCGCCGAAACGCATGAGGGGCTCGAGCAGCTCCGCGCGCTTGTCAAGGGCAAGGTCACCTGCCTTGCAGGGCAGTCCGCGGTCGGCAAGTCGTCGCTTTTGAACGCGCTGATCCCGGAACTGCACCTTCAAACCGGCACGCTGTCCGAAAAGACCGAGCGCGGACGGCATACGACCCGGCACGCCGAGCTTCTGCCCTATGCGGGCGGCGCGGTACTGGACACGCCCGGGTTCTCGCTGTTCGAGACCGATCTTTTAGAGCAGGAAGAGCTGGACGCCTGCTACCCCGAGTTTTCCGAGGCGTTCCCCTGCCGCTTCCCCGGCTGCATGCACGTGAGCGAGCCCGACTGCGGCGTGAAGCCGCTGCTTTCGGACGGAACTCTGTCAAAAGGACGCTACGAACGGTACGTTGAGATTGCAAAAGAGTATCAGATAAGGAGAAAGCATCGCTATGATTAAGATCGCACCTTCGATCCTGTCCGCGGACTTCGCCGCGATGGGAAACGCCGTGCGCGCGCTCAAGGCGCAGGGCGCAGACTGGGTCCACTTCGACGTAATGGACGGCAATTTCGTGCCGAACATCACCTTCGGTCCGGGCATGTGCAAGGCGCTGCGCCCGTACACCGATCTGCCGCTTGACGTGCATCTGATGGTCGAACACCCGTCCGACTGGATCGTTCCGTTCAAGGACGCCGGCGCGGACATTCTCACCATCCACGTCGAATCATCCGAACACCACCTGCACCGTGCGCTGCAGCAGATCCATGCCCAGGGAATGAAAGCGGGCGTCGTCCTGAACCCGGCTACACCGATCTCCATGTGCGTCCATCTGCTTTCGGAATGCGATCTCGTGCTGCTGATGAGCGTCAACCCCGGCTTCGGAGGACAGTCGTTCATCCCCGAAACGCTTCGAAAGATCCGTGAACTGAAAGCCGAGATCAACGCGCGCGGACTTCATACGCTCATCGAAATCGACGGCGGCGTCAATCCAAAAACCGCAAAACAGTGCATCGAAGCGGGCGCGGACGTGCTCGTCGCGGGAAGCGCCGTGTTCCGCGCGCCCGACCCGAAAGAAATGATCCGCGCACTTCGCGGATAATCATTTGGATTGATAGCTATATGTAAAAATTGATACTTGCATTCCGCGGCGAATGCTGTTAGAATGCTTTTACACCAGTTTCCATGTTTGAAGAGAGGTGCCCCTCCTTCAAAAAAAGAAAAGGGATGTCTGAAAACGCGTTTCAGGCATCCCTTTTTCAGTTCTGCTTTCCCCGCTGCGCCGGCGTGGCTTGACAATCGCGTACCGCCGAATGCGCTTACAGCAGCTTCTGCGACTGGCGGTAGACGTCGCCCGAGCCGACCGTGATCACGATGTCGCCCGGGACCGCATGCTTATCGAGGTATGCCGCGATGTTCTCGAACGTGCCGAGATACTGCGCGTTACGCGTCTCGGCGTTGATGCCCGCGACCATGTCCCTTGCGTGGACGATTCCGGTATCGACTTCGCGCCCCGGGTAGATGTCCGGAACGAGCACTTCGTCCGCATCCGAAAAGCAGGTGACGTTCTCCGTGAACAGCGTTTTTGCGCGGGTGTAGCTGTTGCACTGGAACACGCAGAAGATCTTTCCGTGCGGCACGTGCGTCGCCGCGGCAAGCGTTTCTCTGATCTCGTTCGGATGGTGCCCGTAATCGTGAAAGACCTTGACGCCGTTCTTTTCGCCGAGCAGTTCGAACCGGCGGCTGGTGTTCCGAAACTTCGCCATCGCCGCGGCGTAATCCGAAAACGTTACGCCGTACTGCTTTGCCGCGGCGTACACCGAAAGCGCGTTGATCACGTTATGGCGTCCGGGCACCTGCAATTCGACGCATCCGACCTTATCCCCGTGATCAAACAGATCAAACGACGGATGCCCGAGCGCGTCGTAGCGGATCGCGTCGGCATGGTAATCGCCGTTCTTGAGTCCGTAGGTTTCGACCGGCTTTTGAATCTCGGGCAGAAGCTCGCGCACATACACATCGTCGGTGCAGGCAAGGATCTTGCCGGTTTCGGGCACGAGCGCAAGAAACTTCCGGAACGCCTCGATGATGTGCTCGATGTCGCCGTAGTAGTCCAGATGATCGTTGTCGATGTTGTTGACAATGGCAAGCGTCGGTTTTAAGGTCAGAAAACTCTCGACGTACTCGCACGCCTCGGTGATAAACAGATCGCTCTTGCCGAGCCGCACGCCGCCGCCCAGAAGTTCCATAAACCCGCCGACGTGCACCGTCGCGTCGAGATGCGCCTGCTCGTTGACAAACGCGAGCATCGACGTGATCGTGGTCTTGCCGTGACAGCCCGCAACCGCGACGACCTCCGAAAACCTTGCGGAAAGCTGTCCAAGCGCGACGCTGCGCTCAAGCTCCAAAATGCCGTGCTCGCGCCCGTAGACGCGCTCCGGATTGTCCGGCTTGATCGCCGCGGAGTACACGATCAGATCCGCGCCCGCCGCCTGCTCCGCTTTATGTCCGTAGTATACGGTGATCCCTTCCTGCTCGAGCCGGTCCGTGAACTGCGTGTGATCGCGGTCGCTTCCGGTGATCTCGTGTCCCTGCGCCTTTAAAATCCGCGCGATGCCGCTCATGCTGCATCCGCCGATCCCGATGAAATGTATGCGTTTTGCGCTGTCCAATGCTGCCGTCATACCTGCTCCCGAATTGAAACGTTCTGCCCCATTATACGCGAATCGCGTCGATTTTGCAACCGATCAGTTGTCCCATTTCAGCGGTTTGCCGCCGATCAGGTGCAGATGCAAATGCTCTACGCTCTGCCCCGCGTCCGCGCCGACGTTCGTGATCAGCCGGTACCCGGTCTTGTCAAGCCCGTTCTCTTGGGCAAGCTGTCTTGCAACCTCAAACAGATGCCCAAGCAGCGCGTCGTCTTCGCGCGTGAGCTTTTGCGCGCTTTCGATGTGCGCTTTCGGGATCACCAGAATGTGCACCGGCGCCTGCGGCGCGATGTCGTAAAACGCGTAAACGCGCTCGTCCTCGTACGCTTTTTTCGAAGGGATCTCGCCCGCGGCGATCTTGCAGAATAAACACATGCTTCGTTCCTCCTATTCGATTTCTCCGAGCGCGGTCGTTCCCGCCCGCCCCGTTATCTTGACCCGAACCGTTTCTCCGCATGCGGCGTCCGCACGCACGCGCACGTAGGTTCGCGTATATCCGGTTCCGTCGTCCTCCATCAGCACGTCAAGCGTTTTTCCGATCTGCCGTTCGACGTACGCTTCCTCGAGCCGCTCCCCGAGCGCGATCAGCTCTTTGGTCCTCGCTTCTTTGACCGCGCGACTTAAATGCCCCTCCATCGCGTCCGCTTTGGTCCCCTTGCGCCGCGAGTACGGAAACACGTGGATGCGCGCAAAGCCGATCTCCTCGACAAAGCGCACGGTCTCCTCGTGCTCCGCTTCCGTTTCCCCGACGAATCCCGCAATAACGTCCGTGGTGATCGCAGCGTCCGGCAGTGCTTCACGAATCCGCGCAACCGCGTCGCGGTACTGCGCCGTCGTGTAGCGGCGGTTCATGCGAGCAAGCACCGTGTCCGAGCCGCTTTGCAGCGACAGGTGAAACTGCGCGCACAGCGTGCGGCTGCTCTTTGCCGCCGCCAGGAACCGGTCGGTGATCACCCGCGGTTCGAGCGAGCCGAGCCGCAGCCGCTCGAGCTTTGGGACGCTGTCCGCAAGCGTGATCAGATCGGCAAGATCGGGCTTGTCCTTAAGATCGACGCCGTATGCCGAAAGCTGAATGCCGGTTAAAACCACCTCGCGATAGCCGTTCTCGGCAAGGCTGATCAGCTCGCGCTTCGTGCTTTCGAGCGTGCGTGAACGCAGCGCGCCGCGCGCAAACGGGATGATGCAGTAGCTGCAGAAGCTGTTGCAGCCGTCCTGCACCTTCAGCGTCGCGCGGGTGCGGCTGTCGTGCTGCGCTGTGAGCTCCTCAAATTCGTGCCGCTCAAACGGCGCCGGGTACGCCGGCGAAGGCGAACGGTTTTCGACCGTCTGTTCAACGAGGGGGACAATCTCCGTCCTGCCCGCCGTGCCGAGCACCAGCGATACGCCCGGAAGGTCCTTTACCGCGTCCTTCGCGACCTCTGCGTAGCAGCCGACCGCCACGACCGGCGCGTCTGGATTTCTGCGGTGCGCCTGAGAAATGGCCTGGCGCGATTTCTTGTCCCCGATCTGCGTGACGGTGCACGTATTCACGATATACGCGTCCGCGATCGCGTCAAACGGCACGATCGTATGTCCCGCGGCGCGGAAGAGTTCCTCCATCGCCTGCGTTTCGTAATGATTCACCTTGCAGCCGAGCGTAAAGAATGCGACGTTCACGGCTCCACCTCGTAAAGGATCTGCGCGAGCATCGCCATGCCCGCCGTCTCCGTTCGTAAAATCCGCGGTCCGAGCGAAACGGACTGCGCGCCCCGGCTCTGCAGCAAGCCGATCTCCGCTTCCGAAAACCCGCCCTCCGGTCCGATCACGATCGCGACGCGTGACGGATGTGCCGAACGGAGCGCGGTTTTCAGAGAAACGGTCCGTTCGTTCTCGTAAGCCACCAGCACGGTATCGAATTCGTCAAATGCAAGTTTTTCGAGCGCGACCGGCTCCGAAACGGTCGGGATCACGCCGCGTCGGCTCTGCTTCGCGGCTTCCTCGCTGACGCGCTGCCAGCGCGCGATGCGATCCTTGTACGGCGGCTTTAATACGACCACGCAGCGCTCGGACTGCACCGGCACGAACGCCTCCGCGCCGAGCTCGACGCATTTCTGAATGATCGTCTCCATCTTGCCCGCCTTGGGCAGGCACTGGAACAGCGTGACCTTCGTGTTCGGCTCGCTCTTTGCGGGGCGCCACGCCTGCGTTTCGAACGTCACCGCGTCCGGCGCGATCGACGCGACGGTTGCGTCGCACTCGCGCCCCGCGCCGTCGCAAAGCTCGACCGCGTCGCCCGCGCGAAGCCGCAGCACGCGCGAAATGTGCTTCACGTCCTCGCCGCGCACGACGGCGGCTCCCGGTTGTATTTCGTTTGTAAAAAACCGATGCATCTTATCTGCAGAGGAAGGCGTTCCAGCCCTCCGCGCGGCTGTGCTCCGAAACGGAGAAGCCGCTGTCGTTCAGCGCTTTTTTCACTTCATCGACCCGCTCGTCGATGATACCCGACACCAAAAAGACCCCGCCCGGTGCAACGAGCGTTCTCGCAAGCGGCGCAAGCGCGATGATCACGTCTGCAACGATGTTCGCCGCCACGACCGGATACTGCCCCGCGATCCGCTTTTGCAGCCGCGTATCGGAGAGCACGTTTCCGATCAAGACGTGATAATGATCCTGTCCGATGCCGTTCATTTCAGCGTTCTCGTACGCGATCGACTCCGCGATCGGATCGATGTCCACCGCCGTCGCATCGACTGCGCCCAAAAGCCTTGCCGCAATCGACAGGATCCCGCTGCCGCAGCCGAGGTCGAGCATGGGTTCGCCCGCTTTGACCGTCTTTTCAAGAAACTCGAGGCACATGCGCGTCGTGTGATGCGCGCCCGTGCCGAACGCCATGCCCGGATCGAGCTTTAAAACAATCCGGTCCGTTTCGGGGCGTTCCTCCCATGAAGGCAGAACGAGCAGGCGGCTTCCGATCTCGAGCGGCTTATAATACTGCTTCCAGTTGTTCGCCCAGTCCTCCTCGTCGACCGAAACGACGGTCATGGCGAGGCTGCCGAGATCGACCGGCAGGTCCAGCGTTTTCAAGCGCTCGACCGCCGCTTTCGCCGCTTCGACCACAGGCAGGTTCTCCGGACAGTCCGCCACGTATCCCTTGACGCACGGCGTGTCCGTGCCGATCTTATCCATGTCCGCAAAGTCCCAGAAGATCGCCGCTTCGCGCAAAAACGCGAACGCTTTTTCGCGGCTCTCCTCAATGGACAGACCGGTGATCCCCGCGCCGTTTAACGCCGCGCACACCGCGTCCGTTCCCGCATCGGTCGTATAGACCGTCAGTTCCAGCCATTTCATGGTGTATTCCCCCGTTGTTCTCTGTGTTTCAGTATAGCATGAACCGCCGTTTCATACAAGCGTCATATATTGCGCGATGACCGGCACGAGCGCATCCGCTTCCTTCGGCGCGTAGCGCGGCGAGATCGCAAGGTTCATGCAGGCGAACGGCTCCGCCGCCCGGTACGCAAACGGATCGCGATACACGTTCAGCAAAACCTCCGGTTCCGGTCCGTACTGTTTTTCAAACAGCTTCGAAACGAATGACTCGAGACGGATCGGCAGAAACCCGTCTCCGTCCGGCACACAGAACGAAGGAAGATCCGGCTTCGAGAACGGCGCGCGCACGAGCGTCAGCGCGTCGATCCAGCGAAACGCCAGCGCGAACAGCAGGTAGTTCGCTTCGTCCAGCTGCTTTTGCGCGTAATACCGGTCGAACGCGTCGCGGTCCTTCGGCGGAATGCCCAGCACGTTGTTCAGCACAAACCCGGGTCCGGGCTTCCCGATGCCGAGGTCGGCATGCGCGTCGACGTGCACGACCGAAAACGGCGTGTTCAGCGCGCCCGCTTCCATGCGCGCCTTCCAGAACGCAAGCGCGCCGTCGTGCGTTTCGGTCACGATCCCCGGGATCGGCCGGTCCTTTCGCAGTCCCAGGTTCCGCTCTAAAAACGCCTCGACCGCCTCCGGTTCCCACGGCTTTGCGCACGACGAGTTGGGGCGCTGTCCGTATAAAGCCAGCGGACAGCAGGCGTTCAGAAAGAAGTCGAGATCCAGATCCAATATCCACATACGTGCATTTTACCGTTCTTTCGCCGTAAAAACAAGAAATATTCCCGAAAAAAGGGCGTTGTCGTCTCAGAAATAATACATTTTCGTCACATTTGCATGCTAAAATTTGCAAAACGGACATTTTAGAAGCCGAAAACCAGTTGCGACTTTGTGAATCCTTTGCTATAATATATGTATCTTTGCGGAGGATGAGCATGAGGCCTGCTGCGATATTGGACATCGGCAGTTCGAAAGTGGTTTGCCTTTCGGGCAGCGTTTTGGATAAAGGCGGCATCGTTGTACACGGTGCCGGCGTTTCCGGTTGCGACGGATACCTTTTGGATCGGTTTTTGGACAAGCAAAGCCTGCACGACGCGATCGTGGACGCTGTCCAGAAAGCCGAACAGGAATCGCGCACCCGGATCCGCGACGTCGCGCTGACTGTGCCCGCTTCGTTCTCGAAGCTGACGCTCTCGGATATGACCATGACGCTCGGCGATCATGCGCGCGTGGTCGATCCCGCCGACGTCGACAAGCTGATCGAGCTTTCGTACCGCAAGATCGGCACGCCCCAAGGGTACGTTCTGATGCACAGTACGCCGGTGTTCTTCCTCGTCGACGGCATCTCCTCGTCCGAGCTGCCGCAGGGCATCGTCACCGAAGAGATCTCGGGACTGATCGCGCATATGTTCGTGCGCGAGGATTACATCGCAACGATCCAGGCCGCTCTGGACGACATCGGCGTGGACATCTCCATGTGCGTGAGCGCCGCGCTCGGGGAAGCGACCATGCTGATCCCCGAATCGGAACGCGTCCGCCCCGCCGTGCTGATCGACGTCGGATACCGTCAGACCGATATCTGCGTGATCGAAAACGCCGCGCTGACCGGACTCTGTTCGATCCCGATGGGCGGATACCAGTTCGCAAGCGATCTCGCGTTCGGACTGGACGTGACGCAGCAGTCCGCCGAACAGGCGAAGCGCCGGTTCGTGTTTTCGCTCGATTACGGCGACAAGACCGAGATCCTGCGCTCCGAAAACGAATCGAAGCGCGTGCAGAACAGCACGATCGCTTACATCATCGAGGCGCGCGCAAACGATCTCGCCGCCCAGATCCGCTCGGAGCTCGACCGGCTGCAGGTCAATCTGGAATCGCGTCCGATCGTGTACCTGTCCGGCGGCGGACTTCTGATGATGCGCGGATCGCTCGACTATCTCAAAAAGACGCTCGGCTTTCCGATCAAGCGGGACATGCCGTGGACACCGCGGCTATCCTCGCCCAACTACTGCAGCGCGTTCGGCGCGCTGAACTTCGTCCTCCTCGCCAACCGTGCGGCCGACGACCGGCCTGCCGAACCCGAACGGGACGAATCCAGCTTCTGGCAGAAACTGAAGGACTTCTTCATGAAATAAACAAAGGGGGAACCACCATCCATGTTTGACACCAATTACGACAACAACAACTTTGCGCAGATCCGCGTCGTCGGCGTCGGCGGAGCGGGCTGCAATGCGGTCAACCGTATGGTTCAGTACGGTCTGCAGGGCGTGGAGTTCATCGCCGTCAATACCGATAAGCAGGCGCTTGCGTTGAGCGCAGGGCAGAAAAAGATCCAGATCGGTGAAAAACTGACCAAGGGTCTCGGCGCCGGCGCAGATCCCGAGATCGGCCGCAAAGCCGCCGACGAAAGCCGTGACGCCATCATCGAAGCGCTCCGCGGCAGCGATATGATCTTCATCACCGCCGGTATGGGCGGCGGCACCGGCACCGGTGCGGCCTCCGTCATCGCAGAGTGCGCAAAGGAGCTCGGCATCCTGACCGTCGGTGTTGTCACAAAACCGTTCACCTTCGAGGGCCGCGTGCGCATGCGCAACGCCGAGCAGGGCATTCAGAACCTCAAGCCCGCCGTCGATACGCTGATCACGATCCCCAACGATAAGCTGATCTCGCTCGTCGGCAAGTCCTCTCTGCCTGACGCGCTGCGCGTCGCCGACGACGTGCTCCGTCAGGGCATCCAGGGCATTTCTGACCTGATCGCCGTTCCCGCCATGATCAACCTCGACTTCGCGGACGTCAAGACGATCATGAAGGAAAAAGGCATGGCGCACATGGGCATCGGCTCCGCGTGCGGCGAGAAGCGCGCAAGCGAAGCGGCGCGGCAGGCGGTCGAAAGTCCGCTCTTAGAGACCTCGATCAAGGGTGCGAAGGGCATCCTGATGAACATCACCGGCGGCAGCGACCTCTCCCTGCTCGAAGTCAACGAAGCGGCCGAGATCATTGCCGAGAACGCCGATCCCGACGCAAACATCATCTTCGGCGCGGACATCGACGAGAGCATGGGCGACGCGCTCCGCATCACCGTCATCGCGACCGGCTTTGACCGTCAGGAACCCGAAAAGGCGAGCGACCTGCAGATGGGCGGCGCTCCGAGAAGATCTTTCTCAGACCAGCGTCCGTTCGGCGGACTGAACCTGAACGGCCCCGCTTCCGCGCAGAACGCGTTCTCCGCGCGTTCCTACGCCGAACCCGAGAAGGCGCCCGATCCCGAGATGGGCGCGCCGGAAAAGCCTTCCCAGCAGCCGCTCTACCGCGATCCGTCCGCCGACGTGCGCAAGGATTACAACGAGCGTCCCGCGAACAAACTCGATATCCCGGCATTTTTACGCAAGTAAAACAATCGCGGGCAGATGAAGCGATTCATCTGCCCGTTTTTTTGTTATAGAAGAAACCAAAGGAGAATCGAAACCGTCAATAGTCCCAGTCCGATCCACGGCGGGCGTTTGCGGTTTCTGAGAAACAGCGGTGAGCAGAGCAGCAGCGCAAGGAAGTACAGCGCGATCACCCACGGCTGCGGCGCGGGCAGGCGCAGAACCGGCACGTCAAGCGATTGCGCCGCGGATGCGATCAGTTTGATCGCGCCGTACGCCGGATAGGACAGGATCTCCGAAAAATGCGGCGCGATTCCGTACAGCAGTACGGCGAAAAAACCGCACAGCAGGATGACCGGCATGGTCGGGATCAGCAGGATCGAAAGCGGGATCGACGCCCATGCGAGCGCGCCGAACCGATACGCCAAAAACGGGAGCATCCCGACCGTCGCCGCGATCGAGCCGGACAGCGCAGACACAATCTTCCATCCGCGCATGCGTCGCGGAAACGCTTTTCGAAACGTCCTTGCGAGCAGCACCATGCCGCCCATCGCGGCGAACGAGAGCTGGAACCCTGCTTTTCGGAACGCGAACGGTTCGACAAGCAGCGTCAGCGCAAAGGCAAGACAGAAGATCGACGGCGCATCCGGTCTGCGGTCAAGAAGCCGTGAAACGCGGAAGCCGATCAGTACGAACGCCGCGCGCAGGACCGACGCCGTAAACCCGGTGATCGCACAGAAGAACAGCAGAAATACTGCCAGCATCGCAAGCGAGAGCGCGCGGTTTCGCGTGCGGACAAGTCCCGACAGCATGCCGACAAGCACGGTAACATGCAGTCCCGAAACGGCGAACAGGTGCAAGAGCCCTGTGTTTGCGTACTGCGCGTGTTCCGAAGCGGTCATCATGTCGGTATTGCCGAGCAGCAATCCCCTTGCCGCGGCGGCTTCGTCCGAAAACAGCGCGTCGGCATTGCCGAGCAGCGACGCTCTGAGCCGGAACAGAAATTGCGCGATCGCGCCGTCCTCAAAAGGCTTTGCCGGAAGGAGCGTGCTCCGTACCAGGACGAACAGCATCAGAAGCGGCAGCAGAAACAGCGCGCTTCGTTTCCGGAACAGGAACGCCGTGACGGGCACGAGCAGCGCGCACAGAAGCAGCAGGATCCAGTCCGGCGCAAGCGAACCGAGGATCGCCGCAAGCAGCGCGCCGAGCGCCGCGCCCGCGGCCGGGCGCGTATGGAACCGACGGTTTGTTTCTTCCATATATTCAGTATATCAAATCATATTCGAACATTCAATCGTTTGAGGAGGCGTGAAACGTGAAAACACTCAAAGAGGTTCTCGATCGGGCAAAGAAGATCGTGTTTTTGGGCGGTGCGGGGCTCAGTACGGAAAGCGGGATCCCGGACTTTCGTTCGAGCGACGGCGTATTCAAGGCGGTCAAAGCCTACGGCGTTCCGCCCGAAACGCTGCTGTCGATCGACTTTTTCGAGGAGTATCCGGAGATCTTCTACGACTACTATAAGAAGTTTCTGATCTATCCTGACGCGAAGCCGAACAAAGCGCATCTTGCGCTTGCGAAACTCGAGGCGGACGGCAGGCTCAATGCGGTCGTGACGCAGAACATCGACGGCTTGCATCAGGCGGCGGGAAGCAAACACGTATGCGAGCTGCACGGCAGCGTATACCGGAATCACTGCGTAAAATGCCGCAGGTTTTATTCGCTCGAGCAGATCATGAAGACGGACGGCGTTCCGACCTGCGACTGCGGCGGGATCATCAAGCCGGACGTCGTCCTGTACGGCGAAGGTCTCGACAACTCGGTGGTGAGCGACGCGATCCGCTGCATCCGCGAAGCGGACACGATGATCGTCGGCGGGACCTCGCTTGCGGTCTATCCCGCGGCGGGTCTGATCGATTATTTCCGCGGCGACAACCTGATCGTGATCAACCTCTCTCCCACCCCGCGCGACCGGGAGGCGACCGTCTGCGTGCACGAAAAGATCGGCGAAGCGCTTTCGTTCCTGCTGGATTGACTTTTTGAAAAATAGGGGTATAATGGTCTTTCGGTAGTGAAAGATAAGGAGTAAAAGACGATGCAGTTACTGGTCATTACGATCGACAAATGCGATGAATTCTTAAACACGCTCGAGGGACTTCGCGCGCACGGCATGAACGGGATCGTGTTCGACAGCACGAGCTTAAAACACGCGCTTTTGGAAAGCGATATCAACGCCGCGCCGATCTTCGCGGGCGTTTCCAAACTGGTCCGGTCCGAGTTTGAGCCGAGCCATACGGCATTTCTGCTACTGAACGAGGATCAGATCGAACACGCCAAGCGCGTGGTTCGCCGCAATACGAACGGTCTCGGCAAAAAAGGCGTGATGTTTACCATCCCCATCAACTCGTTCGAGGGAATCGAGGAGTAACGTCATGCCTTCTCTGTCCGCGCTTATGGCGCTCGGGCTTGCCATGGTCGGCGGGCTCGCTCTTTCGCGCCTGATGAAAGTTCTGCATCTGCCCAACGTCACCGGCTACCTGTTCGCAGGGCTGCTGATCGGGCCGTATCTGCTGCCGCTGATCTTCGGCGACGGCGTTTGCCTGCTTACGAACGATTCCGTGCAGTCGCTCGCGCCCGTGACCGACGTCGCGCTCGGCTTTATCGCGTTTTCGATCGGCGGCGAGTTTAAGCTCTCCTACATCAAAAAACTCGGTGTGCGCATCATCGTGATCACGCTCGTGCAGGCGGTGACGACCGTTCTGTTCGTGGTCGGCGCGCTGCTGCTCATCCCGAACGAGAGCGACACCGTGCGTATTTCGATGGCGCTGCTTCTGGGCGCGATCGCAGCCGCAACCGCGCCTGCCGCGACGCTGATGGTCGTGCGCCAGTACCGCGCAAAGGGTCCCGTCACCGATACGCTTCTTCCCGTCGTGGCGTTCGACGACGCGGTGGGTCTGATGATCTTTTCGGTCTGCTTCTCGCTCGCGAAGTCGCTGTGCTCCGGCGCCGCCATCACCGTGTCCGAAGCGCTTTTAAAACCGCTTCTTGAGATCGTGCTCTCGATCGGCATCGGCGCCGCGCTCGGCGCGCTGCTGACCTTGTGCATGCGGTTTTTCCGTTCGAAAGCGAACCGGCTGTGCCTGATGATCGCAGCGGTCATTCTCGGCGTTGCGTTCTCCGATCTTCTGGACTTAAGTTCGCTGCTTGTCTGCATGATGATCGGCGCGCTGTTCGCGAACCTCCGAAGCGACGCGATCGAGATCCTCGAAGGCACCGAGCAGTGGACGCCGCCGCTGTTCATGCTCTTCTTCGTGCTCTCCGGCGCGGAGCTCGATCTGACGATCCTGCCCGCCGTCGGCGTGATGGGCGTCGTGTACCTCGCCGCGCGTTCGCTCGGCAAGTATTTCGGCGCGTTTGCCGGCGCGGCGCTCTCCAGGTCGGAACGCACCGTGCGCAATTTCCTCGGCATCACGCTTTTTCCGCAGGCGGGCGTCGCCATCGGTATGGCGCAGTCCGTCGCCGTGACGCCCGAGCTGCATGCCGCAGGCGTTTCGAGTCAGATCGTCGCGATCGTTCTGTTTGCGACGCTCGTGTATGAACTGGTCGGTCCGGTCCTTACCAAGATCGCCCTTACCGCTGCCGGCGAGATCCCCAAGTCAAGTAAAAAACCAAAGGCGTCCAAAGCGTAAGGACGCCGGAAAGGAACCCATAACCCCATGAGCGATTGTACCCATGATTGCAGTACCTGTTCGGAATCCTGCGCGGAGCGCACCGAAGCGCCCGTCGATTTCCGTGCGCAGCCGCATCCGCTTTCTTCCGTGAAGAAGGTCATCGCCGTGCTGTCCGGCAAGGGCGGCGTCGGCAAGTCGCTGGTCACCTCGCTGCTTGCCGTCAATGCGATGCGCCGCGGCGATCACGCCGCGATCCTGGACGCCGATATCACCGGTCCGTCGATCCCCAACGCGTTCGGCGTACACGAGAAGGCGACCGGAAACGACCTCGGGCTTCTGCCCTCGCGTTCCAAGCTCGGCGTCGACCTGATGTCGATCAACCTCCTGCTCGAAAACGAGACCGATCCCGTCATCTGGCGCGGACCGATCGTTGCCGGAACCGTCAAGCAGTTCTGGAGCGACGTCATCTGGAAGGACGTCGACGTGATGTTCATCGACATGCCGCCGGGAACCGGCGACGTGCCGCTGACCGTGTTCCAGTCCCTGCCGATCGACGGCGTTGTCGTCGTCACCTCGCCGCAGGAGCTCGTCGGCATGGTCGTGCAGAAGGCCGTCAACATGGCGAACATGATGCACATCCCCGTGCTCGGCGTCGTCGAAAACTACAGTTACTTCGAGTGCCCCGACTGCGGAAAACGGCACAACCTGTTCGGTGAAAGCCATCTCGACGCCGTTGCGAAAGAGAACGGCATCGACACCGTCTGCCGCATCCCGATCCATCCCAAGCTTGCCGCCGCATGCGACGCGGGACTCATCGAGCTTTACGAAGGCGACTGGCTCGACGAACTCTCGAAGAAGATCGAAACGCTATGACACACGAAGAAAAAGCGTTGCAGGCGTTTACAAACGGCGCGAACTGCGCACAGGCGGTCGTGCTGGCGTACGCTGACGATCTCGGCATGGACGAAAAGACCGCGTGCCGGCTCGCTTCCTCGTTCGGCGGCGGCATCGGACGGCTTAGAGAGGTCTGCGGCGCCGTATCCGGCATGATGATGGTCTACGGACTCTTACGCGGCTACGACGATCTGAACGATCCCGAAGCGAAAAAAGCGCACTATCAGAACGTGCAGGCGCTCGCGAACCGTTTCCGCGAGGAGAACGGCTCGATCATCTGCCGCGAGC
>Ga0310697_10001681_pt1 | contig 25080 bp, 21 predicted proteins | sample 172DNAGHGlowgp2_FD_203883 | JGI IMG/M metagenome (GOLD analysis project Ga0310697, IMG submission 203883) | Sheep rumen microbial communities from Palmerston North, Manawatu-Wanganui, New Zealand - 1728 DNA GHGlow gp2 (v2) (version 2) | ecosystem: Host-associated > Mammals > Digestive system >...
AGAGACCGTCTGATAGTCGGCCATGTCGCGCAGATAGACCACCATCTCAGCCACGTCGTCATAGCTGCACTCGGCCTCGTTGAGCAGTGCTTCTACGTTTTCCCACATGCGGTGTGTCTGCTTCACCACGTCTTTTTCGTGCATAATCATTCCTTTGTTGTTGATGCTGGCCGTACCCGAGATCAGTACATGCCGGCGATCGGCATAGTCGATGCGGGTGCCGCGCTCGAAGCTCACGCCATAGTCGCTGGTGCGGTTCAGGTGAGTAGGGGCGTAAAGGTGCCTGACCTGCCCGGGCTGAATGCCCGCGATGGCATAGTTGTCCATTTGCACCAGCACATTCGGGTCTTGACTGCGACCGCCAATACCTGTAGAGGCGATGAAGTGGGTGTGCTGTGTCAGTCCCTGCGTGAAGAACACCTGATTGCGGGCGCGTACCACACCGCCATAGTTCAGATCTACATCGTTGACAAAAAGCCACGTACGCATGCAGTTGTCAGCCAGGGTGCAACCCTCCTGAGCCAACTGCATGATATATTCGTTGAATAGCAGGCGGGTCTGATACTCAGAATTGGCAGCCATGTTATGGGCACTGCCGTTCCAGAGGTGACGATAGGCGCCGTGGCTGACTTCGCACAGCTCGGAGGGTAGTTGTCGGGTGCTCACGTTTGTCATGAGATAGACCCAAAGGCCAATCTTCGTGCCGTCAAGCGGAGCCTGCTCCACGATGCTCTTCGCGCAGTCGCTCGTGTCGGCCATGATCACCTCGTCGGCCTGATTGGCGGCGTCGCTCAGGAAGTAGCGTTTCATGACGGCCACGGCTCCTTTCAGCTCCTGCTCGCGCAAATGGCTATAGGCATCGAGTACAGCATCCAGTTGCTGCTGGAAGTTGAGCAGCGGATTGGTCACGTGCAACATCACGTGATATTCGTCAACCTCGCCAACACCAGTAAAGGCGAACACCTCGGCATGGATATTGTTTAGTTCCAGTTTGTAATTCATCGTCGTTTTCTTTTCAGCCCGCAAAGATAACGCTTTTTATTGGAAATACCAAACATGTGCTGCAATTCGTGCTGAATTTACCTGCAATTCAGTATGAACCAGGCGACAATTCAGGCTGAATTACGACCTAATTCAGTACGAATTGCAAGGCATGGGTCGTTAATGTTCTGAAAAACGGCTGTATTTTGACAGAATAGTCGTAACTTTGTACGCCAGAAATCTGAATAATGACAAACGAATATCAAGTGAGGGTGCTGCCTCAGGTGGCAGCACAGGAATCGGCACTGAAACATTTCCTGGCCGATGAGTATGGGCTGGACGAACAGGCGATCAATGCCGTGCGCATTCTGAAACGGAGCATTGATGCCCGACAGCGCACTATTTTCGTGAACCTGAAGGTGCAGGTCTACGTGAACGAGATGCCACAGCAACTGGCCTACCAGCCGACCGTCTATCCCGACGTGTCGGAACGTCCTCAGGCGGTGGTGGTCGGTGCCGGCCCTGGCGGACTATTTGCTGCCCTCAGGCTGATAGAGCTGGGCTACCGGCCTGTCGTGCTGGAGCGGGGAAAGGATGTGCACGAACGGAAGAAAGACCTGGCGCGTATCACGCAGACGCAACAGGTTGACGAGGAGAGCAACTATTGTTTTGGCGAGGGTGGGGCAGGAGCCTACAGCGACGGAAAACTCTATACGCGAAGCAAGAAACGAGGCGACACGGAAAAGATTCTGAACGTGTTCTGTCAGCATGGCGCCTCGACGGCCATTCTGGCCGATGCTCATCCGCACATCGGTACCGACAAGCTGCCCATGGTCATTGAGGCCATGCGTAATAATATAATAAGGTGTGGCGGCGAAGTCCATTTCCAGACTAAGATGACACAACTGCTGATCGTTGGCGACACCGTTGTCGGCGTGAAGGCTGTGACTGCTCGACAGGAGAAGGAGTTCCGCGGGCCGGTCATTCTGGCTACAGGCCATTCTGCCCGCGATGTCTATCGCTATCTGGCTGCAGCCCGTATAGAGATGGAGCCCAAGGGCCTGGCCGTGGGGGTGCGGCTTGAACATCCTGCCCAGTTGATAGACCAGATACAATATCATCGCAAAGAAGGGCGCGGACAATGGTTGCCTGCAGCCGAATATGCCTTTGTAACGCAGGTTGACGGCCGAGGGGTCTACTCGTTCTGCATGTGCCCCGGAGGCTTTGTGATTCCCGCAGCCACAGGCCCTGAACAGATTGTAGTCAACGGCATGAGTCCTGCCAGTCGAGGCACACAGTGGAGCAATTCGGGCATGGTGGTGGAAGTGAGACCCGAAGACGTGGAGGGCGACGGCGTGTTGCGCATGCTGGCCTATCAGGAACAGCTGGAACACATGTGTTGGCAACAGGGAGGACGGAAGCAGACGGCACCGGCGCAGCGCATGGCCGACTTCGTGAATGGCAGGCTGAGCTATGACCTGCCCCGGTCGAGCTACGCCCCTGGTCTGGTCTCGTCACCTCTGCATTTCTGGCTGCCCAAGCCGATTGCCAGCCGTCTGCAGCAGGGATTCAAGACGTTTGGCCGACAGGCTCATGGTTTCCTGACCAACGAGGCTGTGATGATAGCCGTCGAGACGCGTACCTCATCGCCCTTGCGCATCGTCCGCGACCGGGACACACTGCAACATGTAGGCTTGCAAGGACTTTTCCCCTGTGGCGAAGGTGCGGGATATGCCGGCGGCATCGTCTCGGCAGGCGTTGATGGTGAGCGCTGTGCAGAGATGTGTGCAGAATATATGAAAAAACAAGCATAAAATACTTGGATATTTCAAAATTATTCTTTATCTTTGCCACAAAGTTTAACCTTTAATACTAACTGCGTTATGAATAGGGAAGAAAAATTCGTGATTACCATCAGCCGTCAGTTCGGAACAGGCGGACATGAGATTGGCGTAGAGATAGCCCGCAGGCTGGGCGTGAAACTGATAGACCGTCAGATTCTGAACGAGGTAGCCCGCAAGTTCGGCGTAGTAGAAGAGGCCATGGAGAAACTGCAGGCGCGTAACCCTTCTTGGAGAGATGACTTTACGCAGTTCTATCGCTCATACATGGCAGGTGCAGAATATAACGGACAAGAACAGGACCAGACCTCGCACAGGCTCTTTGAGGCACAGGCCGAAGTAGTCAGACAGATAGCCAGCGAGGAGTCCTGTGTCATCATTGGCCGTTGCGGTTTTCATATCTTCCGCAACCATCCCAATTGCCTGAAGATCTTCATCCATGCCGACGACCAGTGTCGCAAGCGCCGCATCGCCCGGAAGTATGACATTTCAGAGCAGGATGCAGCTGCTATGATTGTCGACAATGACTATTCGCGCGAACTTTATACAAAGACTTACACGGGCAGCGAGTGGCAGGATGCCAGGAACTATGACATTACGCTCAATGTGAAGAAATTTGGTGTAAACGGCGCAGTAGACTATCTGTTGCAATGCATATAAAATAAGACTCACAACACAACAACAATGAAAAAACTATTGGCAATGATGGTTTCCCTGTGCATGGCCATGACAGCCACAGCACAGGAAGAAACCGCCCGACTTACATTCTTCAATACCTTCGGCCCTGCAAAGATTCAACTTGCATCAGGCAAGACGATTAACAACAAGTTCACGAATATTGCCCTCAAAGACGGCGCATTGCTCTACTTGCAGGGTACTTATACCATGCAGGCCAACATGGAGACTATTCAGGGCGTTGAGATGAACGGCCGTCACTTCGTAAAAATTAAGGATCAGTTGGCTGAATGCCTCGACACGATTGGAGAGAACCAGTTATTCTGCGTGACGCTCGTAGACATTCCCGCTTTCCAACAGATGATGAGGAACAACCGCAACATTACAAGTCTTGATTTGGCAAGCGATGTGACATCCTATTCGACCATCGACTTGGAAAGTGAGGATGACCGCCGTTTGCCACTCATCCACATTTTCTACTACCGTTACAATGGTGAGATTTTCAAGACCCACGAACGAGAAGTATGGCGCCGTTTGCCAAAGGACAAGCGCCATATCTACAAGTCGATCATCTCCTTGCCAGACTTTACTTGGGTGCACCGCGAAAGTCTTGTAAAACTACTGAAGGGCATTACGAGTAAAAAAGAGTAAAGACGGATGATTCCGTCTTTACTCTTTTTTACTTATTCTTTCGTAACGACGAGACTGGAAACGTCCTTGATGTGAATATCGCGCTGCGGGAAAGGAATTTCAATGTTGTGCTGGGCAAGCGTATCGTAGACACAGCGAAGTACTTCACTAACCACATAGGATTTCTTCACCGCATCAGCCCAGACAAACAGTTTGAAGTCTACGCTTGAATCATTCATGGAGGCTATGACAGACTTCACTTTCTTGTCAGGATCCGTCCATTCAATGTGCAGGTTGTTGACAGCCTCTTCCACCACCTGCTGCACCTGTTTCAGATTTGAGCCATAGGCAACCCCGAAGGGAACCACAGCCAGCACATAACCGTGGTTCTTCGTAAGGTTTTTGTAGTTCTTGTCAAACAACTGAGAGTTCTGGAACGTGATGACCTCGCCATAGAGCGATTCGACCACGGTCGATGTGTAGCTGATAGACTCTACTTTTCCCATCGATCCGTCAACCTCAATCCAGTCGCCCACTTTCAAGCGGCCAGTCATCAAAGATGCTCCATAGAAGATGTTCTCAATGATATTCTTCGAGGCAAAACCGATACCGGTGGAGAGTCCGCCAGAGATGGCCAGCAGCCAGGCTAACGAAATGTGAAGAATACTGAGCGACACTAACAGCCATACGCCCCAGATGAACACCTGAACGACATTGCGGCTCATGGCCAGACGGGAGTCGGCCGATGAGGGGTCTTGGTTCATATAATGCAAGTGCATGAACGAAAGTAGGGTAGAGGCGACATAAGAGAACAGGAACCAGAGACAGGTGACCATCGTCAGTTTGACAATAGAGAGCTGCAGGTTCTCCATATTGACAAAATTGCTGACGAAAATGTTCCTGCACAGGTCGCTTAAGTTGAATACGTCGGCCGCCCAGTAAATAGAGATCATGACCGAGAGTACGCCCATGACAGGAAGCACTACCTTATGCACAAACAGGAACAGCCAAGACTTAGAAATGGGTTTGCTGGATATGCTTTTGCGTAAGCTATAGAAGGAAAGCCAACGGGAAATACAGGTGATTGTGAGTACACACGTGAGCTGCATAACCCACCAGATAAGTATCTGGACAGCCATGAGCGTATAGCCCAGCCATGAAGATACTAACGAGACGAGGAATACCAACAGCGAAACGTAGGTATAGAACATGTCTTGCTTCGGAATGTTCTGATTATGCCGTCTGATAACGCTCCACTGCCATATCGTAGCAACAAGGAGTAATGGCGGGAACACCATGTTGACCAGCTCTTTTGGAATCAGGATGATACGGAAGGCAATGACCAGGAATCCGATAACCAGCAGGGGAGAGTAGATGCGGAAGGCACTCTTGATCTGGTCTCCGTTGACACGGAGCAGTAAGGAAATCAAAATCACTGCCATCAGCCACGAGAACTCAATGAGCAGATTCGATGCCATGATGATGAAGTTCTGCGAGCCAATGTTGCGCACAAATGCCAATATCAGGGCAAAGGTAATGGTGGTGGTGGCCATGATGATGCAGGTGCGTTTCTTTAGGAACTCCTCGGTATGGAAACGCCTGGGCAGTAATACCCGAATGGCCAGAAGATTCAGCAATGAGGCGATGATGATATAGAAGACAATGACGACAAACAGTACCAGAATGATGGAACTGTCCCATTGGGAGTTCTCCGTGGGACGGTATTTCTCAGAAAGTGTTGTTTGCATCTCTTCAAACTTCTCAGAGAAGTTCTTCAGAATGGTAAAATAAGTCTCACCGCCATTGGTGAAGATGCCCATCTGTATCTCCTTGTAGCGTTTCTGAGCATAATCGTCCAGATTCTTCAGCCGTATTTCAGTCATTTCATAATAGCGCATGTACTGAGCCGTCTGCGAACGGTTCTCCATGAGTGTGTTACGGATATTTGTGGCAAGAGTCAGACAGATGTTCCGGTCGGTACGGGCCTGCATGGACAGCAAAGTGGTGGGCATTGCGCGCAGACTGCCAATCAGACTGTCGAATTTGGCAATCTCAACATCATTGCTTTCCAGAAACTCACGGAAAGGCAACTGGCGTTTCTTGAATTCCTGATATTGGTCAGTGGCTTCTTTGCAGGCATAAGTCAGGTCAAACACATAGTTAGTCTTCTGCGAATAGAGCATCAGAGAGTTCTGATTCGATCGTTTCACGGTCTCCATCATTTCCCGCATGATGTCGCTGTTCTGCTGCCGGCGCAGTCCTGTTTCGCCAGTAAGTTCCAGATGACGGTTAATCATTTCCTTGCGCAGCACACTGAGGGTTTGCTCCAAGTCTTTCTCTTTCAGCACGGCTTGTGCATCAAAGACGAATAAGGCCAATAAGGCAGCAAGAATAAAGAATCTTTTCATTAGAAACAATGCTTTCTGTGTTAATTTGGGTGCAAAGGTAAGAAATAAATGTGAATTATACGTTTAGCCCCATTGCTTTTTTGTGTAAAATGAATGGCAGATTACTTTTTTTTCGTACCTTTGCGCTATGATACTGATAGCAGATAGTGGCAGCACGAAAACCGAATGGGTGCTGGCAAATAACGGTAACACCGTAATTAGTCGACAGAAGACGGAAGGCATCAATCCTTTCCATCAATCGGAGGAGGAAATCACGCGTATTCTTCAGACATTATCCGTAGAAGACGCACGAATTACCGAAATACATTTTTACGGTAGTGGTGTCCGGCCTGAATTGTGTGAACGGATGCAATCATTGCTGAAAAAACGCTTCGGCGTTGACCATGTTGAGGCCGTGAGCGATTTGTTGGGTGCAGCCCGTGCCTTATGTGGGCACACTGAAGGCATTGCCTGCATATTAGGCACTGGTGCCAACTCTTGTTTATATGACGGCTCTACTATTGTACAGAACACACCGGCTTTAGGCTATATCCTTGGTGATGAAGGAAGTGGAGCCGTCCTGGGACGTAACCTTCTGAATGCCATCTACAAAGGAGTCTTGTCTGCAGAAATACGTGAGCACTTTGAACATTATACAAATCTTTCCATGAACGATGTTATTGCACGGGTCTATCGCCAACCGATGGCCAATCGCTGGATGGCTTCACTCACTTATTTTATTACTCAATACAAAAACGAATATGGGGAACTGAGTCAACTGGTCGTAAACAGCTTCCGCGACTTTCTGCGACTGAATGTCCTTCCCTATAACCGAAGGGACCTGAGTGTCTCGGCTATCGGCAGTGTGGCGTGGTATTTCCAAACCGAGTTGGTTCATGCCGCCACCATAGAAGGATTACAGATAGGAAAAATAGAGCAGACCCCCATGGAAGGTCTGCTCCGTTATCATTTCTCGTAATCGGTATACCTTATTTGTATGGTATCGGAATAGCGCTTGACTTTATATTGTATCGGAATAGCGCTTGAGCTGTTCAATCATCTGATCGAGCTTCTGTAGTTCGCGGGGAATACGGATGTTTTGTGGGCAGTGAGGCTCACATTGTCCGCATCCTATACAGTGATCAGGCTGACGCTGACGCTCTACGGCACGGTCAAGACTGACAAGGTACTGGCGACGATGCTTGTGATACTCTGAGTCGCCCACCTCATGAGGAAGCATGCCCTCGTTCTTGCATTTATTATAATGAACGAAGATGCCGGGAATATCTACACCGTATGGGCAAGGCATACAATACTTGCAATCGTTACAGGGAATGTTCTCCAATCCAAAGATCTTGTTGGCGATGTCTTCATGGAGATATTTCATTTCATCGTCCGTTAGTGGTTTCAATGGACAGTAGGAGAGCAGGTTGTCTTTCAGGTGCTCCATGTAGGTCATGCCGCTAAGCACGGTAAGCACTCCCTTTGGAGTTCCTGCATATCGGAATGCCCATGAGGCAACAGAACGCTCCGGATTGCGCTGCTTCAGTTCGTTGACCAGATACTGTGGCAATTTGACCAGACGGCCGCCCAACAGCGGTTCCATAATGACGGCAGGAATTCCGCGCTTTTCCAGTTCAGCATAAAGATAGCTGGCATCTACGTTACGTGAACTGATTTCATTGGCAAAGTTCCAATCCAGATAGTTCAGTTCTATCTGTACAAAGTCCCAGTGATACTTTTCGTCCAGGGCCAGCACCTCATCAAAGACGTCCTTGAAACCGTGGAAAGAGAAACCGAGGTTCCTAATGCGTCCCGCTTCACGCTCTTTCAGCAAAAAATCCATGATGCCGTTATTGACATAGCGGGCGTTGAACTCGTCCATGCCTCCGCCGACAGCATGCAGCAGATAGTAGTCGATATAGTCCACCCGTAGCTCTTTCATCGAGTTACGGTACATCTCAATACTGGCCTCGCGGCTTTGTGTCGAAGGGTGGAAGTTGGAGAGCTTTGTGGCTACAAAGTATTCGCTACGTTTGTGGCGGCTGAGGGCAATGCCCGTGCATGCTTCCGACTTGCCCTGGCAATAGACAGGACTGGTGTCGAAGTAGTTCACTCCATGCTCAATGGCATAGTCCACCTGACGATTAATCATCTCCTGATCATATTCATTCTGATTGTCAGGCTTCATTGGCAAACGCATCATGCCATATCCTAACAGCGACACCTTCTCGCCTTTCGGATTTTCCCGATATGTCATCTGATCCGTAGGCGGTTCCACTTGTTTCTTATATTCATCTGCTGCTTCATTTGCCTGTTTGCTGTTCCCTGTGCAGGCCGTCATGACGGTAGCTGCAGTCCCTGCGCCAAAGAGCTTCAGGAATGTGCGGCGGGTTATTTCTTTCTTTTCCATCATACTGTCAAATTCTTAATTGTCAAATAGTCAAATGTTATGGTGGGTTTCATGACCTTCTACATAGATGGCCGAGAACGGTCGGGCTGGACATACGTATTCGCAGGCACCGCAACCGATACAAGTGCTCTCATTCACGGCAGGTATCCAGGGCGATTCATCTTCGTCTTCATTAAGAGCAACCATCTCGATGGCTCCTGTAGGACAGTGACGGGCACAATTACCACATTCCACACCATCTCTCACGGGAATACAGTTCTTCTTGATCCATACAGCGTGACCTATCTGTATGCTCGATTTCTCGATGTTGTCGAGCGGTTTGATGGCTCCAGCGGGGCATACATCGGAACAGCGGGTACACTCCGGACGACAGAAGCCATGCTCATAGCTCATGACAGGCTGCATCATGTGCATCAAGTCGTTCGAAGGTCTCAATACATGGTTCGGACATTCCGACACACAGAGTTGGCAACCGGTGCAGCGCGTTTCCATATTCTTTAAGGAAAGAGAGCCAGGAGGAGTGAGCGGCGTCTGTCGGGTAGGGGATACCTTCTCCGCTAAATCAGCGAAACCGCCATCTACTTTTTTCGCTTCCTGTGCCAATGCTGCCGTTGTAAGCAATGCCGAAGACAGCAGGAAAGACCGACGACCAGACTCTTCCTCCTTTTTGGCAACTGTACGGACGGGGGCGTACTTCAATGCACCAAAATTACAACTCTTGATGCAATCGCCACAGACCACGCAGCGGCTATAATCTACGGTATGGTTCTTAAAATCGATACAAGCTGCCTTGCAGTTCTTCGTGCAAAGCGAACAGTTGCGGCATTTCTCGGTGTCAAAGTGTATCTTCAGATACGAGAAACGGCTCATGAAACTAAGTACTGTGCCGACAGGACAAATGGTGTTGCAATAAGTACGGCCATTGCGCCACGCCAACACGAAGAGTGCAACGAGCGTTACACCGGCAATCACCAATACGGGCAGCGACTTCATCCATACCTCGACAGAATAGAAAGCATAGCTGTCTATCGACTCGGCATACGATGCCAACAGGTTGTTGCCCATTTTCCATAACGGTTGGAAGATCATGGTCATGATGCGGCCAAAGGCAGAGTAGGGGGCCAGCAGTTGCACCAGCGAACCTACGCCAGCCACAAATGCAACGATAAATACACCGAGCATCCCATAACGCAGCCATTTTTTCTCGTTGGAAAAGGAATAGCGATTCTTCTTACTCTTCTTGCCAACCCATCCGAAAAGGTCTTGCATGACTCCCAACGGGCAGATGACCGAGCAGTAGATGCGTCCGAAGACCAGTGTCAATACAGTCAGCAATGCCATGACCACGACATTGATGGCCAGCACAGCTTCCAAGGCCTGCACTTTTGCCATCCATCCGAGCCAATGGTGCAACAGGCCTGTAAAGTCGAGAAACAGCAGCGAGAGTCCTGCAAAGAACACTGCAGCCAGCGCAATTCTGATTTTCCTTAACATAAATATCTGATTAGTTTTTTCTTCTTACAATCAAAATACTCACTTCGTATAGTAGCCAGATAGGCAAAGCCACGATGAACAGCGTAAAAGCATCAGTGGTGGGAGTGATGATAGCCGAAACTACAAGCACAGCCACAACGGCCTCCTTACGATGATCAGTCATCATCTGACCATTGACCAGTCCCATCTTCCCCAAAATGGCACAAACCACAGGCAACTCAAATACGACCCCCATGATGAAGCTCATACCAATGAGCGTATCGATGTATGACTGGAGCGTCAGCATGTTCTCTACTACTTCACTTACCTGATAAGTTCCTAAGAACCTGACAGTTAGTGGGAATATGAGGAAGTAATTTGTCAGCGTTCCCACAACGAACATCGCATAAGCGGATGTAACAATCCACGTAGCGGCCTTCCGCTCATTCTGATAGAGTCCTGGCGAAATGAAGCGAAACAACTGATAGAGCACGTAGGGCGACGAAACAAGCAATCCTGCATAGAGAGCCACTCGCATGTGGGTCATGAATTGTTCTGTGAGTCCAGTATTCATCAGATGGATTGAAAAAGCCTCATCAATACCCAACAGCCGATAGCTGATGAAGTCGCTCGTCCGAGGAGCTAAGACCACCGCAAACAGCCAGTCTTTCAAACAGAAAGCCACTACGCCTGTCAGGACTATCACCACCAACGAGCGGATGATGCAGGTGCGCAGCTCGTCGAGATGCTCCCAGAACGTGAGAGTTTCACTCATTTCTTTTCCGTCTTCGGCTCTTCGTCTATTTCTTTCATACCTTCCTTGAAGCTTTTCACGCCCTTGCCCAGGCCGCGCATCAGCTCAGGAATCTTCTTGCCACCGAAAAGCAGCAACACAATCAGCGCAATCACAAGCACTTCTTGCATACCTAATCCGAACATATACTATGTGTTTTTTAGTTTTTGTTTGCAAATATAGGGAAAAAAACAATAGGCTCCAAACTTCCAGTCATTTTTTTATCCTACGTGGGTGAATAATTCCTTCCATCTTTGATACAATGCAATAAAAAGGGAAAAAATGCGTTTTGACAATATATGACGAAACAGACACTTCTATTTCTGCTTTTCATGCTGGGCCTTGTGGCTTGTGAGGACGATGACTCGTTTACGACATCGCCATCTGCACGATTGTCATTTTCTGTCGATACGCTGAAGATGGACACGCTCTTTTCTTCAGTTCCTTCTACAACTTATTCCTTTTGGGTCTATAACCGTGGTTCCGACGGATTGCGACTGTCAAACGTAAGGTTGGCGCAAGGTAACCAGACTGGTTTTCGTGTCAATGTAGACGGTTCATTCCTCGACAATTCGTTAGGTTCGACGGTTCAAGGGTTGGAAGTGCGTAAAGGCGACAGTATTCGTGTGTTTGTAGAGCTTACGGCGGCTGAGAATCATCAGCAGGAGCCTGTTCTGCTGGAAGACAACCTCATGTTCATCTTGGAGAGTGGGGTAGAGCAGAAGGTCAATTTGCGCGCTTGGGCTTGGGATGCCTTACGATTTGACAGTATTGTCGTCAGCCGCGACTCGCTGATTTGTTCAGATCGTCCTATGGTCGTCTATGGTGACATCCGCATAGACAGCGCAGCAACTCTCACGCTTCGGAATACTACGATTTATTTCCATGACAAAGCCGGCATCCATGTCTATGGTACGCTGAAGACTGACAGCGTTTTGATGCGTGGCGACAGGCTTGACCACATGTTCGACTATCTGCCTTACGACCGAGTCAGCGGACAATGGAGAGGCATCAGGATTTATAGTCAATCATCTGGAAATCAGTTGGTTAAGACTGAAATACGCAATGCCGAATACGGTGTGGTGTGCGACTCAGCTCATTATGATTCCATCAAGCCTCGACTGACAATGGATAATTGTGTAGTGCACAATTGTAAAGGCCCTGGCATTCAGTCATATAATGCTTATATTCAGCTGAATGGTTCCCAGTTGACTAACACGTTGGGCGATTGTCTGTGCGTCTATGGTGGACTCGCCGTCATCAATGCCTGTACGCTTGCACAGTTCTATCCGTTCTCAGCCAACCGTGGAGCGGCTTTGCGGTTTGGTAATAAGCATGAGAACTCTACGTATCCTTTAGCCGGTTTGGTTTGTCTCAGTTCGATAGTGACTGGATATGAAGCGGATGTGGTAATGGGTGAAGCTGGAGATACTACAGCACTTTTTGACTATTATTTCGAAAATTCGCTGCTTCGTACGCCTTCTGTAAACGACACATTGCGTTTTAAGCGTATATTATGGGAGACTCCGAAAGATTCTGTACAAGGGAAACAGCATTTCGTTTTGATAGATGAAAAGAATCTGAAATACGATTTCCATTTGGATTCTATTTCTCCGGCAAAGGGTCTCGGAGCCTATCAATAATACGTAATGCGCTTGATACTGAACTTTTCCCGTATGCCTTCTATTCGTACTGAACCGTCTCGTAATTTGCGCTGAATTGTCGTGCAATTCGTGCTGAATTGTCATTCAATTCATGCTGAATTGTCATTCAATTCATGCTGAATTCGAAGCGTATCTGGCTTCAGTGCATTGTGTATGTGCGCCATGTACTCGATGTACGCAAGCCATGTACACATCGTACGCAAGCCATGTACACGTTGAATGCGGCCTATTTGCCGAGAATAGGCATTATGATAAATATAGTATTCTGCCATCAATAGTACACCTTCCGCATAAAAAAAACTTCATGCCCTATCCGTTAGAGCATGAAGTATCATTTTCTTGAAATAATAAGTATGTTATTTCTTTGCGTCAGCGTCCTCTTTCTTTGCGTTGTCCTTTTTGTAGCGTTTGTTCAGACCATTGATAACATCCTGTGTGATGTCATATTTCGTGTTGGCCATCAAAATGTTATCACCGCTCTTTGCAAGGATCATATCATACTTCTTGTCCTTGTTGTAAATCTCAAGGAAATGGTTGAGCGAATCTCTGAGTGCCATGTTGAATTTCTGCGTCTCATTAGCCAGTTCGCTATCAAAACGTGCCTGCAGAGCTGCCAAGTCATTCTGCTGGCGCAGCAACTGCTGCTGAACACCTTCTGCCTGTTCTCTGCTCGTAAATCCGTTGTTATTCAACTTCTGCTGGAAATTGTTGGCAGCATTCTGGAGCTGTGTGCCCTTCTGCGTCAAAGTGTTACGTGCGTTCAGACTCTTCTTTTCAATTTCCTTGCTCTTTTCCTTGGCAAATTCAAATTGAGTCATCAGGGAATCAACCTCGACATAGGCAATCTTCATGCCTCCTGTCGACTCTTCAGCCAGCGTAGGCTGCTCGTCCATCTTAGGACTTTGATTGTTGCACGATGCCATTACAATGACGGACACCAATGCGAATACGATGTTTTTTTTCATTTGATATTATTATACTTTTATGTTTTCTACTTACTTTTTTCGGCGCTCACTTACAGCAAACGGGCTTCGCGTTCTCATTTCTCTGTCCTGATCCATCACACAGTGAATACCTCGTTCACGCATCGCTTCAGAATCATGGATATGCTGAGATGTGAAACTCCCATTTTTCCTAAAAAACAATTTTACGCACAAAAATGCTATGGCAATAGCAATTATTAACGTGGTTGTTAGAAGGATTTCCGACATTTTTTATTAATTTTGCGGTGCAAAGGTAAGCAATTAAGCTGAAAGTCGAAAGATTAAACATTAAATAATACTGAAAAATGAATAAAAGTGAGTTAAAACCCGCTGTTGTCTTCCAACAGTTTGCAAAGATTAACGAAATTCCCCGCCCTTCCAAACGTGAGGAGAAAATGATTGAATATCTGAAGAACTGGGGTGAAAGCCGCGGGTTAGAGACGAAAGTTGATGAGACGGGCAATGTCCTGATCAGGAAACCCGCAACAAAAGGCATGGAAGACCGACAGACTGTCATTCTGCAAAGTCACATGGACATGGTGTGCGACAAATTGGTCGATGTAGACTTTGATTTCGACAAGGATGCCATCAAAACCTATATTGACGGCGAATGGTTGACAGCTGAAGGCACTACGCTCGGTGCTGACGACGGCATCGGTTGTGCCATTGAGCTTGCTATTCTTGACTCAGACGATATCGAGCACGGCCCCATTGAATGTGTGTTCACACGCGACGAGGAGACTGGCCTTACTGGTGCAGAAGGAATGAAGTCGGGATTTATGACCGGTGACTATCTGATCAACCTGGATTCTGAAGACGAGGGCGAGATTTTTGTGTCGTGTGCCGGTGGCCGGAATACAACGGCACGGTTCAGGATGAAGCGCGAGCAAGCCCCTACCCTTTTCTATGTGCGCTGCCAGCTGAAAGGACTTGTTGGCGGACATTCTGGCGATGACATCAACAAGAAACGTGCTAATGCCATCAAGATTCTGGGACGTTTCCTCTATCAGGAGATGAAACGATACGAAGGCATCCGACTGGCTCAGTTCCATTCTGGCAAGCTGCATAATGCTATTCCGCGCGACGGTTCGTTTGTCATCGGTGTTCCCGCTGAATTTAAAGAAAACGTAAGAGCAGACTGGAACGTCTTTGCTGCTCAGGTGGAAGACGAATTCCACGTGACCGATACACAGATGGTCTGGAACATGGAGTCGACCGACGCAGAGCCCGTCATAGAGGCACAGGTAGCCATGAACTTCGTACGTGCCTTGCAGGCTGTCGATAACGGCATCTATGCAATCTGCCAGGATGAGGCACTTGGTGGTATGGTAGAGACATCGTCGAATATTGCAAGCGTACATACCGAAGAGACAGAAATCAACATTCTCTCTTCTCAGCGTTCTAACGTTATGTCGAATCTGGACAATATGTGTGCAACGATTGTTGCCACCTTCGAACTGGCTGGTGCTGAAGCGTGGTCGAGCGATGGCTATCCAGCATGGAAGATGCGACCGGAGAGTAAGCTGACCGACATTGTTGTTGAAACCTATAAGGAACTGTTTAGCAAAATGCCCGTCGTACGCGGCATTCATGCTGGTTTGGAGTGTGGCCTGTTCTCAGAGCGCTATCCGAACCTGGACATGGTGAGCTTCGGCCCTACCCTGCGTTACGTCCATACCCCCGACGAGCGCTTACATATTCCTACCGTCCAGATGGTGTGGGATCACTTGAAACTAGTACTTAAACGAATACCGAAGAAATGAGACATATATATATAATAATAGGTGTAATGCTCTCATTGCTCATTACGGCATGTGGGCGACAGGGCGATGCTGAGAGTTTGGTGAAGGACTTTATCAGTCAGAATGCGGTAAATCCTGAAAAGGTTGTTTTGCTCGACTTTGGCAACTTAGACTCTACAAAGGTTATCAAAGACTCCGTCATACAGACTTTGCAGGAGCGTGAGAATCCGGTCTTCAAGAAAGACATCAACTACGCGGTTAAGACCAGTGGTCGTATGCTGTATTTTCTCCGCACACAGCTTGTCTATGAAGGCGACACCTTGCGGCAGACGTTCTATCTTGACGAACAACTTCAGCAAGTGGTTGCCATCAAATAGGGATCTGGATGAAAAGCGAATTCATAGAGATTAAAGGTGCGCGCGTCAACAACCTGAAGAATGTTGATGTGCGCATTCCACGAAACAAGTTCATTGTCATTGCCGGAGTCTCGGGCTCGGGCAAGTCGTCATTAGCCTTCGACACACTCTATGCCGAAGGCCAACGCCGCTATGTAGAGAGCCTGTCCAGTTATGCCCGACAGTTTCTTGGACGCATGAACAAGCCGGAATGTGATTTCATTCGCGGCATCCCGCCTGCTATTGCCATCGAGCAGAAAGTCATTGCTCGCAATCCGCGAAGTACGGTGGGCACCTCGACCGAGATATACGAATACCTGCGCTTGCTTTATGCCCGTATCGGCCATACCTATTCCCCTGTCAGCGGCGAAGAGGTGAAGAAGCATTCCACGGAAGATGTGGTGCAGAAGACCTTGGAATTCTCGAAAGGTACTAAATATGTTGTCATGGCACCAGTCAAGGTGACAGAGGGGCGCACCATGGAACAACAGTTGAAAGCTTTTATCCTTCAAGGATTTGCGAGAATATTTGTAAATGGTGACTTTCAGCGCATTGACGATTATCTGGACACGCAAACCGCTACAGATGACGTTCCTGTCTTTCTGGTTGTCGACCGTTTGTCTGCCGATGACCAGAAAGATGTCATCGCCCGTCTTGTCGACTCAGCCGAGACGGCATTCTACGAGGGACAGGGAGAACTGAGGCTGATGTTTCTGCCGTCAAACATCGTCTACGATTTCTCTATGAAGTTCGAAGCCGACGGCATCGTATTCGAGGAACCCACCGACCAGCTGTTTTCTTTCAACTCCCCTATCGGTGCATGTCCTGAGTGTCAGGGATTCGGAAAGGTAATTGGAATAGACGAGCACCTGGTTATTCCCAATCCGTCGCTTTCGGTCTATGACGGTTGTGCCGTTTGCTGGCATGGAGAGAAAATGGGTGAATGGAAGAACTGGTTCTGCCGTAATGCGGCAAAAGACGACTTCCCCATCTTCGAACCCTACTACAATCTCACGCAGAGGCAAAAAGACCAGCTCTGGCACGGACTTCCAAGCGACAGAGGAAAAGACTTGCATGAAAAGCCTTGTCTGGATGCTTTCTTCCAGATGGTGAAAGAGAATCAGTACAAGATACAGTACAGGGTCATGCTCAGCCGTTATCGTGGAAAAACGACTTGCCCGGTTTGTCATGGTACCCGTCTGAAGCCAGAAGCTAACTATGTGAAAATAGGCGGCCGAAGCATCACCGACTTGGTACAGATGCCTGTAAAACGACTGGCGGAATGGTTTGCCAAACTGGAACTGAACGAGCATGACGCTGAAGTGGGAAAGCGTCTGCTTGTAGAGGTACGGTCAAGACTGCAATTCCTTGTCAATGTGGGACTTGGGTATCTTACGCTTAACCGTCTGTCGAATACACTTTCAGGTGGAGAGAGCCAGCGTATCAATCTCTGCACATCGCTTGGAAGTAGCCTTGTCGGATCGCTTTATATCCTCGACGAGCCTTCCATTGGACTGCATTCCCGTGATACCGACCGGCTGATTCATGTGCTGAGGGAACTACAGGAGCTTGGTAATACGGTCATCGTCGTTGAGCATGATGAAGAAATCATGAGGGCTGCTGACTATCTGATTGACGTAGGTCCGGATGCAGGCCGGCTGGGAGGCGAGATTGTCTTTGAAGGTCATTCGTCGGACATTAATGAGGCTGCTTTAACGAAGTATCCGCGGAGCTACACCGTGAAGTATCTGCTTCATAGAGAAGATCTGCCTGTACCTGCGAGCCGCAGACCGTGGAATCGCTATATTGACATCCAAAGCGCACGGATGAACAATCTTCGCGGCATCAACGTTCAGATTCCTTTGAATGTGCTTACTGTAGTCACAGGTGTGTCTGGCTCAGGAAAATCCTCTCTCATCAAAGGTATTCTCTATCCTGCACTCAAACGAGTCATGGGCGAAGTTTGTGATGCACCAGGTGAGTATGCAGGCTTGGCAGGTGATATTGATGCCGTGTCGCATGTTGAGTTTGTCGACCAGAATCCGATTGGAAAGTCAACTCGCTCAAATCCCGCTACGTATGTGAAGGCATACGATGCCATCCGCGATTTGTTTGCCGAGCAGCCATTGGCACAGCAAATGGGTTTCACATCTCAGTATTTCTCGTTCAACACCGATGGCGGACGATGTGACGAATGTAAGGGTGCTGGCACAATTACGGTGGAGATGCAATTCATGGCCGATCTGGTTCTTGAGTGCGAAGCTTGTCATGGTCATCGTTTCAAACATGACATTTTGGACGTGCGTTATCATGGCAAGAACATTGACGATGTGTTGCAAATGACTATCGACGAAGCCATCAGTTTCTTTAGCGAATATGGAGAGAAAGCCATTGTCACACGTCTGAAGCCACTTTCCGACGTAGGGTTGGGATACATTAAATTAGGACAAAGCTCTTCCACCTTGTCAGGAGGTGAGAATCAACGTGTGAAGCTGGCTTACTTCATCGGACAGGAACGTCAGGAGCCGACCATGTTTATCTTTGACGAACCGACGACAGGACTTCATTTCCATGATATCCGTCGATTATTGAGTTCGCTATCTGCACTGATCGAACGCGGACACAGCGTGATTGTCATTGAGCATAATCTTGATGTCATCAAACAGGCCGACTGGATTATTGACCTTGGACCTGACGGTGGAGACCGTGGCGGAAACCTTGTCGTGGCCGGAACGCCGGAAACCGTGGCTCAATGCAAGGAAAGTGTTACAGGAAAGTACCTGGCAGAGAAGCTCAAGTCGTAGAAAAGTATGGATTACACTCATTTAACATTTTAGTTGCACAAACTTCAAAATATTATTCGTACCTTTGCCAACAGTTTTAAATAACATATACGCATGATGAAAAAATTGTTTATAGCAATGATGCTGCTCCTGCCTTTGGGAGCCTTCGCCCAAGACAATTCTTGGGAAATGCCTGAAAACGAAAACGGAAAGAAGGTCAACCCTGACCAGAAATACTTGGCAGGTGCCGTTCCTGAGGTCAATGGAAAAGTTGTCTTTACAACGACGATTAAGGCTCCGGGAAAGGATAAAAAGCAGATTTACGACCTTTTGCTTTCGGAAATGACGAAGATGACAAAAGAGAGTAATCAGTTTGAGCAGAGCCGTATTGTATTGTCAGACGAAAAGGATTATACACAACTTGTGGCCAGCTATCAGGAATGGTTAGTTTTCAAGAACAAACCGTTGGTTCTGGATCGCACCAGACTGTTCTTTCACTTGATAGCAGAGATTAAAGACGGGGAAGTCGAGCTGAAGATGACGCGCATTCACTATCTTTATGATGAAGAGCGCGACCCATTCACCTATCAGGCTGAGGAATGGATTACCGACCGTTACGGCTTGAACAAGAAGCAGACCAAGCTGTCTCGTGTTAGTGGTAAGTTCCGCCGTAAGACCATCGATAGAAAGGATTATATCTTTAAACGCTTTAACCAATTGCTCAATCAATAATGACAAGCGGTGAAGAGAGAGACGAGACAGAGTACGGTAAGCTCTATTCTCCTCGTCGTCGACACAATCACTTAGAGCCATTCCGTGACAAAGGGCCAACCTTCATGTTGCGGCAATGGCTTAATATTATTTTCCTGATAGGTGCTATCGCAGCACTCATTGTTTTCTATACTTATTCAAGAGAACTTGGCATTTACATGTTTCTTGGCGCTGCTGCCCTAAAGTTCATTGAATTGACATTGCGCTTGATGAAACTCTAATTCGAATGAAAAGACAGTTTGCCGTTACCCTTCTTCTATTAATCACTCTTTGTGTAAAGAGCCAGTCTGTCACTGGCTTCGACCAAAACGGAGAATTTTCTCAGTTTAATGAACGTGGGGAAAATTTCAACCCCCATAGCAAAGATTCTACTAAGAAAAGTAAGGTCATACCAAAGGGTATTTACGTGTGGACGGTAGACCGTAAATTAGGCGACATCCGAAAAGCTGAGGTTGATACCCTACCCTATCTGTTTCCTCAGTCAACGCTTTCCATGGGGCGGAATGGACAGTATAACACGATTGGCACCAACTATTCTGCACGATTGTCACGTATTTTTATTGACCGACAAGAAACAAACCAATTCTTCTTTTCCCAGCTGTATGACCAAGTACAGAAGACGCCTGACGAATGGCATTTTACCAATACGCTTTCGCCTATTACTAATTTGACGTACGACAACTGTGGCGACAAGAACAATGGTGAAGACCATCTTGACGCGAAGTTTGCGGTCAATGCTGGCAAGCGGCTTGGATTAGGTTTCGATTTGGATTACGCCTATGCCCGTGGCTATTACCAGAACCAGAGCACATCACATTTTAACGCCACCCTTTATGCTTCTTATCTTGGTGACCGCTATCAGTTGCATACTATTTTTACCGCGCGTCACCAGAAAGCGGCAGAGAATGGGGGTGTTACCAACGACGACTACATCACCCATCCGGAACTGTTCAGCGAGTCTTATGCTGACAATGAGATTCCTACGTTCATGTCTATGAACTGGAACAGAAACAATTCCCAGCATTTCTTCCTTACCCACCGCTATAGCCTTGGTTTCTATAAGAAGGTAAAGATGACTGAAGAAGAAATCAAAGCCCGGCAATTTGCCGTTGCGTCGCAGAAAGAAAAAGCAAAAGCCGGCGAAGGGACCACCGGGCGAAAAGGCAGGCGAGAAGCAGCAGAAAAGAACAACCTTGCAACGGGACGTCCCAAAGATGCGAAAATAGCAGGCAAGGTTCCTACAGAGATATTGAAACCAGATTCCATTGTCATGGACTCTTTGGCAATGGACACAACACGCATTCAGGTTTCTTCGAAAGCAATGGCCGACAGCCTGTTATCAGAAGAGGCAAAGAAAGATTCATTGGATGAACTGATGAAAAATGAATTTGTCCCTGTGACCAGTTTTATTCATACGTTCGAACTTGACGATCATGACCGCATCTATCAGTCATATAGTACGCCTGACAAATATTATGCCAACACCTATTATGACAAGAATGTCGACGGATATACGGGTACGAACATTTACGATCAGACCAAATATCTGAGTGTCAAGAACACTGCCGGTGTTGCGTTGCTCGAGGGATTCAACAAATGGGCACGTGCCGGCATCAAGGTTTTTGCCACACATGAATACCGACGATTTGATATGCCTCAGGTGAATGGCAGCAATACTTTTATGGAGCGATGGACTGAGCAGAACATCAGTATCGGCGGGCGTATCTCGAAAACGCAGGGACATACCTTACACTATGGTCTGAATGCGGAAAGCTGGATTATTGGCGAAGATGCAGGCCAGTTGAAGCTGGATTTCAATACCGATCTTAATTTCCCAATATGGGGTGATACGGTGCGGCTGGCTGCCAATGCCTATTTCCACACCCTCCATCCCTCTTTCTACGAGCGTCATTTCCATTCGAAGCATCTGTGGTGGGACAACAGCCTTGATAAGACGATCCGTACACGGGTAGAAGGCTTGTTTACCTATGACAAGACGAACACAAGACTTAGAGTGGCTATCGAGGAAATACAGAACTACATTTATTTCGGCATGGGCTATCAGATAGCCGACGAGAAGCGCACGGGACTGACGGCCCGGGTGAATCAGTTTGCGGGGAATCTGAATGTGTTGACGGCACAGATAGACCAAAAACTGAAATGGGGACCTTTGCATTGGGATAACGTCCTGACCTATCAGTCATCGTCAAACCACAATGTCCTCCCCTTGCCTACCCTCAATGTCTTTACGAATTTGTATTTCAAGTTTACGGTTGCAAAGGTGCTGCGAGTCGAACTGGGCGGTTCAGCAACCTATTTTACCAAATACAAAGCTCCGGATTTCTGTCCTCAGCTGAACCAGTTCGCCATTCAGGAAACCGATGCCAGCCGTATGGAGTTAGGCGACTTTCCCATCATAGATGCCTATGCAAATCTTCACTTGAAGCATGCACGTTTCTTTGTGATGATGAACAATATTGCAGCGACATCATTCAACAAGATGGCTTTCCTGGCTCCCCACTATCCGCTCAACCGTTCGGTGATGCACATGGGCGTGTCCTGGAACTTCTTCAACTAAGACTATCTTAGCTTCAGCGCATCGCCAACACGTATTCTGTAGTCGGGCGACAGGTGGTTCACCTTGTATAAATATTTTAGCCGCATACCATATTTCTGCGCGATTGTGTACATCGACTCACCTGCCTTTACGTAGTGTAATCTGCCTTTTTCACTCTTCGGCGCATACTTCTGCTTTTTCTTCAGCCAGATAATCTCTCCTTCTTCCAAAGCATCCTGCTTGTCACGCTCATTATATTTTGCCAGTTTTCGGTATGACATGTCTAACTCTTCGGCGATTGTCCTGAAGGTATCGCCGGGACGGGCAATGACATAATAATTCTTGTTGTACATTTTGATGTCGTGCAACAGCACGCCATAGCCGCTATTGTGTTTCGCATGGTTGGCAAGATACTTGTCATAGCTTTTTGCACGGTCATATTCATAGAGTTTATACAACTGTATGATGTCAATGAGCCGTTGGGCATATTGCGGACTCGTGGCATAGCCAGCCGCCTTCAGGCCTCTCGCCCACCCTTTGTAGTCGGTCGTCTTCAGTTTGAAAAGTGAGCGGTAACGCTGACCGGAGGCTAAGAAACGCGAATGGTCTTCGTAAGAGTCGTAGGCCGAAGCGTAGGCACGGAAACATTCATTCCGGAGATCATCGTCCTTGTAGATTGTGCGTCCTGTCCATCCATGACATTTGATGCCTTGTGCCAGGATGATACTGGCAGGTATCTTCCATGACCGCATCTGCTGAATGGCAATATCCTTATAAAAATTGATATATTGTTGGTATTGCTGATTCCAGCTCATCTGCTGTGCCTGAGTACTCAAAGCACACACAGAAAGGAGAACAAATACTAATTTTCGCATCTTTATTTCATATTTTGACTGCAAAAATAATGTTTTCTAATGATATTTTATTATATTTGCACCGAAAAAATATCTATATTATGGAGAATCTAACACTAAAGTCTGTCATCAAGGTCTGTCAGATGTCAGATCTGACCGATGAAGAACGCAAACTGATTGAGCTTGCCATTGAGTCTACCAATCACTCCTATGCTCCTTATTCAAGTTTCCACGTGGGTGCTGCTATCCTGTTAGCAAATAAGGTGATGCTGCCTGGATGCAATCAGGAGAATGCAGCCTTTCCTGCCGGCATCTGTGCAGAGCGTTCTGCCATTTTTGCGGCTGGAGCCCAATACCCCGACCAGCCTGTTGTCGCCATCGCCATTGCAGCTCGCGACAAGAACAATGAACTGACCAAGATGCCAGTGTCTCCCTGTGGCACATGTCGCCAAGTAATGATTGAAACAGAAACCCGCTTCAATCAATCCTTGCATATACTGTTATACGGTACTGAAAAGATTTATGTCATGGATGGCATCAAGACACTGATGCCCTTGTCATTTACTGACTTCTAACTGTTCATCAGTACTGCTGTCCGCACCCGGCTGAGTGTCTCTGGGGTCATTTGCAGATAGCTGGCAATATAGACCAGAGGAGCGCGCAGAACCAGTTGTGGAGAGTTCTTCACCAGTTTCTGGTATCTGTCCTGTGCCGACTCGAAGCGCAGCATATCAGCGCGTAGCTGACTGATGATGAGTGATTCTTCCAGAATCTTACGATAAAGAATCTGAATGTTCACACTTCGCATGGCGACAGCTTCCAGTTCGGCTTTCGGTAAGGCATAGATCAGGGTCGGTTCCAGAGCCTGCATGATTTGTGCCGAGGGTTTTTCCTTAAACAGGCTCTCGATACTCATCATGATCGTATTTTCAACGGCCATGTATTCCGTCACCTCTTTACCATTTTTAAAATAGTACTGACGCACTAATCCCTTTACAATCCAAAAGATACTGGTGCAGGTCTCACCTTCACCAAGAATCTTTTCGCCCTTGGCATACTTCATGGGTACAAGGACACTTTCGAGTATATCCAGCTCGTCGTGTGTCATCGTACTGTAACGGCGCGCTAACTCGCGGGCCACGTCACGTTTCGTTAAACTTAGGTTTTGCATTGTTCTTCGTATGTTATCTCCCAATGGTTAAGGGAGGGTTGGTTAGTCAAGTTTCAATACGGCAAGGAACGCTTTCTGGGGCACTTCCACATTGCCTATTTGCTTCATGCGCTTCTTTCCCCGTTTCTGTTTCTCCAGCAGTTTGCGCTTACGGCTGACGTCGCCGCCATAGCATTTGGCCAGCACGTCTTTCCTCACCTGTTTCACCGTCTCACGGGCAATAATCTTTGCCCCGATAGCGGCTTGAATAGCGATGTCGAACTGCTGACGGGGAATCAGTTCTTTCAGCTTCTCACACATGCGACGACCGAAACTTACGGCATTGTCCTGATGGGTCAGTGTAGAGAGCGCGTCGACGGGTTCACCATTCAGCAGGATGTCGAGCTTGATCAGCTTCGACGGACGGAACGAGTCAATATGATAGTCGAACGAAGCATAGCCTTTTGAGATGCTCTTCAACTTATCGTAGAAGTCGATGACAATCTCGCCCAGTGGCAGCATGAAGTGCAGTTCTACACGGTTCCCACTTACGTATTGCTGATCAATGAGCTCGCCACGCTTGTCCAGACAGAGTGTCATAATCGGGCCGATGAACTCGGCAGCGGTAATAATCGATGCACGGATATAGGGTTCTTCAATATGGTCAATCATCACCTGCTCAGGCAGTCCCGAAGGATTGTGTACTTCCTTTACTTCCCCTTGCTTGGTATAGCACATGTAGGTTACGTTGGGCACAGTGGTAATCACGTCCATGTCGAACTCCCTGTCCAGTCGTTCCTGCACAATCTCCATGTGAAGCAGTCCTAAGAATCCACAGCGGAACCCAAAGCCGAGCGCCACCGATGTCTCAGGGGTGAACGTCAGTGCAGCATCGTTCAGCCGCAGTTTCTCTAATGAGGCCCGCAGGTTCTCATAATCGGTCGGGTCAATCGGATACACACCGGCAAAGACCATGGGTTTCACCTCC
>Ga0310697_10001682_pt1 | contig 25057 bp, 30 predicted proteins | sample 172DNAGHGlowgp2_FD_203883 | JGI IMG/M metagenome (GOLD analysis project Ga0310697, IMG submission 203883) | Sheep rumen microbial communities from Palmerston North, Manawatu-Wanganui, New Zealand - 1728 DNA GHGlow gp2 (v2) (version 2) | ecosystem: Host-associated > Mammals > Digestive system >...
AACCGCAGGCAGCAGTATGTTCCGCTTTCTCCTGCATTAAAAGCGGTATTGAGCGATTATCTGAAGACATGGGAGTGGACGAAAGACGATTACCTTTTCCCGTCTCAGGACGGCGGCGCATTGAACATACGCTCCTTTCAGGGAGCTATTCGCCGTTACAATATCGCGCGTGGCGTGACGAAAACCAGCGCCCATCTTTTCCGCCATACCTTCGCAAAGAACTTCATCATGGCTGGCGGCGGCATGGTCCAGCTTCAAGCTTTGTTAGGGCACTCCACAATGGACATGACGCGCCACTATGTGAACTTGTATGGACTGGATCTGCAAAGGGACTATGCAAAACTGAATCCGCTGGACAACATGATGAAGCAGGCGGGAACAAGATAGCAGAAAAGCTGCAAGAAGCATTCGAGTTTCTTGCAGCTTTTCTTTGACTCTATAACAACTTTGATACAACTTTGAAGCAGTTTCGACTCGATATCGAGGCGAGATAGGTACGTGTTTTTTCCCGAACAAACGAATAATCGATTATGATGAGATGAGTCGTAAATGTTTGCGGGGTTGACTTCATTGATAAATTGACATACGATGTACATTTTCTGCCGTTACTTCAACGCCAAGGATGAATCCTTTTCGGTCACATGCTGTGTGAGCTTCATAGGCAAACTGTCTTTCATGCTCGCCTTTCACAAACATCCCGCTTTCGGGATCTGTTGTAGAAACGGTACGTTCTACTGTTCCACCGCCAGGTGTCGAATCATCATCGTCCTCGTCTTCGATGGGCTTCTTCCCCAATTTCTCCCGTTCTGCGTTCACTTCTTCTCGAAGCTGTTCTGCATAGACCTTTGCTGCTTTGGCTACTTTCTCTTTTTGGTACTTCTTCTTGTTTGCGCTCGCCTTGATGTGTGTCCCATCCATAAAGATCATTTTAGGGTCAACCATCCTGTGATTCAGAGCTTTGTTCAGAATGTGCGCAAAGATTTCTTCGGCCACTTCTTCCGGAAACCGCTTGCAGAACGCATAACTCACCGTTGCAAAATGGGGGATTTCGTCCAACAGCCCATAGCCCAGAAACCACCGGTAGGATAGCGTGTCCTGTATCCGCTGGTACGTCTGCCGCAGTGATGAAATCCCATACAGATGCTGGATTAGCACCATCTTGATCAACACTACCGGGTCTGTTCCCGGCCGTCCGTTGTCATGGCAATAGTATGGATCAAGCCGCTCATACAGCCAATCATAATCCATCACTTTCTCTATCTTTCTCAGCAGATGATCTTGCGGTACCAGTGCATCTATGTCCACAAATACCACATCTCGCCGCGCATCCTTTTTCCACTCATCCATGACATCACCCCCGTTCCTATTTTACCAGAAACGGAGGCATTTGGATAGTTTTTTGACAGACTGAGCGCCATCACCGGACTCGGTGATGGCGCTTTTACAGCTCCGGAGTCCTCTCCTCTGTCCTTCCCACGGTCATGCTTTCAGCAGTAAGGAGAGGCACCCATCAAGGTCCACATGCTGTCGACAGTCAGCCCCTGCACCGGGACGACGCCAAAAGAGCCGGAAACAATTGCCCGGGCAGCGTTTTTCCGGGCATCCTCTTTCGCCTTGATGAAAACCCGGCAGCATGGTAAAATAAAAGAAAAGCGGCGCCTGCTCAGCAGGGCAGGAAAGCCCGTTCACGTTTTATTCAGCATCAGGAGGACTGCCATGATCACAGTAAATATCTATTACAGCGGCGAAAACGGCAGCGCCCGCGCCTTTGCCGAGGAAATGCTCCGCAGCGGGACGGTGGCGGCGATCCGCGCGGAGGACGGCAATCTGCGCTACGCGTACTTTTTCCCGATGGATGATCCCGAAACCGTGCTCCTCATCGACCAGTGGCGGGATCAGGCCGCCATCGACGCGCATCACGCCTCTCCCATGATGGGGCAGATCGCGGCGCTCCGGGAGAAATATGACCTGCACATGAAAGTCGAGCGCTTCGTGTCCGACGAGGCCGGACTGCCCGAAAAGGATCTGCAATTTATAAAAAAGTGAGGAATAAAGCAGCATGACAAAGAAAATCACCCAGACCGCAGGCCGGACGCAGCTCGGAGAGTTTGCGCCGATGTTTGCCCACCTCAACGACGACGTGCTCTTCGGTGAGGTCTGGAATCAGGACGCCCTGGACGTCAAGACAAAGTGCATCATCACCGTGGTGTCCCTGATGGCCTCTGGCATCACGGACTCCTCCCTGGGCTACCACCTGCAGAACGCGAAAAACAACGGCGTCACAAAGGAAGAGATCGCCGCCATCATCACCCACGCCACCATGTATGTGGGCTGGCCCAAGGGCTGGGCAGTGTTCCGCCAGGCTAAGGAGATCTGGAACGAGGAAGCGGGCGCGCAGAGCGAAAAGGACGCCTACCAGAACACGATCTTCTTCCCCATCGGCGAGGAAAACCCCTATGGGCAGTTCTTCGTGGGGCAGAGCTACCTGGCCCCCGTCTCCACCGCGCAGGTGCCGGTCTTCAACGTGACCTTTGAACCGGGCTGCCGCAACAACTGGCACGTCCATCACGCCACCGCCGGCGGCGGGCAGATGCTTATCTGCGTGGGCGGCCGCGGCTGGTATCAGGAGTGGGGCAAGGACGCCGTCGAGATGACGCCGGGCACGGTGGTCAACATCCCCGCCAACGTCAAGCACTGGCACGGCGCCGCGGCGGACAGCTGGTTCTCCCACCTGGCCATCGAGGTGGAGGGCGAAAACGCCTCCAACGAGTGGCTGGAGCCCGTGTCCGAGGACGATTACAACAAGCTGAAATAAGAGAAAGGAGCCATCAGCATGAGCAAGAAACTGGTCGCCTATTTTTCCGCCAGCGGCAGCACCGCAAAGGTGGCAAACACCCTCGCCGCGGCAGCGGACGCCGCGCTGTATGAGATCAGGCCCGCCGTTCCCTATGAGCGCAATGATCTCAACTGGATGGACAAGAAGGCCCGCAGCACCGTGGAGATGCAGGATCCCGACTGCCGCCCCGCGCTGGCGGATACTTCCGCTCCCGTGGCGGAGGCCGACGTGATTTTCCTGGGCTTTCCCATCTGGTGGTATCGGGAGCCCAGCATTATCGACAGTTTTCTGGACGCCTATGATTTCTCCGGCAAGACGCTCGTCCCCTTCTTCACCTCCGGCGGCAGCCAGCTGGGCGAGGGGCAGGCGCGCATCGAGCTGCTGGCCAGAGGCGCCAAGGTTCTGGACGGCAGGCGCTTTCCCGCCCGCGCCTCCGAGGCCGATCTGAAAGCCTGGGTCGAGAAACTGCGCTGACAGACAAAGCGAGAACAAGCGACGGCAAAGGAGAGAGCAGGCTGTGAAAAAGCGAAAAATCTTTCTGCTGCTACAGTCCGCGCTCTGCGTTGCGCTGGCTCTGCTGCTGGCGGCCGCCGCCCTCGGCATTTACCGGGAGGAGCTGGCTGAAAAAGCGGAAAACCCGCTCGCGCCCAGTGCATGGAGAGCTGCACGCAGAAGGCGATCTCCCTCAAGGCCGGAAGGATCACGCTGAAAGCTCCGAACGAAACTTCCCCGGCGGCTCCGGAACGGAAACGCGCCCGGCGGTTTGTGAAGGGAGCCACGCAGGACGGGAGGAAAACATGAACGACATTCTGATGCGGCAGCTGGCGCTGGACTACTGCTGCAGCGCCGAAGAAGTAAGGGACGGTGCAAACCATTTCCACATCCACGAGAAGCTGCCGGGTCGCCGCCGTTTTCAGGAGCACCATGCCTGTTATCTGAAGCTGGCCATTGTAGGCGGCAAGCTGCTCTTCGCCGGACAGGAGGAGATCCTCGCCTGGTGCAGGGAGCGCTACGCCGCGGACAGCGCCGCCTGGTTTCTGGAGGCGAAGAATCTCCGGGCGCTCAACGACCGGCTGCACGCTTCGGGCTGGCAGATCGAGACGGTGCACCCCTTCTATATTGCAGAACACCCCAGTGAGCTGCAGGAACCGCCCTGTGCGCTGCGCTTCTACGAGGCGGCGGAGATCGAGCAGTTTCACGGCGATGAGCGCTTCGGCGAGGCCTTCTGTTTCGACCCCGCGGCCCCGGACCTCCTGGGCGTCGCGGCTTTGGATGGGGAGCGCATCCTCGGCATGGCTGGCGCCAGTGGCGACAGCCCGACCATGTGGCAGATCGGGATCAACGTGCTGCCGGAGGCACGGGGCTGCGGCCTTGCCAAAGCCCTGGTGGCGGCGCTGAAAAACGAGATCCTCCGCAGGGGCATTCTCCCCTTTTACGGCACCTCCTTTTCCCATCTGGCCTCCCAGCGCACCGCGCTCGCCGCGGGCTTTCTCCCCGCCTGGGTAGAGCTGGTCACTTCCCCGCTGCCACGGGATCCACAGCATTGAGCCGGAAAACGCAAAAAGGATCGAGACAAAGCGTCTCGATCCTTTTTCATTTCCGTGACGATCATGATTCCTTTTCCACCAGGAGGAAGCCCAGGATCTTCTTGCCGGATTCCAGCGCCAGGATCAGCTCACGGCGCAGCTCATTATGCCGGGAGTGCTGCAGCGTCTCCGCAAAGACCAGATTCTCGCAGGCGTGGAAAGCCTTGAGCGCCTCCGGATCCCGGCAGATGCTGCCCACGGTCTGGATCTCCAGCCCGGGCAGATCGGCGCCCAGCTTCGCGCCCAGAGAACGCACGGCGTTGGTGCTGCCGCTGCCGGTCAGCAGCAGGGTCTTCTCCCCCTTTGCCGCCTCCGCCAGATTGACGGCGGCATAGCGCAGCCCCTCCTCCTGGCTCATCCCGGCAGGAAGGCCGTAGTGGGAGGAAATGCGCCGATCCAGGGCATTTTTCTCCCGGCTCCGGGGAATGACGCCCAGCACACGCAGACCGTAGCGGTTCGTCACGTCGTCCGGGTCGGCCACGATGCCGCGCACCACGAAGGCGAAGGCCTCATAGACCGCCCAGAGGAACGCGCCCACGGCAAAGCCGAGCAGCGCCAGCGTCACCGCGTTTCGCACAGCCACGGCGGGGCTGGGCGTCTCCACCTCGGGGCTCTCCAGCGTCTCCATGAGCTCCATCGCGGCGCTGAGGTTCAGCGTGGTCTCCGACATGCTGGTTTCAAAATCCGCGTGCATGGTAGCCAGCTCCGGATCGCTCTGCAGGGCAATGCGCTCGTTTAAGAGCGCGATGCTGTGCTCGCAGATCAGGCGGCTGATCTCGGGCATGGTATCCCGCACCAGATCCTTGACCGCGTCGGCGATCGCCATGGCCTGCTCTTCCGTAGAGCCGTAGATCTTATAGCGCAGGGTGGAGCTCTCCATATCCACGCTCACGTTCAAAAAGCCGCGGTAGTTGTAGATTTCCGCGTCACTGAAAATCTGCCCGGCGTTCTGCAGCACCTGCCGCTCGTCCAGACTGCTGAGCCGCTCGCTGTAGGCGGCGATGATGGCCTGGGTATAATTCGGCTCCCGCGTCAGAGAGTCGATGATGGTGTTGCTGCCGGTATCCACAAAATAGATGCCCTCGCAGACATAGACGTGAAAAGAGTCCAGCGCCAGCAGGCCGGAGTGGGAGCGGTATTCCTCCTGCTGCTCCAGATCCTCGCTGTAGCGGGCAATCTGCCCTTCGCATTCCTTGCGGTTGATCTCATAGACACGCACGGCCTCGGTATTGCGCAGCTGCACATCCCGCAGATAATCCGCATCCTTCAGGCGGGCGAAGGATCTTCCGGCGCTGAACGCGCCGAGCAGAATGGCCAGCACCAGGCCGCAGAGCAGGATCCGGCGCCATTTTCCGAGAACCGACCAGAACAGATCGGCCAGATCCAGTTCGCTTCCGCTGCTGCGGATCTTGCGAATCAAAGCTTCATTCATAGACATACCCCCAATTCATCCTTTGGAGTGGAAGCTATTTTACCACAGCGACGGCGAAATTGCAATCGCTTTGTAACTATTTGTTTCGTCTTTCTCTTTTTCGACGGGAATCCTCAAAAAACAAGGCCGCAGCTTTCGCTGCGGCCTTGCGGTTAGTTTGCTGTTTGCCTGTCAGGCGCGAGAATTACTCGGCGTCCTTGATGGCGGCCTGCGCGGCGGCCAGACGGGCGATGGGAACGCGGAAGGGGCTGCAGGACACGTAGTCCAGGCCGACCTTGTGGAAGAACTCGACGGAGCTGGGATCGCCGCCGTGCTCGCCGCAGACACCCAGGTGCAGGTCGGGACGGACGGAGCGGCCAAGCTTGCAAGCCATGGCAATCAGCTTGCCAACGCCGATCTGGTCGACGCGGGCGAAGGGATCGCTCTCGTAGATCTTCTTGTCGTAGTAGCTGCCCAGGAACTTGCCGGCGTCGTCGCGGCTGAAGCCGAAGGTCATCTGGGTCAGGTCGTTGGTGCCGAAGGAGAAGAACTCGGCTTCCTTGGCGATGTCGTCCGCGGTCAGAGCGGCGCGCGGGATCTCGATCATGGTGCCGACCAGGTACTTCATGTCGGAACCGGCAGCGGCCAGAACTTCGTCAGCGGTCTTGACAACGATGTCCTTGACATACTTGAGCTCCTTGACCTCGCCCACCAGCGGGATCATGATTTCGGGAACCATGTTCCACTCGGGGTGACGGGCCTGGACAGCCAGAGCGGCCTTGATGACGGCACGGGTCTGCATCTCGGCGATCTCGGGGTAGGTGACGGCCAGACGGCAGCCGCGGTGACCCATCATGGGGTTGAACTCATGCAGGGAAGCGATGATGTTCTTGATGGCCTCGACGCTCTTGCCCTGATCCTTGGCCAGCTGCTCGATGTCAGCTTCCTCGGTGGGAACGAACTCGTGGAGGGGGGGATCCAGGTAACGGATGGTGACGGGGCAGCCTTCCATGGCCTCGTAGATGCCCTCGAAGTCAGCCTGCTGCATCGGCTCCAGCTTGGCCAGAGCGGCGACGCGCTCCTCAACGGTGTCGGAGCAGATCATCTCACGGAAAGCAGCGATACGATCGCTGTTGAAGAACATGTGCTCGGTACGGGTCAGGCCGATGCCCTGGGCGCCCAGCTCACGGGCCTTGGCGGCGTCGTGCGGGGTGTCGGCATTGGTGCGGACCTGCAGACGGCGGTACTTGTCAGCCCAGCCCATGATGCGGCCGAACTCGCCGGCGATGGTGGCGTCAACCGTGGGGATGATGCCGTCGTAGATCTTGCCGGTGGAGCCGTCGATGGAGATGTAGTCGCCCTCGTGGTAGGTCTTGCCCGCCAGCTCGAACTTCTTGTTCTCCTCGTCCATCTTGATCTCGCCGCAGCCGGAGACGCAGCACTTGCCCATGCCGCGGGCGACAACAGCAGCGTGGCTGGTCATGCCGCCGCGAACTGTCAGGATGCCCTGCGCGGCCTTCATGCCCTCGATGTCCTCGGGGCTGGTCTCGAGACGGACCAGAACGACCTTTTCCTTGCGGGCAGCCCAGGCCTTGGCGTCCTCAGCGGAGAAGACGATCTTGCCGCAGGCGGCGCCGGGGGAAGCGCCCAGGCCCTTGCCGATGGGAGTGGCGGCCTTGAGCTTGTCAGCGTCAAACTGGGGGTGCAGCAGGGTGTCGAGGTTTCTCGGGTCGATCATCAGAACGGCCTTCTTCTCGTCGATCATGCCCTCGTCCACCAGGTCGCAGGCGATCTTCAGAGCGGCCTGCGCGGTGCGCTTGCCGTTGCGGCACTGCAGCATGTAGAGCTTGCCGTTCTCAACGGTGAACTCCATATCCTGCATGTCGCGGTAGTGGTTCTCGAGGATGCCGCAGACTTCGACGAACTGCTTGTAAGCCTCGGGGAACTTCTCTTCCATCTGGGAGATGGGCATCGGGGTACGCACGCCGGCGACCACGTCTTCGCCCTGGGCGTTGGTCAGGAACTCGCCCATCAGCTTCTTCTCGCCGGTGGCGGGGTCGCGGGTGAAGGCGACGCCGGTGCCGGAGTTCTCGTTCAGGTTGCCGAACACCATGGGCATGACGTTGACGGCAGTGCCCCAGGAGTAGGGGATATCATTGTCACGACGGTAGACATTGGCGCGGGGGTTGTCCCAGGAACGGAACACGGCGCGGATGGCTTCGTACAGCTGCACCTTCGGGTCGGAGGGGAAGTCCTGGCCGATCTGCTTCTTGTACTCGGCCTTGAACTGCTCAGCCAGCTCCTTGAGGTCGGCGGCGGTCAGCTCCACGTCGAACTTGACGCCCTTGCGCTCCTTCATCTGGTCGATCAGCTGCTCGAAGTACTTCTTGCCGACTTCCATGACGACGTCGGAGAACATCTGGATGAAGCGGCGGTAGGAGTCATAAACAAAGCGCTCGAACTTGGGGTCGGGGTTGCCCTTGATCATGGCGGCGACGACGTCGTCGTTCAGACCGAGGTTCAGGATGGTATCCATCATGCCGGGCATGGAAGCGCGGGCGCCGGAACGGACGGAAACCAGCAGGGGGTTCTCCAGATCGCCGAACTTCTTGCCGTTGATCTGCTCCATGGTCTCGACGTTCTTCATGATCTCGGCCATGATCTCGTCGTTGATCTGACGGCCGTCCTCGTAGTACTGGGTGCAGGCTTCGGTGGTGATGGTGAAGCCCTGGGGAACGGGCAGACCGATGTTGCTCATCTCAGCAAGGTTGGCGCCCTTGCCGCCGAGCAGCTCACGCATGTTGGCATTGCCTTCGGAAAACAGGTAGACGTACTTTTTGCTCATTGATTTCGTCCTTTCTTGATGTATCAAAAATTGACTTGTTTGCCACTAATTAGATTACCACATTCAGCGGAAAATAATCAATGCATTTTCCTCACAAATCCGCAGGGTCCAAGCTGTGTATTTCGTCAGTGATTTTTGCAAATCCACCAAGGTCGAGCACTTCTCCCCGGATTTTTGGGTCAAATCCACAGGAAATCAGCACTTTTTCCACCCGCTCCTTGGGAAGACCCAGCCCCGCGTTCAGGGCGTTGACCAGGGTTTTGCGCCGCTGGTTGAAGGCGGCGCGGATCACCTTGAAAAGAAGCGCCTCGTCTGACACCGCGACCGGCGGTGCTTCGCGTTTTGTGAGCCGGATCACCGAGGAGGTCACCTTGGGCTGGGGAACAAAACAGGAGGGCGGCACGTCAAAGAGGATCTCGGTCTCGCAGTGCCACTGGACAAAGAGCCCGAAGGCGCCATAGTCCGCCGTTCCCGGCGATGCACAGATGCGCCGCGCCACCTCCCGCTGGATCATCACCGTGATGCGGGTAAAGCAGCCGGACTCGATCAGCGCGGTCAGCACCGGGGTGGTCACGTTGTAGGGCAGATTTGCGCACACCACCGGGGTCAGCCCGGGGAAGCACTCCCCCACCAGCGCGGGCAGATCCTGCTTTAATACGTCCCCGAACAGCACCTCCACGTTCTCACAGCCCGTGAGGGTCTCGGCCAGGATGGGCTGCAGCGCCTTGTCCAGCTCAACGGAGAGGACCCTGCCCGCCCGCCTGGAGAGCTGCTCGGTCAGGCAGCCGATGCCGGGGCCGACCTCCAGTACGCCCACGGTCTCGTCCAGGCCCGCCTCCTCGGCGATGCGCTCCGGCACCCAGGCCGCGGTCAGAAAGTTCTGCCCCAGGGATTTCGAGAAGCGAAAACCGTGCCGGGCAAGCAGCGCCCGGATTTCGTTGTAGTCGGTAAGGTTCATGGTTGGTCTCCCGAAATTGCTTCTATTGTCTTTTTGAAGCGTTCCTGCCGCATTTCTGCGGTCATGTGCCATTTCCAAGCTGGCGCTCCGTCATAGAGCGGATGGCAGTCCGACACCATCAAAACAGCCGCCGCTGACAGTCCCAGGTATTGTGCTGCGCCAAGCACCGCCGAAGTTTCCATATCCACGGCGGCCGCGCCTTTTTGCCGCCAGAGTGCTTCCTTGTAAAAGGTCTGCCGGTACACGCCGTCAGTAGAGACAATGGGCAGATTTTTGCAGTCTGGAATCCTGCAAAGCTTCGCGTACGCCTCCCTGTCCGGAGCAAAAGAATCCGGCTGTTCATAATAGTGGCGGGACGTTCCTTCCTCCGAGAAGGCAAAAGGCGGGACGAGGATATCGCCTGCCCGCATTCCTTCCGAAAACGCACCACACATGCCGACCGCAAACAGCTTCTTTACCCCGAGTGCGGCAAGCGTTTCCACGGTGTCCACCGCCTGCGGCGCGCCGCGGCCGCCGTCAAGAAAACAGATTTCGTCATTCAGGGAATAGACCGGTCCGCCCTGCAGGAACCGGGGCAGCTTTTCCGTCAGCAGGCGGCAGTCATGGGTTTCCAGCAGATACTCCACGCCGCGCGACATGAAAAAGACGAGTGCAGTCTGCGGAAGGCGAAGCTGCTGCCCGCTTCCATGGATGCTTTCAATATTCTGTCTTGCCGTAATGATTGCTCTGCTGTTGTCATCCGGGTATTTCCACATAGGAACTCCTATTCGTTATCCTTCGACCCCTCCGGCCTATCGGCCACCTCCCCTTTCAGGGGAGGCATATACACGGCTCCCCTGAAAGGGGAGCTGTCTGCGCAGCAGACTGAGGGGTCAGCGCCCTTTCACCGCAAGATCAATTGCCTCACAGACACCGCGAAAGTTACTCACAACATCATAGTTGCTGAAACGAAGTACCCGCAAGCCCAGGCTTTCAAAATATGCCGTACGTTCCTGATCATGGATGATACCCGCTTCTTCATAATGCTGCGATCCGTCCAGTTCAACAATCAAAGCTGCGCTGCTGCAATAGAAATCCGCGATATAGCTGCCGATGATTTCCTGCCGACGAAATCGTATCGGATAGTCTCAAAGAAAATCATACCAAAGATGTCTCTCTTCTTTTGTCATGTTTTTTCGCAGGTTCCTTGCATTTGTGAGCAGCTTTTCGTTTCGCGGGGGTGTCATGTCCCCACCCGCCGACCCGCCCCCACCCCTTCCAGGGGAGGCATTTCATTTTTTCAGTATCTTCTCATAGGCCTGTCTTGCCGGGTCGTGGCCGGGCTCGGAGGCAACCATCACGTTTCCCCGGTAGCGGTAGCCGCTCTCCCGCAGCAGACGCTGCATGGATTTATTCTTCTTGTGGGTATCCGTGCGCACGCAGCGCAGGCCAAAAACACGTGTCTGTTCCTCCACACAGCGGAGCATCTGCTCCGCCATGCCGCTGCCGCGCCACGCTTTTGCCACGGCGCAGCGGTGCAAGGTGCAGTAGGCCATGCCCTCGGTCCATTTGCCGTCGGTGATGGCGGCGTAGCTCTCCTCCTCGCGGGTGGAGAGGGTAAAGAAACCGGCAGCTTCTTCTCCGTGCAGCAGCACGAAGCACTCGCCCCGCGCCATGTCGGCGCGGAAGGCGGTCTCGTCCGGGTACTGCCCCTGCCACTGGTCCACCCTGTGCTTCTTAAGAAACGCCCGGGCATCCCTCACCATGGCGAGGATGGCGGGCAGATCCTCCTCCGTAGCCGTGCGGTAAGCCACCGGCTCAGTGATCTGCCGCCGGCCGGCCTCCTTTTCGATCTCCGCAAGCAGCTTCTGATCCTCGGGGTCGGCGGGCAAAAAGGCTTCAAACATGTCGGGGCGCTTGGCCTTGGTGCGCAGCAGCTGCTGCTTGCGCCGCCAGCGCTCCACCCGGGCGTGGTCGCCATTTAGGAGGATCTCCGGCACGCGGCGGCCCTCCCACTCCTCGGGCCGGGTGTACTGGGGGTACTCCAGCAGCCCGTCCCAGTGGCTCTCGCCGGTGTAGCACTGCTCGTCCGCCAGCACCCCGGGCACCAGGCGGCACACGGAGTCCGCCACGGCCATGGCCGCGATCTCACCCCCGGTGAGCACGAAGTCGCCCAGGGAGATCTCCTCGTCCACACATTCTTCGATAAAGCGCTCGTCCACGCCCTCGTAGTGGCCGCAGACCAGCACCAGATGGTCATAGTCCCGCTTGAGGCGTTTGGCCGTCTCCTGGTTGTAGGGCTTCCCCTGGGGACTCATGTAAATGACGCGGCGGCGCTGCTCACCCGCGTCTGCGATCACATGCTCCAGGCAGGATTTCAGCGGCTGGGCCATCATGACGCAGCCGTAGCCCCCGCCGTAGGGGTAGTCGTCCACCTGGTTCTGTTTATTCTCGGTAAAGTCCCGGATCTGGACGCAGTTGATGTCCACGATGCCCTTTTTGGCCGCGCGGCCGATGATGCTCTCATGCAGCACCGCGTTCACCGTTTCCGGGAACAGGGTCAGAATATCGATTCTCATTACATGCCCTCGATCAAATGTACCGTGATGATGCCCGCCTCCGCGTCTGTTTTCAGGATGAATTCCGGCACGGCGGGGATCAGGTGCTCGGTTTCCCCCTGCACCACGTAGATGTTGTGGGCCGGGCGTTCCAGCACATCGCTGAGTTTGCCGATCTCCGTGCCGCTCTCGTCGACCACGGAGGCACCCAGAATATCCTGCACAAAGAAGGTGCCGTGGGGAAGACGCACGTCGTTTCGGTCCACGGTGATGGTTTTGCCCTTGAGCGTCATGGCGGCGTTCACATCGTCCACGCCCTCCAGCTTTGCGATCAGAAAGCCCTTCTGCACCTTGCCGGACAGGAGCTTCTTCTCCGCCCCGTTAACGAACACGCGGGGGAAGCGGCGCAGGAACTGCGGGCTGTCCAGCCAGACCTCGATCTTCACTTCCCCGGCCACGCCGTGGGTATTCACGATCTTCCCGGCCTCGATATACTGCTGTTTTTCCATGGGGCATCCCTCCATATCGGCATAACACGATTATTATATCACACAAAACGCCGTTTGTCTCCCGGGAAAATCGGCGTTTCCGCAGAGACTGTCATTCTGAGGAGGCGACGCCGACGAAGTATCTCCTGTGAGATCCTTCGCTTGCGCGAACACTACAGCATCTTTGCGGCTCAGCCGCTTAGATGCTGTGCGTGCTTTAGTAGGATGACAGCGCGGACATGCTGCTTTCAGTACCCGGCTTTGTCCTCCTCAAGCCCGGTTTCCATCAGGCGCAGGACGCGATTGCAGACCTCGCAGATGAATTTCCGGTCGTGGGAGACCGCGAGGATCGCGCCGGGAAAGGCGCGGAACATCGCCCGGATCTCCGGCCCGGAGAGGGGTGAGAAATTCCGCGTGGGCTCGTCCAGGAGCAGCACGTCCGTCTCGGTGAGTCCCAGTTTCAAGAGCAGCACCTTGGCCCGCTGGCCGCCGGAGAGCTCCCGCAGCGGCCGCTCCATCTCCCGCGCGGTATAGCGCAGGGCGCCGAGATACGTGCGCGCCTCGGTCACCGCCGCCTTCTCCCCGGAGGGGGCCAGGAACTCGACCGGCGTCAGCGCATCGTCCAGCAGCTCTCCGTAGTCCTGGGGCATGTAACAGACGTGCAGGTTCTCCCGCGTCTCCAGTTCCCGCCGGATCTGCCGCAGCAGCGTGGTTTTTCCTGCGCCGTTTCGCCCGGTCAGGCAGAGCTTCTCCGGTCCGCGAAGTGTGAGCGCGATGTCCCGTGACAGGAGCCGCCCGTCCGGCGCCCGCAGCTCAGGGAGCTGCAGCTCCAGCACCGTGCGGCCAGCGGGCACGGGACGCTGATAGTTGAGCTTGATGTTGATCGCGTCTTCGGAGACGGGGATCTCCGTCATCTCCGCGTGCTCCCGCTCATAGCGGCGCTCCATGGCTTTCACGGAGGCCATTTTCTTTTTGAGAAGCCTCCCGCCCGCGGGGTCTGCGCGGCTGATGACCTTCTGCTCATGCTCCACTCGCTGCTGGATGCGGTGGAACTTCTCCATGGCTTTGCGCTCCTCCCGCCGCTCGCTGTAAGCCATCTGCTTCTGCCTGGCAAAGCCGCGGCGCTGCTCCTCGGCAAACTGCGCGTAGGGGATGTTGGCAACCGTCCAGCGGCTGAGGGACTTGTGGTACAGCTGCTCCAGGAGAATGACCCGGTTCGCCGTGCGCTCGATGAGCGTCTCGTCGTGGGAGATGAAGAGCAGGATCCCGGGAAAGGCCAGGATGCGCGCCTCCAGCCACTCCAGAGTCTCGATGTCAATGTCGTTACTGGGCTCGTCCAGCAGCAGGATGTCCGGCTGCTCCAGCAGGAGGCGGGCCATGCTGATCTTGACCCGCTCCCCGCCGGAGAGGGAGGCCATCGTCTGCTCGCTGTAAAACACGTCCCCGGGCAGACCCAGCGCCCGGGCAATCTGCAGCAGTTCCCGGTGTTCGGCATTCCAGAAGGCCTCTGACGCGCTGAAATACTCGTAAACGCTCAATACGCGCTCCCCCTCGGGCAGCTCCTGGGGCAGATAAGCCATGCGCCCGTCCCAGACGCGTTCGCCCTCCGCCTCCACGTAAGGCTCCACCAGTGTGGTGTTATAGATCCATTTGAGAAGGGTAGACTTGCCGTTTCCCTCCTCGCCGATGATCACAGCCCTGTCGCCGGGGTTCAGGACAAGGCTGAAGTCTGACAGCAGGACGCGCAGATCCTGCCGGTGGGTAAAAGTCAGATGTTTAATTTGCAGCATAGTGCCTCCTGTTCCTTCCGCAAAAGCACATGCGGAAAACAAAAATGATCCTCCCGCGTGCGGGTAGGATCATCGGCAGTTCAAGCGATGCTGCGGCGCGTGGAAGCCTCAGCAGCTTCCCCTCGGACAGACGAAACGGCAGTGATCCGATCCGGCGCACGCAGTCGCGGACTCTCCGTCGGAGAGCCCCTTTCTGTATCACCGAAATCAAATCACTTGTTGTTCATTCCCGTCCTGAGCGTCCTTTCTGTTTTGGTAGAGTCAGGATATCATATCGTTTCCGTTCCTGTCAAGCCTGCGCATCCAGGCGTCCAACGCCCTCTGATTGCGCAGGATCAGGGTTTTCTCCGGATACTTCGCGGCGATTCGGGCGTAGTTCTGCCGGATCTTCCGGCGGCGGCCCTCCCAGAGCACCCAGCGGACAAAGGCGGCGTCCACCTTCTCGTCGCAGCCCTCGCCCATATCCGGGCGGGTTTCGCCCTTGTAGCGGTAATAGCGCCGGAGCACCCGGCCGAGGCAGGTGAAGCGGTCAAAGAGCAGCAGCAGGATCTGATCCGCCTCCTCCAGGCGGCGCTCCTGATACAGAGAGCTGTAGTTGCCGTCGATGACCCAGCTGTCGTTTTCGTCCAGGAAATTCCGGACGATCTGCCGCTTTTCGGCGTCGTCCCGCTCTGTCCAGTTGGCCGTCCAGTGCACCCGGTCCAGGTGCAGCACCGGGATCTGATACCGCTCCCCCAGCGCTCGCGCCAGGGTCGACTTCCCGCTGCCGCTGTATCCGCGGATCACGATTTTCATTGCAATCACCATTCCTATCAGGCTCCCCTTCGTCAAAGGAAGCTCGCTGCATTCCGCTTCCATGGTTTGCGTAAGCACCATGAAAGCTGCATATCCGCTCCCTCCCTTTTCCTCTCCAAATAAAAAGCGAATGCTTTGATTTGGGTATAATAATCCAAGGACATGGGAAGCTGTCACGCGTATGCGTGACCGATGAGGGGTACACTGCGCTTCAATCCAGCTTTTTGAACAGTCTTGCGCTCCAGAAGTCCATGCCCAGCTCTTCGATGTAGAAATGCAGGATGGCCTTCCAATCCTTCGTGGCCGTGCTGAGCAGCAGATGCGTGATCCCTTCCTCCCGGGCCGCCCGCTCCGCCAGGGCGAAGAGCCGCCGCCCGATGCCCTGTGAGCGCCGGCGCGGGATCACATACAGCTCCTCCAGCTCGAAATACGCCGTGCCCGCGTCCATCACGGTGCTGCCGCGCTCGGCCCGCTGCGAGAGCCCGAAGAGATAGCCGACGATCTCTCCGTCCTCCTCGGCGATGAAGATGCGCCGACCGCGCAGATCCTCCTCGCTGTTTGTCCGATAGCCGCGGCAGCTGTCCTCCGCCTCCCAGTCGGCGGAGAGGGCGATCAGGCGTTCATAGAGAGATCCTGTGGGTTCGGACTCGTAGTATTTCATCTTCAGTACCTCCTGCTGCCGGTCTGGCGTTCATCGGTCACATCGTAGGGCTGCAGCCCCAGTTCCCGTAACCGGCGCTTCTGCAGCTTTGCCGCGAGATCCCGCGCGCTGTAGAATGCCGTACTCTGTGCGTCTCCATAGCGTTCCAGCAGCTCCGCCGTTGTCGGAAGCAGCGCGTAATACGCCTCGTCCAGCGCCTCGGCCTCCGCGATGCTCTCGGCGAAGGCGCGGGTCTCGAACGCTCCGATGTTCTCCGGCGTCAGGGACAGGAGCAGCATACGCCTGGTCGGCTCCGGCGGCGGATCGCGCAGCCACTCCGCCTCCGTCCGGTAGACGCGGCGGTTCATGCGCGCCCGCACGGTCTCCGGCAGCGCGTCAAAGTCTTCCTGCCGCAACCGGATCGGCTCCAGGGCTGCTCCGCGGCCCTCCGCATGGGGGACAAAGAAACGGACGGTCTCTCCCTCCAGGCGCTCCAGCAGGGCCGCCGCCTGGGGCGCGTTCTCCCGCGTCAGCGGGACGCCGACGGAGGTCTCCAGTCCCGCCGCCCGGGCCGCGGCACGCAGGCGCTGCATCCAGGCAAAATCGCCCTTTCGCCCGGCGAAGAGGTCATGATAGTCCTCCGTGCCGTAATAGGTGAAGTTCAGCGCCCTGACGCCGTGCTCCCGGAGCATTTCGACAAACTGCTCCGTCCCGCGCGCGTCCCGAATGCGGAGGCCGTCGCACTGCAGGAAGTCCGCCTGCACGGAGTCCAGCTCCCGCAGCAGATCCAGCGTCTCCGGCAGTTGGGGATGCTCCATGGAATAGCCGAAGCTGAAGTGAAAACGCAGTTCGGGGCGCTCTTTCCGAAGCCAATCCGCCAGACGGCGGGCCAGGGCGGCGCTGCGCTCCCAGTCTGCGCCCGGGCACTTCCCATCCCAGGACAGCAGGCAATAACGGCAATGGCAGCCGCAGGGGACGCAGCGCGTCTGCAGCAGAATGGATTCTGTCTTCATGGCATTCCCCTCTTTTTTCTCAGATTGTAACAAAGCGCGGATGCCGCGTCAAGCCGCCGTCGTTTCGCCCTAATTCTCGCCTTCCCGTTTTCAAGGAAGCGCTTTTGGAGACTGTCAAAAAACTACCGCGATCGCTTTGGAAAACAGAGCCGCGGGGGAGCTCGAGGGGGCAAGACCCGCCTCGAGTACAATCAGACGCCGCCCCAAAAGCTTGATTATTCAAGCTTTTGGGAAAATGGTTTTTGTCTTCTGACAAAATCCTCGGCGGCAGAAGCGCAATCAAAAAAGTCCATCTGGGGACTTTTTTGACAAGCTGAAAAGCCCTTCCGTTTTCACGGAAGGGCTTTTGATTGATATGGCTGTATCGGCGATCAGACCAGCTCGATGACTGCGACCTCCGCAGCATCGCCGCGGCGGACGCCGATGCGGGTGATGCGGGTGTAGCCGCCGTTGCGGTCAGCGTACTTGGTCGCCAGCTCGTCCTTGACCTTCTTGGCCACGTCCTCGCGGGTGATGAAGCTGAGCATCTGGCGGTAGGAAGCCAGATCGGCAGCCTTGCCAAGAGAGATCATCTTCTCGGCCATGGGAGCGATTTCCTTGGCGCGGGAAACGGTGGTCTCCATACGGCCCTTATCCAGCAGATCCGTGGTCTGCTGACGCAGCATGGCCATCCGCTGCGCGGTGGTCTTGCCGAGTTTTCTCGTACCGGGCATAATTGCAATTCCTCCTGTATTTTCCATGGAAGCTGTGGCTTCCATGGTAAAAAAGATTGATACAAGCGCGTGATTCTCGCCCCTTGACGGGGCAACCGAATCACATGCGCAAAAATCCCTCGCGCTCTAATACTGTCTGTCTTCGACGCGCTGCGCAGGCGCTTCGGGATTTACTGATTGTCGTCGCTGGCCAGAGACAAGCCCATCATCATCAGCTTATGCTCGACTTCTTCGAGGGACTTGCGGCCGAGGTTGCGGACCTTGATCATCTCGTCCTGCGTCTTGTTGACCAGATCCTCGACGGTGTTAATGTTGGCGCGTTTGAGGCAGTTGAAGCTTCTCACGGACAGATCCAGCTCTTCGATGGTCATCTTGAGCACGGTATCCGGCTCCTTCTCGACCTTCTCCACGACCGTGGAGTTGGAGCCGATGGTGTCGGACAGGTCCGTAAAGAGGGTAAAGTGGTCGCAGAGTATTTTCGCCCCGAGAGACAAGGCGTCACGGGCGGTCATGGTCTTGTCCGTCCACACCTCGACGGTCAGCTTGTCGAAGTCCGTCTGGTTGCCCACACGGGTGTTCTCGACGGTGTAGTTGACCTTGAGGACCGGGGTGTAGATGGAGTCCACGGGGATGGTACCGATGGCCATCTGGGGATTCTTGTTCTTCTCAGCGGAAACATAGCCTCTGCCATGGTCCAGGACGAGCTCCATATTCAGCGCGCCGTCGGGGCCCAGGGTTGCAATGGGCTGCTCGGGATTGAGGATTTCAACCTCGGCGTCGGGCTTGATGTCGCCGGCGGTGACAAGGCCCTCGCCGGAGGCTTCAATGTAAACGGTCTTGGGACCGTCGCTGTGCAGACGGGCGATGATGCTCTTGACATTCAGAACGATCTCCGTCACGTCTTCCTTGACGCCGGGAATGGTGGAAAACTCATGCTGCACACCGGCAATCTTGATGCTGGTGCAGGCGGTTCCGGGGAGAGAGGACAAGAGTACCCTGCGAAGAGAGTTACCAAGCGTTGTGCCATAGCCGCGTTCCAACGGTTCCACAACATACTTGCCGTAAGAGCTGTCGGTGGGTGTTTCGATGCACTCAATGCGCGGCTTCTTAATTTCGATCATATAGTTATATAACCCTCCTTAACAATCTTGCGCTGTGCGTAAGCGCTGCGGTGAATCAGCTTACCAATTGAGGGTATCTCTATTACTTGGAGTACAACTCGACGATCAGGCGCTCTTCCACGGGGAAGTCTACGTCCTCTCTGGTGGGGGCAGCAACGACCTTGCCGATCATGTTGTTGGCGTCGAACTCAAGCCATCTGGGGATGACGTGATGAGCATTCGCCTCCAGATTCAGCTTGAAGCGCTCGATGTTGCGGCTCGCCTCTCTCAGACCGATGACCATGCCGGGCTTGACCTGGTAGCTGGGGATGTTGACCTTGCGGCCGTTGACGGTGAAGTGACCGTGGTTGACCATCTGACGGGCCTCGCGGCGGGTAGCGGCGTAGCCCAGACGGAACACGACGTTGTCCAGACGGTTCTCGAGCTGGATGAGCAGGTTGTCGCCAGCCTTGCCGGGCATGCGGACGGCCTTCTCATAGTAGCCGCGGAACTGCTTCTCCAGGACGCCGTACACGAACTTGACCTTCTGCTTCTCCTGCAGCTGGGTGGCGTACTCGGACTTCTTCTTGCGGGTCTGGTTGTTGCTGTTGCGGGTGGTTTCCTTCTTATAATAGCCCATGGCGGCGGGGCTGATGCCCAGCGCCTTCGCGTGCTTCGCGATGGGCTGTCTGTTCTTAGCCATAGTGTCTTCCTCCTTCTATTATACGCGACGACGTTTCGGAGGACGGCAGCCATTGTGAGGAATGGGGGTCACGTCCTTGATCATCGTGACTTCGAGACCGGCGGTCTGCAGAGCGCGGATCGCAGCTTCACGGCCGGAGCCGGGTCCCTTGACGAACACCTCGACGCTCTTCAGGCCATGCTCCATGGCTGCCTTGGCGGCAGTCTCAGCGGCGGTCTGTGCGGCGAAGGGGGTAGACTTCTTGCTTCCACGGAAGCCCAGGCCACCGGCGGAGGCCCAGGACAGAGCGTTGCCCTGAGTGTCGGTGCAGGTCACCATGGTGTTGTTAAAGGAAGAGCTGATATGAACCTGGCCCTTTTCAATGTTCTTGCGCTCTCTTCTGCGGGTTCTGACTTTCTTCTTAGCGTTCGCTGCCATGTTTCATATCCCTCCCTTACTTCTTCTTGTTCGCGATAGTGCGTTTCGGGCCCTTGCGGGTACGCGCGTTGGTCTTGCTGCGCTGGCCGCGCACGGGCAGGCCGCGACGATGACGGAGACCGCGGTAGCAGCCGATCTCGGTCAGGCGCTTGATATCAAGAGCAGTCTGGCGGCGCAGGTCGCCCTCAACGATGTAGTTGTGGTCGATGCACTCACGCAGCTTGGACTCTTCCTCATCGGTCAGGTCCTTGACTCTGGTGTCGGGGTTGATCCCGGTCATCTCCAGGATCTTGGTCGCGCTGGTTCTGCCAATACCATAGACATAGGTGAGACCGATTTCGATTCTCTTGTCTTTGGGCAGGTCAACGCCGGCGATACGTGCCATAAAATATTTCTCCTTTTAAAGTATTTCCGCACTTAGCGGTGCAAAGGCTTATTCCCGCCGGAGGGGAGCCTTTGCCCCATGCGGGATGGATTTATTGGGACAGGCCCTTTTCCGGGCCGTGTCACTCGGGAATTTTAGATCTGCGCCGAAACTCAGCCCTGACGCTGCTTGTGCTTCGGGTTCTCGCAGATGACCATGACTTTACCCTTGCGCTTGATGATCTTGCACTTCTCGCACATGGGCTTCACGGAAGGTCTGACTTTCATTTGTATACCTCCTACTTGCTTCTCCAGGTGATGCGGCCGCGGGTCAGATCGTACGGAGACATCTGAACAGTGACTTTATCGCCGGGAAGGATCCTGATAAAGTTCATCCGGAGCTTGCCGGAAATGTGTGCCAGGATGATGTGGCCATTGCCGATATCCACCTGGAACATGGTGTTGGGCAGGGACTCAACGACCGTGCCCTCGAGTTCAATTACATCGTCTTTTGCCAAAGGTTGATTCCTCCCAAGTCGTCTCGTCAAATATCGTCTGCCATTGTAAGGATCTCGGGCTCGCCATCGGTGATGAGGATGGTGTTTTCGTAGTGGGCGGCCAGGGAGTGGTCCACCGTCACGACGGTCCAGCCGTCGCGGAGGATCCGCACTGCCCAGTCACCGGCGCACACCATGGGCTCCACGCAGATGGTCATGCCCTTTACCAGCCGGGGATTGACCCGTCCTGCGCTGCGCGCGGGGCGGTAGTTCGGGACTTCGGGCGCCTCATGCATCCCGCGGCCGATCCCGTGACCCACGAAGTCGCGCACGACCGAGAAGCCGTGGCTCTCCACATAGTCCTGGACCGCCTCGCCGATGTCGAGGACACGATAGCCCACTTTTGCAAACTTGATCCCTTCAAAGAATGCCTGACGGGTTACTTCCATCAGCTTCTTTGCTTCATCGCTGACCTCCCCCACGGGATAGGTGCCCGCACAGTCCCCCACGAAGCCCTTGTAGGTCGCGCAGAGGTCGATGGACACGATATCGCCGTTGTGGACGGTTCGCCTGCCGGGGATCCCGTGAATGACTTCATCGTTGACCGAAACGCAGGTCGCCGCGGGGAAGCCCTCATAGCCCAGACAGCTGGGCACGGCGCCGGACTTGACGATGAATTCGTGCACCGCCCGGTCGATCTGGCGGGTCGTCATGCCGTCTTTGACGGCCTGGCGTCCCATGGACCGTGCGCCGGCCGCGATTTTCGCGGCCTGACGCATGATCTCGATTTCATGGGCGGATTTGATGGTGATGCTCTCAGACATTCTCAGATCTCCAGAGCGTTGCGGATGACCACGGTGGTCTCCGCTGCGCTGGGCTGGTTCTCCACAGTCTTGAGCAGACCGCGCTGGGCGTAGAACTCCTTGAGCGGCTCGGTCTCCTTGTGGTAGGTGACCAGACGGGCCTTCACGGTCTCGGGAGCGTCATCCTTGCGGCAGATCACTTCGCCGCCGCAGTTGTCGCAGATACCCTCCTGCTTGGGAGGATGGGAGACCATGTGGAAGGTGGCGCCGCAGTCCTTGCAGACGCGGCGGCCGCCCAGACGGTCAACGATGACCTGGTCCTCCACCTCGATGGAGAGGGCGCAGTCGATGATGATGCCCATCTTCTCCATGGCTTCCGCCTGGGGAATGGTGCGGGGCACACCGTCGAGGATGTAACCGTTGGCGCAGTCGGGCTCAGCCAGGCGCTCCTTGATGATGGCGATGATTACCTCATCGGGGACGAGCTGGCCGGCCTCCATGTAGGCCTTGGCCTGGAGTCCGACGGGCGTGCCGGCTTTCACGGCAGCCCGGAGGATATTGCCGGTGGAAATGGTGGGGATCGAGAGCAGCTGGCTCAGGACCTCAGCCTGAGTGCCTTTACCTGCGCCGGGGGCGCCGAGAAGTATAAGCCTCATGATTTCCTCCTTTTTTGATCAGGACAGGAAGCCCTTGTAGTTGCGCATGATCATCTGAGCCTCCAGGGCGCGGACGGTCTCAAGCGCAACGCCGACAGCGATCATGATGGACGTGCCGCCAATGGACAGGCCCGTCAGAGCAGCGGTGGAGCTGAAGTGGGAGATCAGGATGGGGACAACGGCAATGATGCCCAGGTAGATGGCGCCGAACAGGGTGATCTTGTTCAGGACCTTCTGGATGAACTCGCTGGTGGGCTTGCCGGGACGGAAGCCCGGGATGTAGCCGCCATTCTTCTTCAGGTTGTTGGCCACCTCGATGGGGTTGAACTGGATGGTGGAGTAGAAGTACGCGAAGAAGATGATCAGCAGGAAGTAAACGATGGCGTAGAGGATGGAGGTGGGTCCGAACCAGGTCTGGGTCCAGCCGCCGCTCTTGCCGGTCAGCGCCGCGATGGTGCCGGGCAGGGAAGAGATGGACTGGGCGAAGATGATGGGCATAACGCCGGACATGTTCACCTTCATCGGCAGGTGGGTGCTCTGGCCGCCGTACATCTTCCGGCCCACGACGCGCTTGCCGTAGGTGACGGGGATGCGGCGCTCGGCGTCGCTGACGTAAACGATCAGGACGACGATGGCGAGGGCGCCCAGGTACATCAGCACCGCAACCCACCAGGGCAGAGCCCCGATCATGACGTTGCGGACGGTGCTGATGATGCTCACCGGCAGGCGGGAAACGATGCTCGCAAACAGGATGATGGAGATGCCGTTTCCGATGCCGAACTCGGTGATCTGCTCACCCAGCCACATGATCAGCGCGGAGCCGGAGGTGAAGGTCAGGATGACGACGATGGCCGCCATGGCGTTCTTCTCATAACCGGCAGCAAGCAGACCGTTGTTGCGCATCAGCATGTAGTAGGCAAAGCCCATCAGCAGGCCGATGCCGACGGTGGCGTAGCGGGTGATGGAGGCGATCTTCTTCTTGCCTTCCTCGCCCTCGTCCTTGCTCAGGCGCTCCAGCGCGGGGATCGCAATGCAGAGGAGCTGGATGATGATGGACGCGTTGATGTAGGGCTGGATGGACAGTGCGAAGATGGTCGCGGAGGAGAAAGCACCGCCGGACAGCACGTTCATGAAGCCGAGCATGGTGTTTTCGAGCTGGGTGAAGTAAATCTTCAGAGCGTCAACATTGACGAAGGGAACAGGGATGGCGTTACCGATGCGGTACAGAAGCACGATCAGCAGGGTGAAGAGGATCTTCTTGCGCAGCTCCTCAATCTTCCATGCGTTTTTCAGTGTCTCAAGCACTCAGACCACCTCTGCCTTTCCGCCAGCCGCTTCGATTTTCTCTTTCGCGGACTCGGAGAAAGCAGCGGCCTTGACAGTCAGCTTCTTGGTCAACTCACCGTTGCCCAGGAATTTCACGCCGTACTTGCACTTGGAGATGACGCGGGCGTCCAGGAGAGCCTGGGCATCGACCACGGCGCCGTCCTCAAACTTGTTGAGAGCGTCGACGTTCACGGTCTCCAGGGGCTTTGCAAAAATGTTGTTGAAGCCTCTCTTGGGGATGCGGCGGGCCAGAGGCATCTGGCCGCCTTCGAAGCCGATGCGGACACCGCCGCCGCTGCGGGCCTTCTGACCCTTGTGGCCGCGGCCGGCAGTCTTGCCGTTACCGGTAGCATGGCCTCTGCCCTTGCGCTTGTCAACGTGGGTGGAGCCGGCTACGGGAGACAGATCATGAATATACATTCTGCTTGCCCTCCTTATTCTTCGGTGACCTTCAGCAGATAGCCGATCTTGGCGATCTTGCCGCGGGTCTGGGGATTGTCGGGCTGTACGGTCTCGTTGCCGATCTTGTGCAGGCCGAGGGACTGGGCGGTGGCGATGTGGCTGTCCAGTCTGCCATTGAGGCTCTTAACGAGCTTGATTCTAAGATTAGCCATGTTTCGTCCTCCTTAACCCTGAACTTCTTCAGGAGTCTTGCCCCGGACGGCGGCGACCTGAGCGGCGTCGCGCAGGGACTTGAGGCCTTCCATCGTGGCGGCGACAACATTCGCGGGGTTGTTGGTGTTCAGGCACTTGGTACGGATATCGCCGATACCGGCAGCCTCAACGACTGCACGGACAGCACCGCCGGCGATGACGCCGGTGCCTTCCGGGGCGGGCTTGAGCAGCACGCGGCCTGCGCCGAAACGACCGATGACCTCGTGGGGAATGGTGGTTCCGCTCAGAGTGACGGAGACAATGTTCTTCTTGGCATCCTCGAGGCCCTTGCGGATCGCCTCGGAGACTTCGTTGGCCTTGCCCATGCCGAAGCCGACGCGGCCCTTGCCGTCGCCGACAACGCACAGAGCGGAGAACTTCGCAACACGGCCGCCCTTGACGGTCTTGCTGACGCGGTTGAGGGATACGACCTTCTCAATAAATTCGGAGGGAGCCTCTTCCTTATTGCGGCGGTCACGTCTGTCATTATTGTAAGCCATGATAACTTATCCCCCTTCCTTAGAACTTCAGGCCGCCCTCGCGGGCGCCTTCAGCCAGAGCCTTGACACGGCCGTGATAGATATAACCGCCACGGTCGAACACGACTTCTTCGATGCCCTTCTGCAGAGCGCGCTCTGCAATAACAGCACCGATCTTCTTGGCGGCCTCGCAGTTGCCGCCGTTGCCTTCAAATGCCTTCTCAACGCTGGAGGCGGTAACAAGGGTGTTGCCGGCCACGTCGTCGATGATCTGGGCATAGATGTTGCTTTCGCTGCGGAATACGCACAGACGGGGTCTCTCGGCGGTGCCGGAGATCTTGCCGCGTACGCGGTTGTGGCGCTTGATGCGCTGTCCTCTGGTATCAGGTCTCTTAATCATTCAGGCACACCTCCGTTTACTTAGCACCGGTCTTGCCTTCTTTGCGG
>Ga0310697_10001684_pt1 | contig 25054 bp, 17 predicted proteins | sample 172DNAGHGlowgp2_FD_203883 | JGI IMG/M metagenome (GOLD analysis project Ga0310697, IMG submission 203883) | Sheep rumen microbial communities from Palmerston North, Manawatu-Wanganui, New Zealand - 1728 DNA GHGlow gp2 (v2) (version 2) | ecosystem: Host-associated > Mammals > Digestive system >...
CGCGCTCATTTCGATGGTCAACTTCAATTATCTGAAAAACTACGGCTTCGAGGACGGCGCGCTCGATCCCTGGCAGACCGAGGACCGCGGCGGCGCGGATCAGCTCTATGTCGAGAACAAGCTCACGGACTCCCTGAACGGCACATATCATATGCATTTCTGGAGCGCAAAGCAGAATTCGGTCGATTTCTCGCTGTTCCAGGAGGTGAAGGACCTGCCCGCCGGGACCTATTCGTTCACGATCTCGATCATGGGCGGCGATGCGGGCGACGCGGAGATCTACTGCTATGCGCTCGTCGACGGCGCTGAAGCCGGACGTACGCCGATGCGGATCACATCCTACGGGAACTGGGATACGCAGACGGTCGGCGGCATTGCGGTGGGCGACGGACAGACCGTCACGGTCGGCGTCTCCGTCCGCTGCACGGGCGCGGGAAACGGCGCGTGGGGCAAGATCGACGACGGACTTCTGAACCGGCAGGACTGAAAATGTATGTGCGCGGCTGAAAAAATGTTTGGACAACTGACCCGTATGCTGAAAAAATGTTTGGACAACTGACCCGTATTTTGTTGAATAATATATAAAAACCGGTTGACAACGAGCACAAAAATGAGTATATTATAAGTACATCATGGGATTGTGGGAGTATGTCCGAAAAGACACCGCAGCCCCGGATGGGAGTCTTTTCATTAAAGGTATCCGGCAACGAATACCAAAATTAACAGGAGGGAATTATGAAAAGAATTCTGGCAATCGTATTGTCTCTGGCAATGGTACTTGCTCTCGTAGCCTGCGGCAGCGGCAAAAAGAGCGAACTGGCGGGCACCTATGACATCAAAGTCTGGTGCGCAGAGAACATCGTCGATCTGACCAAGAAGCAGATCGAGGACTTCAACAAGAACAATGAGTTCGGCATCACGTTCAATGCGACCGTTGAACCGGTCGGCGAAGGCGATGCGGCGACGCAGATGATCGTCGACGTCGACGCGGGCGGCGATATCTTCTGCTTTGCGCAGGACCAGTTTGCTCGTCTCGTTCAGGCGGGCGCGCTGTCCAAGCTCGGTGTTGAAGCCGGCAAGACGGTGAAGGAAACCAACGACGCGGGCGCAGTTGCGGCAGCAACCATGGGCGAAGATCTGTATGCGTACCCGATGACCGCGGATAACGGCTACTTCATGTACTACGACAAGTCCGTTGTCAAGGAAGAGCACATCGACAGCCTCGAAGACATCCTCGCGGACTGCGAAGCAGCAAACAAGTACTTTGCGTTCGAGACCAACACCTCTGCATGGTACATTGCATCCTGGTTCTTTGCGACCGGCTGCAAGTCCGATTGGACCACCGATGCGGACGGCAACTTCACTGCTGTTGACGATACGTTCGATTCCGACGCCGGCATCATCGCCTGCAAAGGTATGAAGAAGCTGCTTGATTCTCCGGCAAACCTGTCCTCCTCTGACGGCGCTGCATTCGCAAAGAATGCTGCGGTCGTCATCACGGGCACCTGGGCATACACCGGCATCAAGGATATCCTCGGCGACAACATGGGCGCTGCGGATCTGCCGAGCTTCACCGTTGACGGTCAGAGCTATCACCTCGGCTCCTTCAACGGCTTCAAACTGATGGGCGTTAAGCCGCAGGACGATGCAAACAAGGGCGCTGCGCTCCATAAGCTCGCACAGTATCTGACCAGCGAGCAGGGCCAGCTCGAGCGCTTCAATGCAGTTGCATGGGGTCCCTCGAACACCGCAGCTCTGGCAAAGGACGAAGTCCAGGCCAACCCGGCGATCGCAGCAGTCGTTGCACAGGGTCAGTTCGCAACGCCGCAGGGCCAGATCCACGGTTCCTGGTGGAACATTGCGAAGGTCATCGGCGATGACGTCGCAGCGGCAAAGGACGAAGCGGGCTTCAAGGAAGCTCTTGACAGCTACAAGGCGAAGATCGACGCATTGTTCGGACTTTCCGGCTACATCTTTGTCGGCGCTTGGAACGGCTGGGACAATGCCGATATGAGCGTCAAGATGGAAGACAACAACGGCGTTCTCACCATCACCCTTGATGTTCCGGAGAGCGACTACATGGGCGGCCGTATTGTTACCGCGGGCACCTGGGACAAAGATCTCGGCTTTGCACAGGTTACCGAAGGCGCTGACCTGCTGAATGCAGAAGCAGCGGGCGACGACAACAACATCGTCTTCCTCGCAGCGGGCAATTACACCGTCACCTGCGATGTAAACGCAAAGACGATCGCCATCGTCAAGAACTGAATCTGAGTCGATACGGTTGGAGCGTCAAGCTCCAACCGTACTTTTTAGCTGCAAATATTATATATGAACGAGGTGCGATATGAGTAAGAAAAAATTGACCCCAGCGATCATAAAGCTCGTTCTGGGCTGTATCGCGCTGGCGGTTGCAGTCATATTCGCAGTGATGCTCGGCCGTTTTCTGAACGGTGAGATTCCTGTGAAATCGCCGTACCGCTCCGGCTCGCTCCTGTTCCGTTATGTTTTCTGGCTTGCACTTTCGGGGATCGCCGCCCTGCTGCTTCTCGGTCTTGGGCTGCGCGAGATGATCAAGAGCAGCAAATTCAACGGAATGGCAAAAGCAAACGGGATCGAGCTAAAGGAAGAAAAGAGCCATCGTCTGGCTGATTTCTTCAAAAAGATCGGACACGGTTTCGTAAACTTTTTCAAAGCGATCGGCAGAGAAGCGAAGGACATCGTCATGACCTTCATCCACGGCGACTGGAAAACGAAGATTTCCTATCTGGTCATGGGCTTCGGCTGCCTCGCAAGAGGACAGATCCTCCGCGGTATTCTGTTCCTTCTGTTCGAGATCGTATTTATCGGCTACATGGTCATACAGGGCGGCTACTGGCTTTCCATGCTCCCGTCGCTCGGTATCAACGAACAGCTGACGAACCAGTATGATCCCGTAACCGACAGCTACATCAAGGTTCCCGGCGACAACTCCTTCAAGATTCTGCTTTACGGCGTTCTGACCATTTTCTTCATCATCGCGTTCCTCTATACGTGGCGCGTGAACATCAAGCAGAACCGGATCGCGGAAGAAATCCTCAAAAGCGGAAAGAAGCTGAAAAGCGGAAAGCAGGACCTGCATTCGCTGGTCGACGATCAGTTCCACAAGACCCTGCTTGCACTGCCGATGACGGGCATCGTCATTTTCACGGTCATGCCGATCGTATTCATGATCCTCGTCGCGTTCACCGGATACGACGGGGCGCACAACGGCATGAACAAGCTGTTCCATTGGGAAGGGCTTACGCACTTCAATGAGATCCTGAACTGGTCGAGCGGCACGAAATCCTATTCCGCGACGTTCGGCGAGATCCTCGTATGGACGCTGATCTGGGCGGTATTTGCGACGTTCTCCAACTACTTCCTCGGCATCCTGGTCGCAATGGGGATCAACAAGAAGGGCATCAAGCTGAAGAAGCTCTGGAGAACCGTGCTGGTCATGACCATCGCGATCCCGCAGTTCATCTCCCTGATGTTCGTTTCCAAGATGTTCGCGAAGGACGGTCTTATCAACCTGTTCCTGCTCAATCACAACATCATTCAGCTCGGCGGAGAGCTTCCGTTCTGGGAGGATCCGGTCTGGGCAAGAGTCACGGTCATCATCATCAACATCTGGATCGGCATCCCGTACCTGATGCTGATCGCAACAGGTATTCTGATGAACATCCCGGCGGACCTCTACGAATCCGCAAAGATCGACGGCGCAAGCGGCTGGAAGCAGTTCAGCAAGATCACGCTCCCGTACATGCTGTTCATTACGGGCCCGTATCTGCTGACAAGCTTCATCGGGAACATGAACAACTTCAATGTCATCTTCCTGCTCACAGGCGGCGGGCCGACCAATGCGGCAGGCTCCAGTGCGGCAGGAAACGCGGGCTATACGGATCTTTTGATCACATGGCTGTACAAGATCACCATGGGTGAGGAAGCAAAGTACTACATGGCTTCCGTCATCGGTATTATGGTGTTCGTGGTTGTAGGCGTGATCGCACTCATCGTTTACAACGTGCTGCCTTCGGTCAAGAATGAGGAGGATTTCCAATGAGCAAACAGGATATCACCTACGGCACGCAGAAGCGTCATATGGGCATGCGCGCAGCGAAGACGCTTTCCAACACGGCGGTATACATCATCCTTGCGGTGATCAGCGTCATTTGGCTTATCCCCTTCGTGTTTATCGTGCTTGAATCGTTCCGCTGCGAGTGTCACTATCAGGTCGGTTACATCATTCCGCAAAAGTGGGGATTCACGAACTATATCGAACTGTTCCAGAAAACCGACTTCCCCAAATGGTATCTCAACACCTTCATCATCGCGCTGTTTACGGCCGCGATCCAGACGATCATCGTTTTGTGCATGAGCTACACGCTTTCGCGCTTCCGCTTCAAAATGCGTAAAGCGCTGATGCAGTTCATGCTGATCCTGGGCTTCTTCCCCGGCATGCTGACGATGATCATCCTGTATCGTGTTCTGAAGGATATCGGCCTTACGCAGGAGCATGCCGTTCCCGGCCTGATCCTCGTCTATGTTGCGTCGTCCGGCATGGGCTACTACGTATCGAAGGGCTTCTTCGACACGATCCCGAAATCGCTGGACGAAGCGGCGCGTATCGACGGTGCGACAAGAGCGCAGGTCCTGTTCCGGATCATCCTGCCTCTGGCAAAGCCGATCGTCATCTATACGATCCTGACGGCATTCATGGCGCCTTGGGGCGACTTCGTATTCGCGAAGTATATCTCCTTCGGCGCATCGGCCGGCATGAACGTTGCAGTCGGTTTGAACAGCTTCCTGTCGCTGGATCAGATCATGAACAAGTACACACTGTTCTGCGCCGGCGGCGTCGTCGTTGCGATCCCGGTCGTGATCCTGTTCCTGTGCCTGCAGAGGTACTATGTGGAAGGCGTCACGGGCGGCGCGGTCAAGGGTTAAGCCCGAACTCTAACGTGAAGAAAAGGAGTACACCGATATGGCAAGTGTAAAACTTACAAACGTAAAGAAGATTTACGATAACAACGTTGTTGCCGTGCACGACTTCAACCTCGACATCAAGGACAAGGAGTTCGTCGTGTTTGTCGGTCCGTCCGGCTGCGGCAAATCCACCACGCTCCGTATGGTCGCGGGTCTTGAGGAGATCAGCGACGGTACGGTCGAGATCGACGGCGAGGTCGTCAACGACCTGCAGCCCAAAGACCGCAACATCGCGATGGTCTTCCAGAACTACGCGCTGTATCCGCATATGACGGTCTATGACAACATCGCGTTCTCCCTGCGCCTCAAGAAGGTCCCGGAGGATGTGATCTACGCGAAGGTCACCAATGCGGCGGAGATCCTCGGCATCACCCAGTACCTGATGCGGAAACCGCGCGCTCTGTCCGGCGGTCAGAGACAGCGTGTCGCAATCGGTCGTGCTATGGTCCGCGACTCGAAGGTCTTCCTGATGGACGAACCGCTTTCGAACCTCGACGCAAAGCTGCGTAACCAGATGCGTGCAGAGATCATCCTGCTCCGTCAGAAGCTGGACACCACGTTCATCTACGTCACGCATGACCAGACCGAGGCTATGACGCTCGGCGATCGTATCGTCATCATGAAGGACGGCTACATCATGCAGGTCGGCACCCCGATGGAAGTCTTCGAGAAGCCGAGCAACCTGTTTGTTGCGGAGTTCATCGGCGCACCGAAGATGAACGTTCTGAAGACGAACCTCGTCAAGGAAGGCGACAGATACTTCGTCACGCCGTGCGGCGCAAAGATCGAAGTGACCGGCAACAAGCAGAAGCTGCTTGCGGAGAAGGGCGTTCAGGGCGGAGAGATCCTGCTCGGCGCACGTCCGGAGCACATCGTTCTGGCGGACGGCCCTGCTGAGAACGCGATCCCCTGCAAGCTGGAGGTCAACGAAATGATGGGCAGCGAGCTGCACCTGCACGTCTTCAGCGAGGACGGCACGCGCTGGATCGTCCGCGTTCCGACCATCGACCTCTCGGAGGAACAGCGTCAGCACCTGACCAACGGCGCGGATCTGTATATCACCTTCGAGGGCAAGGCAATGCACTTCTTCGATCCGGAGACCGAGAAGAACCTGATCTACGGCGAAGAATAACAGTCAGCACACGAAAGCGGGCGGGAAACTGCCCGCTTTTTTCTCGTTTTTGCCAAGATGCGCCTTGTTTCAAGGTGCGCGGTATGATACAATACAATATCATATACACGGAGGATCCGCTTGATGAGAAAGTTCAGTAACGGATGGGAATTCACACCGATGTGGACGAACGGTTTTCGTCTCGGCGAAGGCGAGGGCGAGCCGGTCCGGCTGCCGCATAATCCGCGCCCGATCCCGCAGCACTATGCGGGACCGGAGGACTATGAGGGCGTCTACGGCTATCGCAAAACGCTTCCGCTCGACGAAACGCTGCGCGGCAGGCGGCTGTTTTTGCAGTTCGACGGCGCGGCGCACATTGCGACGGTATTCGTCAACGGCAAAGAGCTTGCGACGCACCGCACCGGCTACACCGCGTTCCGCGTGGAGATCACGAACGCCGTGCGGCTCGACGGCACGGATCTTGTCGCCGTGCGGCTCGATTCGACCGAGAATCCGGAGATCCCGCCGTTCGGCTACGTCATCGACTATCTGACTTACGGCGGGCTGTACCGCGACGTATGGCTGGATGTCCGGAACCCGGTCTGCATCGCGAACGTATTCGTGACGACGCCGAATCTGCATACGGCAAAGATCCAGACCACGGTCTCCGGCGCCGCCGCGCTCATTCGCCAGCGCATTCTGAACGCCGCGGGGGAATGCATCGCGCAGAATGCCGACGCAAACACCGATTCGGTCGTCAAAGCGCCGGAGGATCTGTTCGTATGGACGACGACCGTACACGCGCCGGACGCGCTTCCGTGGACTGCAGAGGAGCCGAATCTCTATACCGTCGAGACGGCGCTGTACGATGCGGACATGCAGGAGCTTGACGTGATCAGAACGCGCTTCGGCTTCCGCACTGCGGAGTTCAGAAAGGACGGATTCTACCTGAACGGCAAGCGCACCTTCTTAAGAGGGCTCGACCGCCATCAGGCGTACCCGTACATGGGCTACGCCGCGCCGGAAAGCCTGCAGCGCGAGGACGCGCGGATCCTCAAGGAGGAGCTTTGCTGCAATGCCGTGCGCACCTCGCACTATCCGCAGAGCCAGTACTTCATCGACGCCTGCGACGAGCTGGGACTTCTGGTGTTCACCGAGATCCCGGGCTGGCAGCACATCGGCGACGAGGACTGGCAGAAGCAGGCGATCGACAACGTGCGCGAAATGGTGCTCCAGTACCGCAACCATCCGTCAATCGTGCTGTGGGGCGTCCGCATCAACGAGAGCCGCGACAACGATCGGCTCTATGCGGAGACCAACAAGCTTGCGCATTTTCTCGATCCGTCGCGGCAGACGTCCGGCGTCCGCTACCTTGTCAAGAGCAATCTTTTAGAGGACGTCTACGCCTACAACGATTTCAAGCCGTTCGAGTTTTCGGACCCGATCCGCAAAAAGGACAAGATCACGACCGATCCGGAAAAGGGCTATCTGATCTCCGAGCATTCGGGACACATGTTCCCGACAAAGCCCTATGATCCGTGGAGCAAGCGGCAGATGCACGCGCTGCGCCACGCCCGCACGCTTGACGCGGCGGCGGCGTCCGGCGAGCACGCCGGCTGCTTCGGCTGGTGCATGTTCGATTATCCGACGCACAAGGACTTCGGCTCCGGCGACCGCGTCTGCTATCACGGCGTCATGGACGCGTTCCGCAATCCGAAACTCGCCGCATACGCGTACGCAAGCCAGGGCGACGAAACGCCGGTGCTTGCGCTCGGCACGCCGATGTGCATCGGCGACTATCCCGCGGGCGAGATCGGCGAGATCTGGGCTTTCTCGAACGCCGAACGCGTCGCGCTGTATAAGAACGACAAGCTCGTGAAGATCTTCAAGCCGGAGCCCTGGAAGGGTCTGCAGCATCCGCCGTTCCGGATCGACGATCTCATCGGTCAGCTTCTGATCAGCGAGGAGGGCATTACCGGCAAGAAGGAGGCGCTTCTGCACCGCGAGCTTCTGGCGGCGGGCAAGTACGGGCTCGAAAAGATGCCGCTTGCGGACAAGCTGCGCATGCTGTACTGCATGAAGCGCTATCATCTTTCGTGGGCGGACGGCGAGGAGCTTTACGGCAAGTACGTCGGCAACTGGGGCGGTTCCGCGACCGAATGGCGCTTTGACGCGCTGGACGGCGAAAAGGTGATCGCTTCCGTATTGTGCAAGCCAAGCAAAAAGCTGCATCTCGAGGTCAAAGTCAGCGGTACAGAGCTCAAAGAGGGCGAGGGATACGACGCGGCGGCGATCCGCGTGCGCGTGCTCGACGGCAGCGGCAATCTCGCGCCGTACGCGCAGCTTCCGATCCGCTTTGCAGTCTCGGGCGATCTTGCCCTGATCGGTCCCGACACGGCGACAGCGGAGGGCGGCATGACCGGCGCCTATGTAAAGACCGTCGGACACGGCGGCGAAGGCGTTCTTACGATATCCTCGGAGCAGACCGCTCCGGTTTCGATCCACTTTAACATTACGGAGGGAGAATAACAGCATGGAACGGATCCTGAACTACAAGGTTGAAACGGAAACCGGCGCGCCGCTCACCGGCAGCGTCAAAGCGGACGGCGTTGTGCACGTGATCGTGCCGCTCAAAAACGCGCGGCTCAAAAAGGTCACGGCGACGGTCGCGCTTCCGGCGACGCCGACGACGCACATCTTCCATAACGGCTACCAGAACTGGACCTACAGCCCGGAATACGACATTCACGGCCGTACCAGAGGCTTAAAGCATCTGCCGTGCTTCTTGCGCGGGGCGTTCGGCATCAACCGTTACGGCGACTACCATTTCGTGAAATACCCCTATAAGAAAGGGATCACGCACGGCGAGTCCTGGTGCTATCTCCGCGACGGCAAGCGGTTTCTGCTGTTCGGTTCGCTCGACGAGATCCCGGGCTACACGCTGTTCACCTATGACGCGAACAAGGGCGTTCTGACCCTCGAGCGCGACTGCGCCGGCATGAAGGCGGACGGCGAGTTCCACGCGTTCGACCTCTATATCGCGGAGGGCACGGAGCAGGAGGTCTTCGACGGCTGGTTTGCGGCAATGGACGTCCATCCGCTGACCGACAAAAAGATGTTCGGCTATTCGAGCTGGTACAACCGCTATCAGGACATCAACGACGCGACGATCACTGACGACCTCATCGGCGCAAAGACGCTGCTCCGGGAGGGCGATCTCTTTCAGATCGACGACGGCTGGGAGACTGCGGTCGGCGACTGGCTTGTGCCGGATGCAACGAAATTCCCGAACGGACTCAAGAACGCCGCCGACGCGATCCATGAAGCGGGCTTCCGCGCGGGACTGTGGCTTGCGCCGTTCGTCTGTCAGAAGGGCTCGAAGATCATGGAGGAGCATCCGGACTGGCTGCTTCTGCACGATGGCAAGCCGTGGTCGGACGGCTCGAACTGGGGCGGCTTCTATTCGCTTGACATCGACAATCCCGAGGTCGTGGCATATGTGCAGAAAGTCCTCGACCGCGTGCTGAACGAGTGGGGCTTTGACCTTGTGAAGCTCGACTTCCTCTACGGTGCGGCGCCGTTCGGCACCGAGACCGAATCCCGCGCGGCGCGTATGTGCCGGGCGATGAACATCCTCCGGAAAGCCTGCCGCGGCAAGCAGATCTTAGGCTGCGGCGTTCCGCTGTGGCCGGCGTTCGGCATCGTCGAATACTGCCGCGTGGGCTGCGACGTCGGGCTCGACTGGAACGACACGAAGCTCATGCAGATCACGCACCGCGAGCGCGTCTCGACCAAGCAGTCCATCGAGGACACGACCTTCCGCCGTCAGCTCACCAAGCGCGCGTTCATGGGCGATCCCGACGTGTTCTTCCTGCGCGAGGGCAACTGCAAGCTCACGCCCGAGGAGAAGGAAAAGCTCTATACGGTCAACGCGCTTTTGGGCGGCATGCTTCTGACCTCCGATGCACTGAACCAGTACACTGACGAAAAGAAGGCGCAGTTTGCGCACGTCCGCGCTCTCATGGAGCACGCGACCGACGTCACCGTCGACGCGGACAACGGACTTGTTCTGCGCTGGACCTTGGAAGGCAAGCAGAACGAGCTTCGCATCCTGTAAACCGTAACAAAAACAGCGCCTCGCAAAAGCGGGGCGCTGAATCGTTTTTGGAGTTTTATTCCGCGTAAGTGGTCATTCTACGGATGAGATCGAAGCAGAGGGTGAAGATATCCTCGCGGTTCTCGTCCATGACGTGCTCGATCACGACGTCGTTGACCACGCCGGTCATGCCGGTGCTGTAGTTGGTGATCATGCCGAGCGCGGCGTATTCGATGCCGAGGTCGCAGCACAGCGGCGCTTCGGGCACGATGCTCTGACCGACGACCTGCGCGCCGAGCATACGGAGCGCGCGCGCTTCCGCGGCGGTCTCAAAGCGCGGACCTTCGAGGCAGGCATAGACGGCTCTGCCGGAATACGGGAAGCCGTGCTGACGGATGAGCTCCTCCAATACGGTGTTCAGGGATTCGCTGAACACGTTCTCCATGCCGGTGTGCAGTGCGGGACGGTGCTCGCGCTCGAACGAGGAGGGACGACCCTTGGTGAAATCCATAAAGTCGTTGATGAGGCAGTATTCGCCGAGCCGCATCGAGTAATCGCAGGCGCCGACCGAGGTCACGCCGATCGCGTGGGTGACGCCGATCTGATGCAGCGCATAGACGTTGGCACGATAGTTGATATCTCCGGGATCGTGCGCATACAGAATGCCATGACGGGAGAGGAAGATAACCTCGTTGCCCTCCTTGAGCTTGCCCTTGAACACGACGACGTCGCCGTAAGGCGTGGAAACTGCCTGCTCCCGGTAACGGATCGGGAGCGTTTCGATGTTGGTACCGCCGATGATCGCGATCTTCATTTCGATCAGAGTCCTCCGTATGAAATTTGCGTCTCTATCATAGCACAGCACCGCCCAAAAGACAAGCGGACAGGGGAATATATTCGACATTTTTCGCACGAAAAAGGAGCGGCGATTGTTGCCGCTCCCGGTCGTCACTTTTCGTCGCTGACATGCAGCGTGATCGCAAAGTCCTTCAAAACGGTCCGGTCACCACTGTAGCTGACCGGCGTTCCGCGTTCCACGGAGCTTTCGGAAAACGACCCGTCCGGCGCGATCGGCACGGTCTTGATAAGCTCCTGCGACCCATCCGGCAGGACCTTGTAGATATGTGCCCCGGTCATGAAATCGAGCGCCGGCGTCAGCGTGATCGTCTGCATGCGGTGGATGCGATCAAACGGGATCACGTCTGCAATGCGGAGATCCAACTGATAGTTCCCGGTGTCAGTGCGTTCCGCGGTGCCGCCGAAGTTCACGACAAGATCGCCGTCGATCACCGTGTCAAAGGAAAGATTCCGGGCAAAGGCATATTTCATCTCCTCGCTCCAGTCGTCCGGCATGGACACGAGAATCTTGAGGTCACGCACGCCGAAGATGTCGACAACGCCAGGAGAGGTGACGCGCAGCGTAACGCCGTCGAGGCTTGCCGTATAGTTTGTCACACTGAACCGATTCTCGGCATCAAACGTGTTTCCGCAAAAAACGGCTTCGCCTGAGAGCGCGATCGGCTCCGGAGGCATTTCGATATAGCGCCGCTTCACGTCTTTGTAGGTTTTCATATCCACTTTGACCGTGCCGAGGTCGACGTCGAGCTTCGTCTCCGTTTCTTCTCCGTGGTCGATCGACGCCTGATAGTTCACATGCAGCGTAAGATACCCGTCCGCGTCGATGTAATCGGCAAGCGTTTTGCCGTTGTCCGGCCGGAACCGGTATTCGGAGGGATCTGCGATATGTATGTGTGCGACGCCGCGCATGCCGTTTGTTTTCACATGTTCCCATCCGCGTTCCCGCAAAGCCTTTGCCGATTCCTCCGTGTAATGCTCCGGATAGCCGAATTCGTCAAGGTACGCCTTCTGGAACGCATTGTCGACCGGACGTCTTGCAAGCTCCATCCAGCCCGAAAGCTGTTCTCCGTCCGCAAGCGTCAGCCGCAGGACATTATCCGGTCCGTTCCATAACTCTCTTGCGCCCGAAAGGAAGGCGGATACGTCGGCGTTGTCGTCAAAAAACATGTGCACATTCTCGGGCGGGACCTTTTCGGAAAGCAGTGTCGGCATTGGTTCGCCGGGCGCTATATTCGCACCCCGCTCGTTTTCATACATTGCATAGCCGGACAGCCCGTCGAAGTCGACAGAGATATAGATCGCATTTCCGTCGTAGACCGTTTCGCCGAGCGTGGCGGAGAAGTTCTCTCCGATCTCCCGCCAGTACGGTTCGTCGGCGCAATAGTTCACCTTAATCTCAGTGTGATTCAGATCCTTTGCGGTGATCATGGCGTCCAGCTCGGGGACCGGTTCGCGGTCCGCGGGATCGGCGGAAAGATAATCCCCCGCGGTTGCGGGTGAAAACCAGCGCATCACCTCGGCGCGTGCCTGCGGGATCATCATCGTTATTGTAGCGATCAGCACAAGCGACGCGATCGCGGTCAGCACAGGCGTGAGCACGCGTGCAAGGACGTCTCGTTTCTTGTTCGGCGCTTCCTTTTTTACGCCGCGCTTTATTTTGTCGTCGTCAAGGATCTGATTCCTGACGATGTGTTCAAACAAATCTTTTTCATTCATGGGGAACTCCTTTCTGTTCCGCTGCGGGAACATTTTGCTGTTCAAATAGATATGCCCGAAGCCGCGCTCTGGTGCGGCTGAGGCGCTTTCGCACGGCGTCCTCGGAAAGTCCGAGCAGCTTTGCGATCTCGTCGGTCGGGACCGAAAGCCCGTAGTACAGCGTGAACGCCTGATACGACAGAAGCGGCTCCGTGCGGATGAGATCCCAGATCTCCCGCTCGCGCTCGCGATCGAGCACGATATCCTCGGGCTCCGGTCCCTCGTCGGGCATCTGCTCCGGGATCGCATGTTCGGTCTCCCGCACTCTCGCGTGATGGCGATAGTACTTCGCAAGCTCCTTTTTTGCTATGCCGAATACGTACTTTTCGGGCGCGCGGATACCGGATCCCGTCATCTTCCGATACAGCCTTCGATAGATCTCCTGCATAAGATCCTCGACGTCGGCGGCGGACCGGACGCGCGGGATCAGCCATTTAAGGAGCGCGTCGCGCGTTGCGTCATAGACGCGGTTGAATGCTTCGTACTGTTCCATAGATACCTCTCAAAACCGGTTTCACCCTATAAGAGCCCCGCAGAGCGAAAAACCGGACATGATTTTTGAAAAAAGAACGCACCGGTCAGCGCCGGTGCGAGCGGAAACTCAGTTTGCGCGATTGATCGCGCGGATCAGCGGGATGGCGTCGTCCAGAACGGGCAGCACCGCGTCGGGCTTGAAATCAAGCCGGGGGACCGGGTCGATGAGATCCGGCACGCAGACCGAAAAGAATCCGCCGGCGTGCGCGGCCTTCAGACCGTTTACCGAATCCTCGAAGACGGCGGTTTCTTCCGGCGTTCCGCCGAGCGCGCTGCAAGCGAGCCGGAAGATCTCCGGGTCCGGCTTGCCGTGCGTGACCTGATCGCCGAACGCGAACGCGTCGAAGTAACGGAGCGTGTCCGTGCGGCGGAGGTATTCCAAAGCGATCGGACGGCTTGTGCCGGTCGCAAGCGCGATTTTGATCCCGTCCGCCCTGAGCGCGTCCAAAAGCGCATAGAGCCCCGGCTTGACCGGTACGCCGTGCGCTTCCATTTCGCGGGTCATCCAGTCCGCGATCATCGCGTAGCACGCGTCGAACGGGATCGCCGTGCCGAACAGCGCGGGGAACATGCGCTCAAAGTCCGCATGGTTGCAGCCGAGCGTTTTGAGAATGTTTTCGCGCGGGAATGTGACGCCGGTCTTCGGCGCGACATATTCTTCGAGCGCGCGCACATAGAGCCGTTCGGTATCGAACATCAGCCCGTCCATATCAAAGATCACGCATTTGATCATAACAACAGCCTCCAGATTCATCTCATTATACCGAAAAAAGACGCGTTTTGCAACGGCTGTCGTTTGACAAGGCGCCGCATGGCATATTATAATGGAATCAGCAAAAACCGGGAGGGAATGATATGACGATCCGAGAAGCGATCGACGCGCGGCATTCGGTGCGCCGGTATACGAAACGCCCGATCGACGGCGAGATCAAAAAGGCGCTGGAGGAGGAGATCGCGCGCTGCAATGCGGAAAGCGGACTCAGCATCCGGCTGCAGCTCAACGACCCGAGCGCGGTCAAGGGGCTCTGGGCGTACGGCTCGTTTGAAAACGCCGACAATTACATCGTGCTTGCGGGTCCCGATACGGACGCTCTCTTTCCGCTCTGCGGGTACTGGGGCGAGCGGCTTGTGCTGTTTGCCGAAACGCTCGGGCTTTCGACCTGCTGGATTGCGGGCTCCTATAAGAAGGACCGCGTGAGACAGCGCCTGTGCGGCGGCGAAACGCTTGCCGCGATCATTTCGATCGGCTATGCCGCAAAGCCGGGCAAACCGCACAGAAGCAAGTCGTTCGAGCAGGTCACGGAGATCGAGGGGACCGCGCCGGACTGGTTCAAAGCGGGCGTGGAGGCGGCGCTTTTGGCGCCGACCGCGATCAATCAGCAGCGCTTCCGCTTCTTCTGGAAGGACGGAAAGGCAACGGTCCGCGCGCTTTCGGGACCGTATTCGATGATCGACGTCGGCATCGTGCAGTATCATTTTGAGATCGGCGCCGAAAGGCCGGTCGGGATCGAACTGTAAACGGAAGAACGGGGATTTCCCATCGGTTTTCATTCCGGAAAGGATCAGGGGCATGCGGATAAACAGCGAGCAGCAGCGGCAGATCATGCTGACCGAGCCGATCGGACGGCTGCTGTTCAAAAAAGCAGCGCCGACGGTGCTGATCCAGCTCATCACCGTCATCTACAATACCGCGGACACGTACTTTGTCGCAAAGATCGACACGGCGGCGTCGGCGGCTGTCGGCGTTGTCTTTTCGCTGATGGCGGTGATCCAGGCGACCGGCGGCAGCATCGGTATGGGCGCGACAAGCTTGATCAGCCCCATGCTCGGACAGAAGCGCGTGGACGACGCCAGCACGGTCGGCACTTCCGCCGCGGCCATGAGCATTCTGGCGGGCGTTCTGATCGGCGCGCTGGGTCTCTTGTTTCTGCGTCCGCTGGTATCGCTGATCGGCGCGCGCGGCGAGGTCGTGTCGTATGCGGAGGACTATGCGCGGTTTATCCTGATCGGCGCGCCGTTTATGACCACGGCGTTCGTTTTGAACAGCGTCCTGCGCTCCGAGGGACAGACGATGTATTCGATGCTCGCCATGGTCACGGGCGGCGTCCTCAATCTGTTCATTGACCCGCTGCTGATCTTCGGCTTCGGCATGGGCATCGCGGGCGCGGCGCTCGCGACGATGCTTTCGCAGGTGACAAGCTTTGCGATCATGGCGGTCATTTTCATCCGCGACCGCAGCATCGTCCGTCTGCGTCCCAAGTATATCGGGAAAAAACCGTCGACCTATGTGCACATCGTACGCATGGGCGTGCCGACGCTGTTCCGGCAGGGCATGGCAAGCCTTTCCTCGGCGCTTCTGAACATTCAGGCGGCGCCGTTCGGCGCGGCGGCGGTCGCGGCGATCTCGATCGCAAACAAGCTCTATATGCTCGTGCGGCACATCGTGCTCGGCATCGGGCAGGGCTTTCAGCCGATCGCCGGCTACTGCTTCGGCGCAAAGCGTTATTCGCGGGTCAAGAAGGTCTTCTGGTACGCAACGGCTTCCGCAACGGTCGTCTGCGTTGCGATCGCGGCGGCGGTGTTCTTCTTCCGCGGACCGATCATGGTCTGGTTCCGCGACGATCCGGACGTCGTGCGCATCGGCAGCATGATGCTTGCGTTTCTCTGCGTCACGATCCCGCTGATGGGCTTTTCCACCTACGTCAATCAGCTCTATCAATCGCTCGGTTTTGCGGTCGGCGCAACGATCCTTGCCTCCTGCCGGCAAGGCATCTTCTTCGTGCCGCTCGTGTTTTTACTGCCGTACTTCTTTGGGCTTGAAGGCATCACGGCGGTGCAGGCGGGCGCAGACCTTCTGACCTTCCTTGTCTCGATCCCGTTTCTCATCTTCTTTTTCAAAAAATACCTCTCCGCCCCGGACGCGGAGGAATGACACGAGAGTTTAGAGTTATGATGCCTGCGGCAAGTTAGCAGTTTAGAGTTTACAGTTTGCATAGCAAGGCAATCAAATCATAACGTTTGCCTCCGGCGAACTCATAACTTATCACTCTAAACAGTAAACTGCCGTCTACCGAGAAGCGGAACGGGGTACGACAACCCTCCCGTCTCGCTTCGCGATCCACCCTCCCTTGCACAGGGAGGGCAAGATTGCGCCAACGGCCCGTAGGGGAGATGGTGATGCGTGATTCAACACGCGACGGCACCGCTGTAACGGAACGCAGTGGAGTGGTTAAGTCGACCCAGACGCCCCGTCAAGCGATTTAAAAGCGGCGCGGGGAAATGGGATATTCCCCTACAATTCGGTGAAACTCGTAGGGGCTGACGTCCTCGGCAGCCCGTCAGGCTTCACAATAACGGATCGTGCGGAACACAACATCCCTGCCGTCCACCGACACGATTCTGAGCTCCCCTTGTCAGGGGAGCTGGCTCCGAAGGAGACTGAGGGGTAGTCGATTGAAACGCAAGCATCTTTCGGGTCGCGCCTTATGATCCGCTGCCGCAAACTTTTTGCCAAAACGATGTAACACTTTTGCCCACCGGATTGTCTAATAGACAAAGAGGTCAAAGGGGGACATTTATCCGATGATTTTACTGCTGCTGATTCTGGAAAGCGAAGCGGATCGCGCGCTGCTTTCCGATCTGTTCGCATCGAACTATCACCGCATGAAGCGTACGGCAATCGGAATTTTGCGCGAACCGAACGCCGCGGAGGACGTCGTGCAGGATACGTTCGTGCGCTGCATGAAAAAGATCGACACGCTGAAAGGCCTGCCCGAAAACGCCCGCGCGGTCTATCTTTTGACCGCGACGAAACGAAATGCGCTGAATCGCCTGAAAAAGGACGGAACACAGGCACTGCCGACGGAGGAGCTCAACGTGCCGGATGAAACGGCGTCCGTCGAGGAACAGGCGATCAGCTGTCTCACCGTTGCCGAGGTCAAGGCGGCGGTTTCAAAGCTGCCCGAAAGCATCAGGGACGTGCTGCGGTATAAGTATCTCCTCGAGCTAAAGGACGACGAGATCGCAAAGACGCTCGGGGTCAGCAAGAACACCGTGCGCGTATACCTGATGCGGGCGCGGCGTGCGGTATTGAAGCTTGTAAAGGAGGACGGCTATGCGAAATAAAGCGTTTGAAAAACTGCTGAAGGAAGCGATCCTCCTTGACGCGGAGGAGCAGGGCGCGCACATGGACGCATCGAACGAGCCCATCCCCGAAGCGGCGCAGGCGCGCTTTGACGCCGCGCTGAACGGAAACCGGAAGGAACCGAAACGGACTGCTTCCGAAGCGCCTTCGGAGCAGCCGCAGCCGGTGAAGCGCGCGCACCGCTGGCTTGCGTACGGGCTCACCGCGGTCTCCGCTGCCGCCGTGATCCTTGTCGTTGTGCTGCTGATCGGCACGGGCGGCTTGCGCGGTACAAAACCGCAGGAACCGGTCATGCCCGCAGAGCAACAGCCCATGCAGGCAGAGACCACCATGGAGCCGCTGCCCGAGCCGGGCGGCGGGAGCAGCTTCAGTCCCGCGTTCATCCTGAACGGGAAGGAGCTTGATGTTTATACGGAGCATTATTTCATCGCGGGTACGGACGACGACATTCCGCTGAACGCATTTCTGAGTTCCATCGGTTCGTATTACGTCGATTCGCCATATAACAAATATCAAGTGCAATGTTACGAAATAGAGGGCATTCGTTACATTTACGATTGGGAGTCGCAGGTTTTTGCGCTTGCGGAGCAGTATGACAGCGTCGTACAGGCGGCAAAGACAAAGGGCAGGATGCCGACCGAAGCGGAGTTTCAGGCGATCGATCTACTGCCCGCAGGGGTTGAAATGCAGGCGGAGGCATGGCTCGATCACAGTACGCTGGAGAGCGTACTCCGCAAGATGGGATTGGATATCACCATCGAGCTCGACCGAGAGGAGAACGCGATTCGCGTAACGATGTCGGAGCCGGAAGCGGCTGCCGTTCCGGACGATCCGGAGCGCCCCGATCTGCAGTTAAAAACGCAGACATGGCAGGGGTATACCTGCCTCGTACCGGAAACGTTCGACGTCATGGCGGCGATGGATCAGGAACTGTCCGCAACGGAAAAAGCACTTTTGATGTGGGACACAGACGCCTTGCAAACGGTCGGGCTTACGGATATGGACTATTACCTGGTCGCGGAAAGCATGCTGAACGGAAAGGACCTTCTGACCTGGTATCTTACAGCGGACGGCTGGGATGATAAGCCGGAGGACTTCGATACGGCGGAATCTGTTGAGATCGTGCCGGGCATTGTGAGCGTGCATTATTATAACAGAAATTATGATTCCTATATCTGCATAGCAAAGCTGAATACCATCGGTACAAACATCCTGTTTCTTTCCGCCTCCTCTTTGACGAAGGATGGCACGGCGGACTTTGACAGCATTGTAAAACGGTTTGTGAAGATGAACGGAGATTTTGCGCCGAGTGATAACGATATTCTGAACGGCAAGTATGGGAAAAGCAAAGTATTTGCCGGAGACGGCTATCAGATCACGCTGACCGAACAGTTCAGCGAACAGAAGAGCGAGATGGGCTTTAGCGGATACTACACGGCTTATTTCGGCGCCGTCATGATCAGGATCGAACCGTTTACGCTCGAAGCCGGGTTTGCGGACAAAACGCTGACGGAGTACATGGAAAACGTGATCCGGAACAACAATTCCGATGCACAGCCGGAGGAACGGGACGGACTGATCTTCTATCGCTATCGACGGGATGGCATGTGCGGGTGGAACTTTGCATTCAAGGGAGATACGGCCTTCTATCTGGTGCAGTTCATGTGCCGCGAGGCAGATGAATCCGAGCTGACGGATTTGTTCTTTGCTTTCGCAAAGTCGATGAAGATCAATCAAAGCAGCGAGAAAGAAACGAGCCAAACAGTATTTGAAGCTGAAGCCTTAACAGAGGATCACCCTGCCGTTGCGTCATTGGCGAAAGCATCCCAGACGAATGCCGAAATATGCGCGGATCTTTGTGCGCAGATACAGGCACTTCATGAGAGCGGAGCACTTCCGTTCGGGTTGGATTTTGTCCTGAACGAAATCTCCCGGGTGGCTGAAAAAGATGACCGTGTCCATTATAATATGATCATCCAATCGGGCGCGGATACATATTCAATTCAATGGCTTTCCGATGAAGGCGATCAGCATGCATTGCTCGCGTCAATTTGTACGATTTCGTCGGACGGAGAACGCACCTTGTTTTATTCCGGTGCGTATACAACACAGCTCTATCATGTCTATTCTGATTGGGATGAGGAAGCAATAAGGGCAGAATGCGTTGATAAGGTGGCGGAGGCGTGCCGGATCGACAGTTGGAAAGCCGAGTCCATCTTGAAACAGCTGGATTGGCTTTGTGACAGCCTGAGCACGGATGATGTTCTCTATATGTATAATCCGATGAAATCGGTTACTTGTTTGCAGGAAACGGAACACGACTGCCTGATTCGGATCGTGCCCATCTTTTCCGATCTAGAGGACGCTGTTTTTCTGGTTCACACGGAAGGTCTTGTTCCCGTGATCGCGCAATACAGAGACGGAGGGACGGTTCGAGACCACTGAAAGAACACGGGGGCGTGTCAAGGGGACTGTGTCAAGGGGACGGTTCTCTTGACAACTCATAATTCAAGTGTCAGGGAGACGGTTCTTCCGACAACAGCAGATGGGGATCAAAATGTGTCAAAAAATCCGATCTCAGGACAATACCCATCGCGGTATATTTCTACGCATATTGAGGCGGGGGAACGATTTCCTCCGTTCGCAAAAAGGTATAACACAGGAGCGCATACCTGTGTTATACTTTTTTTATCAAACCCTGTAACACATTTGCCGTTTCGATCGTCTATATCATAGAGAGGTCAAGGGGGAAGACTGTCGAATGTTGTTTTTGCTGCTGATGCTGGACAGCGAATCGGATCGCGCGCTGATCGGCGAGCTGTTTGCATCGAATTATCACCGCATGAAACGCGCGGCGATCGGCATTTTACATGAGGAGGGCGTGGCGGAGGACGCCGTGCAGGATACGTTTGTGCGCTGCATGCAGAAGATCGACACGCTGCGGACGCTTCCGGAGCACGCGCGGTCGGTGTATCTTTTAACCGCCGTCCGGCACAACGCGCTGGACAAGCTTCGCAAGGGCGGCACGTTCAAAAGCGTGCCGATGGAGGAGATCGACATGCCGGATGAGAGCGACTCGGTCGAGGAGCGCGTGATCAAAAGCCTGACCGTCGAGGCGGTCAAGGCGGCGTTTTTGAAGCTTCCGCACAGTCAGCAGGACGTGCTGCGGTATAAGTATCTTCTGGAGCTCAACGACGGCGAGATCGCAAGCGCGCTCGGCGTCTCGAAGGCGTCGGTGCGCGTGTACCTGATGCGCGCGAAAAAAGCGGTGCTTGCGCTTTGCAGGGAGGGCGGCTATGAAGCATAAATCGTTTGATACGCTGTTAAAAGATGCGATCCTCTCGGCGGCAGAGGAGCAGGGCAGGCGTTTGGACGCCGAGCCCGTCATGCCGGTCCCCGAAACGGCGCAGGCGCGGTTTGACGCTGCCATGGACAAAGAGGAACGAACGGCGAAGGAACCGACGGCGCCCGAACCGCGGTCGGCGCAGAAGCCCTCGGCGCGAACCGTCGTACGGCGCTGGCTTGCCTACGGACTGACCGCCGCCGCGCTTGCGGCCGTGGTGCTTGTGATCGCGCTGATGATCCGATCCGGGAGCATCTTCAGCGGCAAACCGAAGCCCGGCGATCCGATCGGCGTGGAAGCCACGCCGGAAAGCACGGATGGACCCGGAAAGCCGCTGCCCTATACCGCCGTCACCTATCGGGATACCGAAGAAGCGGAAGTCGCGATGCGGCAGATGTTTGCGGCGTTCTCCGAGCTGATCGAAAAGGTCAGGGATGATCTCAACGAGCCGGAGCACCGCGTTCTGAAGGGCGGCGTGCTGTATGTCGACCGCGGCGTCAATGCGATCGACTGGGAGCATCCGTGCGCTGAAACGACGGAAGCGATCCAGAGGCTTCTGCAGTTTCCCGGCGGCAGATATTTCTATGCCGGATGGGAGCGCACCGACAGGATCCCGGTCTTCTTCCTCACGGTCTACTGGACGAACGAGACCGGGTATTATCAGACGAGCCTTGTCTTTTCGGAGGATCCGGAATACCTGTATGCAAATGATCCCGCCGCGGAGGACGTCACGCCGGAGCCTTTGACGGAGGACCGGACGTGGGCGATCTATTCGGAGCGCTGGCAGGAAGCGCCGTTTGAAATGGAGCCCGACCCCGCGCCCGCGCCGGAGCCGAAGCCGTATGTAACGAACTTTGTGAATCCGGGACCGGATGTAAACTTCGGATCCGATCTGAACGCTCTCGTGAGCGAGATGCAGGGGCGGGCAAAGGCGTTTCTCAAACAGAACCGGGAGGCGCTCGAGCGCGCGGGCAGCGATCTTTCGGCATGGAACGAGGTGATCGCACGCTCGGACGAGCCGAACGCAAGCGTATTCCTTGCCGATGCGTCCGCATATTTTGCGCAGGCGCAGGATCCGATGACGGTGGTTGCGTTCCCGTGGGCAATCGACACGACGCGGACCGAAGCGGGCGAGCTCTATGAGCTGCGGCTCCTCTACGTGCAGGAACCGTCGGAGCAGATCAACGACCTGTATCGGGACGCGCTGATCCCACTTGAGGAGCATTGGTATCTGCTGACGGTCTATTATGTCCGGTCCACACTCCCCGGCGTATGGACCATGCCGGACCGGTACGGCTACGGCACGTCGTATCTCGAACTGCATGTGAACGGCACGGCGCGGGTGCTTGAAACGACGTATGACGCCCGCGCGGACGAGCAATGCCGCTTTGACGCGGACCCGGACCTACAGAACGGCTTGCTGTTTTCAAAGGGGACGCTGCTCAGAACGGCAGTCTATGATCCCGAAACGGACACGCTGACCGTGCGGTTTTCAGACGGCAGCGAGCGCACGGCGACGCGCGCCTATGATCTCGTTCTGCCGCAGCGCGATCCTTTGGACCGTTCGGCAAGAACGCTTCTGACGCTGCCGGTCTCCTGCCCGGTCGGCGCGCTCGACGCTGCGGTGGGACAGATGTTCCTCTATGACGTCGACGGCGACGGAGCATTGGATCCGATTTCGTTCGGGACCGACGACGAAGGGGAACTTGTGATACGCATCGGCGAGATAGAAGCGTATTTTCCGGAGGCGGGGAAAGGCGCGATCCTTCAGGAAGCAATTCTGCTGAACCCGCACGATACGACAGGCGATCTGACGCTTGCGCTGGAAATCAAGGACCGGCAGATCGACTATACGACGGTGTGCGTACTGCGAATCAAAAATGGAAAGAAAGCGCACACATCTTACCCGGATTGCTCCATGCGGCTGGTCGACGGGGAGGTGTACTTTACCGAATGGTGTTATGTGCTCGGTTCGATCTCGGGGACCTCGCTGCGTCAGGGCGCGCTGCTCCGGCGCGTGCCGCCGGGATGGGTCGAAACGGGCGTGCTGGACCGTGTACAGAACAGGACGCGCGAGGAGCAGATCGAGTACCATGATCTTATCAAGGTCGTACGGAACCTGCCCTGCACGATAAAGGATGCGCCCGCCGTGATCGAGGCGGGAACGTGGGTCTATGTGCTCCGCTGGGACGGCACTCGGATCGTGATCCGGACCGAGGACGGCAGAGAAGCGACGCTGGAGGTGCAGACGGAGCGCTCGGACGACGGCTTCGATATCGCTCGCTATCTGATCGACGGCGTCGACGCGGAGGACTATTTCGACAACCTCGATATGGCAGGGTAAACGAACAGAAAAAAGGGGACGTTCCGAAACGCCGGACGTCCCCTTTTCGTTTTGCTCTTATTGGTAGATCTCCATGATCCTGCCGCTGTTCCAGTAGTCCTCCATGATCTCCGTGATCTTCCGATAGATCGGGAAACGCTTGAAGCAGTCGAACAGCTCCTGCGCCTGCCGGTCGATCGCGGCGGTCTCGACCGCGGTCTGTGCTTCCAGACGGCGCATCCACAGCATGCACGTGAGCTTGTCGATGCAGAGGTCCTCGGCGCATTCGATGTTTTGGATGCGATCCGCGCCGGACTTGATCGCCGCGGCGATCTCGTAGTACATGAAGTGTACGCCGGGGATCTTTTCGAGATACAGCTCCGCCATCGCCTGCTCGCCCATCTTGTGATACGTTTCCGCCATCACGCGGTACACGTCGATGCGGTTCGCGTCGTCCTTCGTGCAGCCGAGGATCCGCTCGCCGATCTCGATGATCTCCGCGCTGCGGCTGCCGTCCGCGTTCTGCTCCTGCATGTCCTCTAAAATGCAGGTCAGGATCAGATCGTTGTTCGGGTACTTTTCGAGCGCTTTCCGAAGATATGCTTCCGATCTTGCGGGGTCCTTGCCGCCGCGTCCGCTTTCGATCAGGATCTGTTCGATCGCCGCGTCGAGTTTGCTCTGGTCAAAGTCCAGAAGATTGTCGAGGGACGTGCCGAAATAGATCGCAAGTTTCGGCAGCATGTCGATGTCCGGCGCGCTTGCGCCCGTTTCCCACTTGCTGACCGCCTGGGAGGAAATGTGCAGGTATTCCGCAAGCTCCTCCTGCGTGACCTTCTTTTCTTTTCTGAGTTCTCTGATTTTTGCTCCGATATTCATGATCGTTTCTCCTTTTGTGTTCTTGTAACCGGTTCGATAGGAGCATACCGTAAATCTCCGCAAAAGTCCATATGAACTTATTTGGAGAATCTGCAACCAATGGTTGGATTACGCGGGAAAAAGAAAGAGCGGTCTTTTGACCGCCCTTTATAAGTTTTGCTTACAGCTCGGAAATCAGCGTGTCGAGAGAATCCTTCGCGTCGCCGAGCAGCAGTCGGAGACCGTGCTTACGGGTGTAAATGGGATTCTCAACGCCCGCGTAGCCGGGCTTCAGGTCGAAGTTGCATACGATGACTTCAGGCGCCTGGTCGACGTTCAGGATCGGCATGCCGTAGATCGGCGTACCCTCGGCTTCGCGCGCCGCGGGGTTCATAACGTCACTTGCGCCGACGACTATGACCGCGTCGCAGTTTTTGAAGTCGTCGTTGATCGCGTCGAGCTCATAGAGATGCTCGTAATCGACGTCCGCTTCCGCGAGCAGCACGTTCATATGACCGGGCATACGACCGGCAACAGGATGGATCGCAAACCGCACGGTCGCGCCGTTCGCTTCGAGTTTGTCAGCAAGTTCCTTCACCTTGTGCTGCGCCTGAGAAAGCGCCATGCCGTAGCCGGGAACGATGATGACGTTCTTTGCGTCCTTCAGGGAGAACGCGGGTTCTTTTGCTTCCTCCTGCTTCGGCTTGGACTCCGACAGCTCGGAAATCAGCGTGTCGAGAGAATCCTTTGCGTCGCCGAGCAGCAGTCTGAGACCGTGTTTGCGAGAGTAGATGGGGTTTTCGACGCCCGCATAGCCGGGCTTCAGGTCGAAGTTGCACACAATGACCTCAGGCGCCTGGTCGACGTTCAGGATCGGCATGCCGTAGATCGGCGTACCCTCGGCTTCGCGCGCCGCAGGGTTCATAACGTCGCTTGCGCCGACGACTATGACCGCGTCGCAGTTTTTGAAGTCGTCGTTGATCGCGTCGAGCTCATAGAGATGCTCGTAATCGACGTCCGCTTCCGCG
>Ga0310697_10001685_pt1 | contig 25049 bp, 19 predicted proteins | sample 172DNAGHGlowgp2_FD_203883 | JGI IMG/M metagenome (GOLD analysis project Ga0310697, IMG submission 203883) | Sheep rumen microbial communities from Palmerston North, Manawatu-Wanganui, New Zealand - 1728 DNA GHGlow gp2 (v2) (version 2) | ecosystem: Host-associated > Mammals > Digestive system >...
GTGACGACCTTGTACTGCTGTTTCAGGTAGGCCATAGCGCCACGCCGCACGTGACCTGCAATCTCACGCATACGAGGAGTGCCCTCGTCCGCCGACATCATCGATCGAAAGAAATAATAAGCCATGCTCAGTGCCACGACGGAAGCAACCGGCACGAGCCAGAAAACGGAAGGTAAGTTTGTCATAGTTTTGGCGTTTTAGTATATCGTTAGAAGTTCATTAATGGCTGTTCGACTGCAAAATTAAAAATAATTTATGGAAATAGTGCAAGAAGTAAATTATTTTTTTTACTTTTGTGCACAAAATGATTAATCGTTCAATCATTATGGAAACTTATTCAGGCAACAAAACCCTTGAGTCCCGCGCGGTTTGGGTCGATTGGCTGCGCGTGGCAGCCTGTTTCATGGTGATGATCGTTCATTCCACGGAACCTTTCTACCTGGGCGGCGAAGGCTCGCGCATCCTCACTCACAGCGACGCCGTCTGGGCTTCCTTCTTCGATTCCTTCGTGCGCGCGTGCGTTCCTTTGTTCATAGTAGCCTCGAGCTACCTGCAGTTTCCGCTCCACTACCCCACGGGCGAGTTCCTTCGTCGTCGTGCCGTGAGAATTCTCGTACCCTTCGTCATCTGGACGGCGGTCTATGCGCTCTACTGGGGCGAGCCTATGCAGAACTTCAGCGACCTGCTGCTGAATTTCAACTACGCCGCTGGCCACTTGTGGTTTGTATATATGTTACTGGGTGTTTACCTGCTGATGCCGCTGTTGTCGCCGTGGGCAGAACGCGTAGGCCGCAGGGAGCTGTCGTTCTACCTGATGGTCTGCCTGCTGACCACGCTCATCCCGTTCATTCGCGAATGGGCAACCGAAGGTGAGCTGCCCATTATCTACGGCCGCGCCGGCCTGCCTCGTCAGGCTGACTTTCCGCTATGGGGCGAGGCCAGCTGGAACGGCTATGGCACCTTCTACTACGTCAGCGGTTTCATCGGCTATCTGCTTCTGGGGCTTTACTTGCGCAAATTCGTTGGCGAGCTGTCGTGGCGTCGCACATTACTTGTCGGGTTGCCTTGTTGGCTCGCAGGCTTTGCGATCTGCTTTGGGGGCTTCCTGGCGCGTGTCGCTGCCACCTCGTCCACGTTCCCCATCGAGGGCGGCGTGGCGTTGGCCGTAGGTTGGGAAACACCTTGGTACAACGACACGCTGGGCGTGGCACTGATGACGATCGGCTGGCTGCTCTTGTTCCGCAAGTTCGGTGCCCAAGGGCGGTTCTATGGCCATGTTCTCCTTCCCGTTTCCCGCGCCAGCTATGGGATGTACCTCTGCCACATGATAGCGCTGGCAGCGTTCTCCGGGCTCTTCCGCGGATGGCTGGGGACGGCTGAGGGAGGTTCGCTTGGTGTATGGACCACGCCCGCAGAAATCGTGCTCACCGGCATAGCCACCTTCGCCGTGACAGCCGTCATTTGCGTTGTCCTTCAGCGGATACCGAAGGTAGGCAAATGGGTGGTAGGGTGAAAGTTGAGAGTTGAAAGTTGAAAGTTGAAAGTTGAAAGTTGACGAGTTGACGAGTTGACGAGTTGACAAGTTGACGAGTTGACAAGTTCTTCGAAGTGTCGAAGCGACCAAGGTCGAGCGGACGAGTTGACGAGTTGACAAGTTGACGAGTTGAAAGTTGAGAGTTGAAAGTTGAGGGTTAGAAATGGCTGGAACCGTCAAAGCAATGGGTGCAGACCTTGCACTTGGGCAGCCCGATGGCTTTGATGAGTATCTCGAGGGTGTTGAAGCGTAAGGTGGTGAGTCCGAGGCGACGCCCCATTTCCTCGACCATGGCACGGTATTTTTCAGAGTCTGTCCTGGCGTATTCCTGCAGGATCTCGTGAGGCGTAGAGGCTTCGCCGCCGATGCCGCCGGGCGTCTTGTCGTGGTCGTTCTCAAGATCGTGTATCACTTGGCGCGTCAACAGTTCCATATCGCTCTTCGAGGCCGAGAAGTTGAGGAAGGGACATCCGTAGATGAGTGGCGGACAGGCGATGCGCATGTGCACTTCCTTGGCACCGAGGTCAAAGAGCCCGCGCACATTGTCGCGCAATTGCGTGCCGCGAACGATGCTGTCGTCGCAGAAAAGGCAACGTTTGTCGCGCAGGGCATCGCTGTTGGGAATGAGCTTCATCTTAGCCACGAGGTTGCGTGTGAGCTGATTGCCGGGCATGAAGGATCGCGGCCACGTAGGCGTATATTTCGAGATGGCACGACGGTAGGGAGCTCCAATGCCCTCGGCATAACCCGTAGCCATGCCTACGCCGGAGTCGGGGATGCCTGCCACGAGATCCACCATGGTGTCATCCTGCTCGCCCATGAGGACACCGCAGGTATGGCGCATGGCCTCTACGTTGCGCCCTTCGTAGGTGGAAGTGGGGAAGCCGTAGTACACCCATAGGAAGGAACACACCTGCATCTCTTCTTCCGGCTGACGCAGCTGCTGGATGCCGTCGGCGGTGAGGCGCACGATTTCGCCAGGTCCCACAAAATGCTCGACGTCGTAGCCGAGGTTGGGAAAGGCCGTCGTCTCGGAGGTTACAGCCATGGCACCTTCCTTGCGGCCTACGACGATGGGGGTGCGTCCGAGGCGGTCGCGAGCGGCAATGATGCCGTTCTCGGTGAGGATGAGCATCGAGCAGGAGCCCTGGACCTTGCGATAGACATTCTCGATGCCATCGACAAAGGACTTGCCACGGGCTATCAACAGCGTGATGAGCTCGGTGGGGTTGGTCTTGCCGCTGGACATCTCCGAGAAATGGTCGCCATCGTCGAGCAGCTCGCGCGTGAGGGCGTCGAGGTTGTTGATCTTGGCCACCGTGACCACAGCCATCTTGCCCAAATGGGAATTCACCATGATAGGCTGCGGGTCGGTGTCGGAGATGACGCCGATGCCGCTATTGCCAGGGAAGCGCTGCAACTCGGCTTCAAAGCGCGTGCGGAAATATTGGTTCTCGAGATTGTGGATACTGCGATAGAAACCTTTCTCGGCAGAGTAGGTGGCGAGGCCGCCGCGCTTGGTGCCGAGGTGTGAGTTGTAGTCCGTACCGTAGTAGAGATCGGTGATACAGGGTTGTGTTGCTATTGTTCCGAAAAAGCCGCCCATATTTATTAAGTTGAGAGTTGAGAGTTGAGAGTTGAAAGTTGAGAGTTGAAAGTTGAAAGTTGAAAGTTGAGAGTTGAAAGTTGAAAGTTGAAAGTTGAGAGTTGACGAGTTGAAAGTTATCTGTCGCGCCAGAAGTTGTGGGTGAAGAGAACAACGACGCTGATGATTTCCAGACGTCCCATGAGCATCAGAAGCGAGAGCATCCATTTGACTTCAAGCGGCAGAATGCCCCACGACATCGCCGGACCTATCTCGAGGCCGAGCGTAGGACCTACGTTGCTCGCACAGGAGAGCGCAATGGTGATGGAATTGGTGCTATCGACGCCTGTCACGATCATGATGAAGTAGGTGACGAGGCAGAGGAGCAGGTAGAGGGCAAAGTAGCCTAAGAGCGTGGACTGCATCGTGAAAGGCACATTCAGATTGTTGACCTTCACGGGAAGTACGGCGCGCGGATGAATGGCGCGGCGCAACTCGTTGCGGATAATCTCAAGTACCATGACGCCACGTATGCATTTGAAGCCGCCAGCCGTCGAACCCGAACAACCGCCGAAGAACATCAGCACGGAGAGGATGACCCACGTGATGTGAGGCCATTGACCGGCATCGTCGTTGAACACGCCCGTGGTGGTGATGAACGAGACAACCTGGAACAAACCGCTGCGCAACGCATCCTCGACACGATAGTGGCAGGAGCGCATGAGGATGAACACGATCATCGTCGTAGCTACGGCGATGAGGAACAGGAACAGGCGGAACTCCGCATTGCGGAAGAAGTCACGCATTCGGCCACGGAAAGCCGTCAGGTAGAGCAGCGAGAAGCTGATGCCTGAGAGGAACATGAAGAGGATGGCCGTGTAGTCAATGTAAGGATTATGGAAGAAACCCGTGCTGGAATTGTGGGTGGCGAAGCCTCCCGTCGCCGTAACCGTCATGGCGTAGTTCACAGCATCGAAAGCGCTCATCCCCTCTACCCAGAAAAGAAGGGCGCAGACGACAGTGAGGAAAAGATAGATACCCCAAATCCATTTCGCCTGCGTACCCAGACGGGGGTGCAGCTTGCTGCGCATAGGCCCCGTGGCCTCGGCGGTGAACACCTTGACGCTACCTCCTATCAGCGAAGGGATGATGGCGATGGTGAAGAAGACGATGCCCAAACCGCCGATCCATTGTGTCATGGAACGCCAGAAGAGCAAGGCGTGGGGCAAGCTTTCGACATCTTCAATGAGCGTGGCACCCGTTGTCGTGAAACCCGACATCGTCTCGAAATAGGCGTCGGTGGGACTCGTCAGATAGCCGCTCGCCACGAAAGGGATGGCGCCGAAGAAGCTGAAGACGATCCACGAGAGCGTGACTACCAGAAAGGCATCACGACGACTCATCACATTGTCCGCACGACGACCGACAAACTGCAAAATTCCACCTACGAGCATCGTAGCGAGTACGGCCAAACCGAAGGCCGAAGCGTCGGACTCACCGTAGAGCAGGGATATCACGACAGCTACCATCATGACAGCCGCCTCTAAGCAGAGCAGCTGACCAAGGATCTTCGAGATGAGTTTCCAATCGATCATGAGGACGAGCGGAAAGTTGAAAGTTGGAAGTTGAAAGTTGAAAGTTGAGAGTTGAGAGTTGAAAGTTATCGTGCTAACACCTCGCGTGCCCGTTCAAGGGCAAGATTGATGTGCGGTTGGATGTTCTCCTCGCCGACAATGTTGCCGAAGCCGTTGCGCATCAGCACCTCCTGCACCTTAGGATTAACGCCCGAGAGGATGACATGAATACCCTGCTGACGCGACATGACGACAAGATTCTCGAGGTTGTGCATGCCCGTGGAATCCACAAAAGGCACCTTACGCATACGAATAATGCGCACCTTCGGACGACGCGGCATACGACCCATTATCTCCTCGAAGCGATTAGCGATGCCGAAGAAGAAGGGGCCGTTGATCTCATAAACCTCACAGCCATCGGGAATCTTGAAGTGCTCGAGGTTCGTAGCCTCGAAGTCCACCTCCGTGGCGGGATCTATCTCGTCGGTGAGCACGCTGACCTGCGTGGTCTCCGCCATACGGCGCATACATAGCAGGCAGGCAAGCATCAAACCTACTTCGATGGCCACGGTGAGGTCGAAAACCACGGTGAGCACGAAGGTGATCAGCAGCACGGAGATGTCCGACTTGGGGTTCTTCATCAGCTGACGGAACGTGCGCCATCCACTCATATTGTAGGCTACGATGACCAGCACACCCGCCAGGCATGCCATTGGGATATATTGCGCATAGGGCATGAGGATCAAGAAGATGAGCAGCAACACCACGGCGTGAATGACACCGGCAACGGGAGTGCGGCCGCCGTTGTTGATGTTGGTCATCGTACGTGCAATGGCACCCGTTGCAGGGATGCCGCCGAAGATTGGCGTCACGAGATTGGCTACGCCCTGCGCGATGAGCTCCTGATTGCTGTCGTGACGGTCGCCGATGACACCGTCGGCCACCGTAGCCGACAACAGCGACTCAATGGCACCTAGCACAGCTATGGTCACAGCAGGCGCAAACAGCTGGCGCACAACCTCCCACGACAGGGCCGGCACGACAGGCGCCGGCAGCGAGGCATTAATGCGGAAGCGGTCGCCGATGGTGTCAACATGCTCGGCAAGACCATTGGATTTGAGTATAAGCACAAGGATGGTCATCGCCAAGATGGCCACCAACGAGCCTGGCAGCTTATTCAAGGCAGAGAGATGGCCATTGACATACTTCACCTTATTAATATATGGCCAGCCGGCAATGATGACCACGGAACCCAAACCTACCGCCGTGCTCCACCAGTCAATGGTTTCGATATGGTTGACGTAGCAGACACATTTCGAGATGAAGTCCGATGGCACGGCACCGTCTATCGTCAGTCCGAACAAGTCCTTGATCTGCGTCGCAAAAATCGTCAGGGCGATACCGCTCGTGAAACCGACAACGATGGGATAAGGAATGTACTTGATGATGGTGCCGAGGCGGAACAAGCCCAACATAATCAGGAATGCACCCGCAAGCAAGGTAGCAACCATCAGCCCCTGCATGCCGTACTGCTCGATGATGCCGGCGATGATGACAATGAAAGCGCCCGTAGGACCGCCGATCTGAACCTTCGAGCCACCCAACACAGAGATGATGAGGCCTGCCACTATGGCGGTGATGATGCCCTGCTCAGGCGTCACACCCGAAGCTATCGCAAAGGCGATGGCCAATGGAAGAGCCACAATGCCCACGATGATGCCGGAGAGTACGTCCTGCGTGAAAAGGGATTTATTGTACCCTTTGAGGCTGTTGAAAATAGCTGGTTTCATGCGTTATCCAATTAAAAGCGCTGCAAAGGTAGCTAAAAACTCCTTGTTCACGCCCATCAATGGACTAAAATAAGGCAAAAACATGTGTATTCTTGATATAGGTTGTTCGCTATTTCTTGAACAGATGGGGGATGAATTCGTGGAGGCCGCGACGCCAGGTGAGGAACTCGTGGGCGGTGCCGGCGGACTCGCTGCTGTCCACCTTGATGCCCAGGTCGCGAAGCTGCTTGACGATGTCGCCGCTCTTGATGAAGTCCTCTTCGCCCCAGTTCATGTACATGTAGTGGATTTTCTTGTTGAACTCAGCGGCATTGGCGAAGACGCCGTTGTAGGCGGTCTTGACGTCGAGACCGAAGATGGCTCCGCTGAAGGTGCCGAGCCAGGCGAACTTGTCGAGGTTGGTGAGCACCACGTCAAAGGTCTGGTGACCGCCCCATGAGAGGCCTGCCATGGCGCGGTTCTCGCGGTCGGCCTTGGTGCGGAAGGTGGCGTCGATGTATGGGATGAGGTCGTTCAAGAGGACGGGATAGAACGATGCGCCGTACTCCGAGCGTCCGGCCTGGTTGCTGCCGCCGCGGAAGGGGCCTTTGATATCGCCGCTCTCCATGACCACGAGCATCGGCACGGCTTCGCCCTTGGCTATGGCGTTGTCCATGATATGCTGCATCTTGCCCTGAATGGCCCAGCTGGTCTCGCCCTCACCCATGCCGTGCTGCAGATAGAGCACAGGATAGCGTTTCTTGGCGTTCTTGGCAAGCTCATACTCGGCAGGCGTATAGACCAAGGCGTGACGCCATTCGCCGAACTTGGAGTTGGGGCTATGGTAGTAGATGCTGCGCACCTGTCCGTGGGCAACGCCCTGCTGCGGACGGTAGTAGTCGCCCTCGGGACCTTCGGGCACCTCAAGGCCGCCGGACTCGCGGTTGCAGCCGAAGAAGGTCTCGGATGCAGGGTCTACGAAGTTGACGCCGTCGATGTTCATGAAGTAGTAGTGGAAGCCTACGGGCAGGGGGTCTGTGACGGCCATGAAGACGCCGTTGCCCTGAGGTTCCATGTCATATTTCTTGCTGCAGATGTCTACGATAATCTTCTTGGCCTGGGGAGCCTGTATGCGGAAGTAGGCGCGGCGCTCCTTGTCGACCTTGGGAAATTCGTTGCCGGGCACGGCGGTCTCGGCTGTGACAGCGTCGGCGGGCACTTCAATCTTCTTGACGGCTACGGGCAGGTTGGCAGGACGCTTGGGCTCGAAACCGAGTTGGCGTGCCACGGTCTCGCCGTAGCGGCAGCCCAGCTCGCGATAGCCGGCAGCGTCGAAGTGGAGGCGGTCGGGCCCGTTGGTGCAGGCGTCGCTTGAGATGACCTGACAGGTGTGTATGGTCTGCGGCAGTTCGTCGATCTGTTTCTTGCAACCTATGCACACGCCTTTGCCCCCTGCCTGCACGATATTACCCACGTAGAGGTTCACCTCCTCGGGCTTCAGCTGCAGATCGCCGCAGAGGTTGTCGTAGACCTGCTTGACCATGCCCGCCCACTTGGGGTCGCCTGTGTTTGTCTCGCCCTGATGCATGAGTATGCCTTTGATGACGCCGTCCTTCTGCGCTTTCTTGGCCAGGGTGACGAGGCGCTGGTATGGGTTGTTGTCGTAGGCGGCGAGCATGCCCTTCATCCAGTTGGGGGCTTTGGTGATGTAGGTGGCTATGCTGTCGGGCAGGAAGCCCTTGATGTCGATACCGCCTATGGCCACATGTATGACGCCTATCTTGATGTTGTCGGGCGTAGAGGCTACGAGCGTGCGTCCGAACCAGTCGGCAGGTGTGAGGCCTGTGTTGGGGCGGCAGAGGGGCGGCGTAGCTTCGCACCACTCCCCCATCTTACGACCGCGCCCCTCGTCGTCGACTGCGGGCATGAGCAGGAATCGCGGTCCGGGGCTCACGAGGTCCGGTGCCTCGGGGCGTGCTGCACCTTCCATGTTCGACTGCCCGAAGCAGAGGAAGATGTAGAAATTAGGATCTACGGCAGCCGTAGCGCGTGAGGCAACGACCAGCAAGAAGTACGAAACAACAAATAGAAAACGTTTCATTGCAGATGAGTGGTTATGTTATATGTTTATAAATCCACTGTGACAGAATAGGTTCCACTTTCATAGTCACGCGTCTGGCTCTCACCTGGAAGGGTGACGGTGGCTGTTGCTCCTTTGGGGACGGTGAACTTCCACGTCCAACGGTTGCCATTGTATTTCCAGGCACTCTTGATGAGACCGGCTGCAGAGTGGTATTCAGCGGAGAGATGACCGAGCCGACGATCGGGGATGGGACGCATGATAATATGCGTGAAACCTGGCTTCGCGGGGTCGGCAGCAATGCCGGCTGCGGTCTCCCAAAGCCACTGACAAACACACCCATAGGCATAGTGGTTGAAGCTGTTCATGCCACGCGGCCCCATACCCTTATCTGCCATATAGCTGTTCCAGCGTTCCCAGATAGTGGTCGCACCCTGGTCGATGCTATAGAGCCAGCTGGGATTACGTCGTTGGAAAAGCAGCTCGTAGGCAATGTCGGACATGCCATTGGCGGTCAGCGTCGGCATGAGGATGGAAGTGCCGAGGAAGCCCGTCTGGAGACAGTTGCCGTGTTGGGCGAAATTCTCGCGAAGTCGTGCGATGACAGCTTCTTTCGCCTGTCCCCTGACGAGTTCGTTGCGAAGGACAAAGAGTGCCGGCGTCTGCATCGTGTTGAGGATTGCGGTGCGGAAGGTGCCGTCGTCGTTGAGGAATCGGGAGGAGATGTATTCCCGGGCCTGCGTTGCGATGCCGCGATAGTACCCCTCATCGCGTCCCGTGGCAGCTGCCATGTCGGCCATCATCTCAGCATCGATGGCCCAATAGCTGGCGCTGAGGAATCTCCAGTACTCGATGGCGTCGGGCTTAGGTTTTCCTCCTTCGAAAGCACCTCCGCCGCAGCTCTCCAACGGTTCGTAGCTCAGCCAGTCGGCCCATTGGTAATTGCCGTTCTCACCACTGAGGGTTACGTGATCATAACGAGTGTCGGTAATATGCTTGAAGAAGCGGTCCATCGCATCCCAGTTCTCGTTGACGATGGCAATGTCGCCAAACTGCTTCCATACGGTCCAAGGCACGATGACACCGGCATCAGCCCAGCCCAGGCGCATCATGCCGGCATTGCCGTACTCTCCTTCAGGTGCCACACCGGGAAAGCCACCCTCGGCGCTTTGCGTGTCTCGCATATCGCGCATCCATTTATGGAAGAACGCACGCGTATTGGCAAAGAAAGTGCCGGTCTCTGTGAAAACCTGTGTGTCAGCTGTCCAACCTTGACGTTCGTCGCGCTGAGGGCAGTCGGTAGGAACAGAAAGGTAGTTGCTTCGCATGCCCCAAAGAGTATTGGAGATAAGACGGTTGATGTCGGCATTGCCAGTGATGATGGTACCGGTCTCGAGGCTTTGAGCGATGGACGTAACAGGTATGGAAAGGATATCGCGAATCGTCACATCAGCGGTGGTTGTGATGCTCACGAAGCGATAACCGAAGAAGGTGTGAGAGGGTGTATAGGCGACGTAGCCATTGTTGGCTCCGAAAGTGTAGTGGAGCTGCATCTGGCGGTCGCCCGAACGTAGGTTCTGACGATGGACGCTGCCCTCCGGACCATCCATACCACGGCTGTGAGCACCATTACCGTCGTTCAGCAGTTCACCTGGCAGGCACGTGAGTGTAGTACCTTCTGCAGCACTGAACACGAAGCTGGGCACGGCAGCTGCATTCTGACCGAAATCGACGACAAGCGTCTCGCCGGGCTTCAGCGCAATAGTCTGTCCTTTGGTGTATTCCCTAAGAACGACGACCTTACCGAAGGCCTGATCGGAAGCTCCTTCAACCTCTTTCCACACATAGGCCTTGACAGGTTTGAGAGCAAGATCATGGCGCATAAATACCTCAGCGCCTTCAGAGGGCAGCAACTGGCCCTTGAACTCATCGTTCACGACAGGCACAGCCAAAGCAGAGGGTTCCTCGTCGAGCGACAACGCCAGGCGCGCATCATAACGCTCACCTTCGAAGATGCCGGCTTGGCGCAAAGGTCCCTTTGTCGTCGTGCGCCAAGTGTCTGGCGAAGTGCCATAGCGGCGGATGGTGCCATCATCATAGGTGAGCTGAAGTACGCCGCGAAAAGCACATTTCTTGCCCATCATCTCGGAGCCTTGGCTGACGACCTTGTCGGCCCACCAGCCTGGAGCCACTTGCACGGCAAGCACATTCCCGGCACCGGCACGGCAATGGAAAGCCCGGGTGATGTCGTAGGTGAACGTGCGGCGCGTCTTCAGCGGATGCGTGAAGCCCGGCCGCAACACTTCATCGCCTACAGGCCGACCATTGACAAAGAGGTCGAAAGTACCTAATGCCGTAGTCATCCATTTAGCCGACACGACACGTTGCTCATTCGTGTAACTGCCAAAGAACCAAGTGCCACACTGAACGCCATCGGCATCTGAAGCAGACAGCCACCGTGCCACCGACCAGGCATCGCCGCCCAAGGCCGCTGTGCGTTCGCCGACGGACAAAAGAGAAGAAGAGGAGGCACATCCATAAAGGACAACACACGCTAAGAGTGCCACGGCAGCACGAGCTTTAAGCTTTGCTGTTTTCGGGAAGCCGCCGTTTACGCGATAGTTACAAACAAGCGAATAATGCATTTTTTTCATCTTTATCAAGGGTAAGTTATGGTGATTCCGTTGCAAAGATATACATTTTTGAGGAAAAGCATCACGTTTTCGCAAAAAATGATGTACCTTTGCACGAAATTATCAAAGAACTCCATATTTACGATGAATGCTTCAGACCAAGTAATGCTTACACGCCTTGCCTCGGAACTGGCGAGCGCCGAGTCCCTTCGCTGCCTCCACGATGCCGAGCCGCCGGGCACTCCCCTGCCCTCTCTGACGGCTTTGGCAGAGATCATAGATCTCTGCCGCAGCGTGCTCTTCCCCGGCTATTACGGCAAGAGCGACGTGACGGACCAGAACCGCCTGTTCCATGTTGGCGTGGCGCTCGAGCGGCTCCACTGTCTGCTGAGCGACCAGGTCGGCACGACAGCAGCGAGTGCCTTCGTCGAGCGGTTGCCTGAGCTGCGACGCACGCTGGCGACAGACGTGGAAGCGACCTATTTAGGCGACCCCGCAGCCCAGACCTTCAGCGAGGTCATCGCTTGCTACCCCGTCATCAAAGCCATCACCAACTACCGCGTAGCCCACGAACTACAGCAACTCGGCGTCGCGCTCATCCCGCGCATCATCACCGAGATGGCGCACTCCGAAACGGGCATCGACATCCATCCCGGAGCCACCATAGGACATCATTTCACCATCGACCACGGCACGGGTGTCGTCATCGGTGCCACCTGCATCATCGGTGCTCACGTCAAGCTCTACCAAGGTGTCACGCTCGGCGCCAAGAGCTTCCCGCTGGACGCGAACGGGCATCCCATCAAGAACATCCCACGCCATCCCATCCTGGAGGACAACGTCATCGTCTATGCCAACTCCACCATTCTCGGACGCATCACCATCGGACACGACGCCGTCATCGGCGGTAACATTTGGGTCACAGAGGACGTAGCGCCCGGCACGAAGATCTTGCAAAACAAATATCAGCGATAGTGATGACCCGACGAGAGAGCGAAGCTTACATCATTATTCGTGGGGCGAGAGAGAACAACCTGAAGGACGTCTCGCTGAAGATTCCGAAGCACCAGATTACGGTGTTCACAGGCGTGTCGGGGTCGGGCAAGAGCTCTCTGGTGTTGGACACCATTGCTGCGAAGTCGCGTCGCGAGCTGAATGACACGTTTCCGACTTTCGTGCAGCAATACCTGCCCAAATACGGACGTCCCCACGTTGATGCCATCGAGAACCTGCCCATCGCCATCGTCATCGACCAGAAAAAACCAGGACAGAACTCACGCTCCACGGTAGGCACCTACACCGACGTCTATGCCCTGCTCAGACTACTGTTCTCACGCGTTGGCGAACCTTTCATCGGATACTCCGATTCGTTCAGCTTTAACCACCCAGAAGGCAGCTGCCCGCGCTGCTCCGGACTGGGTGAGATTCGCGAGCTGGACATCCACAAACTCGTGGACTTCGACAAGAGCCTCAACGACGAGGACACCATTCACTACATCGCTTTCGGTAAGGGTGGTTGGCGATGGATCCGCTATGCCCACAGCGGGCTCTTTGACCTTGACAAGAAGATCAAGGACTACTCGCCCGAAGAATTGGAGCTCTTCCTCAACAGTCCGCAGATACGCTTAAAGAACCCACCTTCCAACTGGCCGAAAACAGCGAAGTACGAAGGGCTTATCCCTCGCATGTACCGCAGCATCATCAACTCCGAAGAGGGGTTGCTGCACGCCGCCGTGCTGAATCCGATGCTCACGATGGGTACATGCCCGGACTGCGGCGGCACACGTTTGAACGAACGTGTCAGGTCGTGCCGCATCGAAGGAAAGAATATTGCCGAGGTCTGTACCATGAGCATTACACGGCTCAACGCATGGATCAAAGGTTTGCAGTCACCGCTGGCTGTGGACCTGAAAGCCGCCATCAGCGCACGCCTCACGGCCTTGGAAGAAATAGGCCTTGGCTACCTATCTATGGACCGCGGCGTAGGAACGCTTTCGGGCGGCGAGGCGCAGCGATGCAAAATTGCGAAATATATCAACTCCTCACTTGCCGATGTCCTCTATATCCTCGATGAGCCAAGTTCCGGATTACATAACCGCGACATCGAGCTCATGAAGCATAGCGTAGAGCGGTTGCGCGATGCCGGAAACACCGTGCTTTTGGTAGAGCATCACAAGGAAATGATCAGCATAGCCGACCACATCGTCGATATGGGGCCCGGGCCCGGCATTGACGGCGGACAGATCGTGTTCGAAGGCTCCTACGAGCAACTTCTCCGAAGCGGAACTGCAACAGGCGAGGCGATGAAAAGAGTGAAAAGTGAAAGAGTGAAAAGTGAAAAATTAGAGATGAGAGACCAAAATCATCAATCATCAATCACCAATCATCAATCATTTCCCCTCTCCCATGCCTCTCTTCACAACCTCTGCGACATCACCGTCGAGTTGCCGCTGGGACGCTTCGTGGCCGTGGCCGGTGTGGCAGGCTCTGGCAAGAGCTCGCTGATGGAGAGCTTCCGACGTGATTATCCCCATCCTGAGGACATCGTGTACATCAGCCAGAAAAACATCGGTGTGAGCCTGCGTTCCACTCCTGCCACATACATGGATGTAGCCCCCGACATCCGAAAGCGGTTTGCCAAAGCACACCACATGAAAGAAATGTACTTCACGTTCAATGGCAAGGGTGCTTGCCCTGTGTGTGGCGGCAAGGGCGTTATCGTCTCGGAGATGGCGTTCATGGATAACATAGAAACTGTATGCGAAGCGTGCGGAGGACTGCGTTACAGCAAGGAAGCATTGGCGTATCGGATTGAGAGCATCGCTGCAGACGACGGCAACCTCAAGACGCTGAACATCGCGGAGGTATTTGACTTGAGTGCGCGTTTGGCTTGCGATTTCTTTCGAGGCACATCGATTGAAGAAAAACTACAACCGATGAAGGCTGTAGGGCTGGGCTACCTGCACCTGAACCAAGCCCTCTCCACGCTCTCAGGCGGGGAGCTCCAACGTCTGAAGATGGCTTCCTACCTGGGCGAGAAGGGTAAGATCTTCATCATCGACGAACCTACCGATGGTCTCCACCTCAAAGACGTACAACGCATCATCAACCTTTTCCGCAAAATGGTGGATGAAGGCAACAGCGTCTTCGTCATCGAGCACAACACAGATGTCATCCGAGCTGCCAACCATGTCATTGAGCTCGGACCGGGTGCAGGTGAAGCTGGCGGACGTATCATCTTCGAAGGCACGCCCGAAGCCATGCGCACCGCTCAAGGCTCCGTTACGGCACGTTATTTGTGACGTTTTCTTGCGATAAGATGACATTTTTCGCCTTAAATGCATTTTTTTGAGAATAAAGAGCGCGCGCACGCGAGTTTTTTATTACCTTTGCACCCAATTAAGGCGAAGATAAGATGAAAGTAGCTATTGTCAAATACAATGCCGGAAATATCTATTCCGTCGTTCACGCCCTGAAACGGCTTGGCGTTGAACCACTTCTGACCGATGATGCCGAGCTGTTACGCTCTGCCGACAAGGTGTTGTTCCCTGGCCAAGGCGAGGCAAGTCAGGCCATGAGCTATCTCCGTCAACATGGTTTGGACGAAGTCATACGCTCGCTCACGCAACCTGTCTTAGGAATATGCATCGGACAACAGCTCATGTGCCGCCACTCTGAAGAGGGCGACACCGACTGCCTCGGAATATTTCCAGTTGATGTACTGCGCTTCCGACCACAACGCCACGAGGACAAAGTGCCGCACATGGGGTGGAACGAGGTTTATGCCCTCCCCCCCATGGGGGGATTCGGAGAGGGGGCCTTCATCAATCATCAATCATCAATCTCATCAATCATCAATCATCAATCCTACGTTTACTTTGTCCATAGCTATTATGTGCCAGTGTGCGAATACACTTCGGCAGTGACCAACTATATTCTACCTTTCAGTGCAGCCCTCCACAAGGACAACTTCTACGCTACACAGTTCCACCCCGAAAAGAGCGGCGCTGTGGGCGAACAAATCCTGCGCCGTTTCCTCGCCATATAAACGATAACGAAAACGCAACATTTATGATACTGATTCCTGCCATAGACATCATCGGAGGCCGCTGCGTGCGACTCACCAAGGGCGACTACGCTACGGAGAAAGTGTACTCCCACGACCCCGTGCTGGTGGCAAAGGAAATGGAGATGATAGGCTTCAAGCGTCTGCACGTCGTGGATCTCGACGGTGCCCGTTCCAAACACGTTGTCAACATCGATGTGCTGCGTCGCATCACCACAGAAACCCACCTCGTCGTAGATTTCGGTGGCGGCGTGAAGAGCGACGATGACCTGCGTGCCGTACTCGATGCCGGTGCGCAGATGGTCACCGTGGGCAGCATCGCCGTGACCGACCCGAGCAAGGTGGCTGCATGGCTGCAGACGTTCGGTGCCGAGCATATCGTGTTGGGTGCCGATGTGCGCGACGGACTTATCAGTATCAACGGATGGAAGGAAGAGAGCACGATTGCACTTATGCCTTTCCTCGACAACTATATGAAGCAAGGCGTTCGGCATGTGCTGTGCACCGACATCAGCCGCGACGGCATGCTCCAAGGACCTTCAACCCCGCTCTACAGCGAGATCATGAAGGCACACCCCGACTGCCAGCTCATCGCCTCTGGAGGCGTCAGCTGCATCGAAGACATCCGTCAGCTCAGCTCAGCTGGTGTGCCCGCCGTGGTATTCGGCAAAGCCATATACGAAGGACGCATTGACCTTCAGCAACTAATTAACGAGTTCCCACAATGTTAGCCAAACGCATCATACCCTGCCTCGATGTCAAAGACGGTCAGACCGTCAAAGGCACTAATTTCGTGAATCTGCGTCACGCCGGCGATCCGGTGGAATTGGGCAAAGCTTATAGCGAACAGGGCGCCGACGAGCTCGTCTTCCTGGACATCACGGCTTCCCACGAGGGTCGCAAGACGTTCACGGAAATGGTGACACGCGTGGCAGAACAAGTCAATATCCCCTTCACCGTCGGCGGCGGTATCGGGGCACTCGCCGATGTGGAGCGATTGCTCAATGCCGGCGCTGACAAGGTGAGCGTGAACAGCGCAGCCTTGCGCCGCCCCGAACTCATCGACGAGATCACGAGCCATTTCGGCTCACAGGTCTGCGTCGTTGCCATCGATGCTTATGAGGATGAGCATGGGTTGTGGACGTGTTACCTCAACGGTGGGCGTATCCCCACGGATCGTTCACTCTTCGACTGGGCTCATGAGGCACAGGAACGCGGTGCCGGTGAGATTCTCTTCACCTCCATGAACCACGACGGCGTCAAGAACGGCTTTGCCAACGCAGCCCTGCGGCGGCTATCGGATACCCTCTCGATTCCCGTCATCGCCTCCGGCGGAGCCGGTGCCAAGGAGCATTTCCGCGACACCTTCCTCGAAGGGCACGCCGACGCGGCTCTCGCAGCAAGCGTCTTCCACTTTGGTGAAATACCCATACCTGAATTGAAGAAGTATTTACAATCTGAAGGAATTAACGTTAGATTATGAAAATAGATTTCGAGAAATGCGGCGGGCTCGTTCCCGCCATCGTCCAAGACGCCGACACCAAGAATGTGCTGATGCTCGGCTATATGAACCAAGAGGCGCTGCAGAAGACGCTCGACACAAAGAAGGTGACTTTCTGGAGCCGCAGCCGCAACTGCCTTTGGACTAAAGGCGAGACAAGCGGCAACTTCCTGCACCTGGTAGATATCAAAGTGGACTGCGACAACGACACGCTGCTCGTAAAAGCCCATCCCGACGGCCCCGTATGCCACACCGGTACCGACACATGCTGGGGCGAGGAAAACAAACAATCATCAATCGACAACCCGCTCCTCTTCCTTTCTGATCTCCAGGACTTCATCGAGAAACGCCACCGCGAGATGCCAGAGGGTTCCTACACCACGAGCCTCTTCAAGGACGGCCTCAACCGCATGGCACAGAAGGTGGGCGAAGAAGCGCTGGAACTCGTCATCGAAGCTTGCAACGGCACCGACGAGCGCATGATCTACGAAGGATCTGACATGCTCTATCACCTCATCGTACTCCTCACCTCCAAAGGATTACGCATCGAGCAAATGGCCAAGGAACTGCAAGAAAGACATCAGCCAGGATGGAAAAAGCACTGATTATCAACTACAAGGACGTTGACGTACAACGCGACGACAAGGTCATCCTCTACAATGTCGATTTCGAGGTTCGCCAGGGGGATTTCGTGTTCCTCTTAGGCGTCGTAGGCAGCGGCAAGACATCGCTGCTCAAAACCATCTACGGCGAGCTCGATATCGAGACAGGTACGGCACAAGTGCTCGATCGCGATATGCGTACCATCAAGCGGCGGCATATTCCAGCCCTTCGCAAACAGCTGGGCATCGTCTTCCAGGACTTCCGTCTGCTGCCCGACCGCAACGTACGCAAGAACCTCGATTTCGTCCTCCGTTCCACGGGATGGAAGAATCGTCGCGAACGCGCCGACCGCATCAGCCAGGTGCTCACCACAGTAGGTCTTGCCGACAAATTGGAAGCAATGCCCTACGAGCTTTCAGGCGGTGAGCAGCAACGCATCTGCATCGCCCGCGCCATCCTCAACTCACCACGCCTCATCCTTGCCGATGAAGCCACGGGCAATCAGGATGCCGAATCTGGTATTCACACGACGGAGATTCTCTATGAACTCGCCAAGCAGGGCACAGCCGTCATCATGGCCACCCACAACAACGCCCTGATGGAGCGCTTCCCCGGTATCGTCTATGAATGCAAGAACCATCGGCTCACGAGACCCACCCCCTGCCCTCCCTGTGAGGGAGGGAGCGGTCAGCTGCAAGAGGTTGCGGATGCCAGCTCTTTTGATCCCGACATCCCCGTCGCCACCGTAGCCCCTCAATCTGATTTATAAACAAACACCCCATAAAACAAGATGAAAGTACTTAAATTCGGAGGCACCAGCGTAGGCAGTGCCCAACGTATGAAAGACGTGTCCGCACTGATCACCAGCGACGGACAGCCCAAGATTGTCGTCCTGTCAGCCATGAGCGGCACCACCAACACCCTCGTGGAGATTGCCGACTACCTCTACAAGAAGAATCCCGAAGGCGCACACGACGTCATCAACCGTCTTGAGCTCAAATACATGGAACACATCCAGGAGCTCTACACCTCGGAAGAATGGCGTTCCAAGACCGAAGCATTCCTGCGCGAGGAGTTCAGCTTCCTGCGCTCGTTCAGCAAGTCGCTTTTCACGTCCTTCGAAGAGAAAGTCATCCTTGCCCAGGGAGAGATTATCTCCACCACCATGGTCACCAACTACCTGCTCGAACAAGGGGTCAATGCCGTGCTGCTCTCCGCACTCGACATGATACGCACCGACAAGAACGCCGAGCCCGACCTCAATTATATCCGCGAGAAGACACAGGCACAGCTCGAAGCCAATCCCGGCTACGAGATCTATATCACACAAGGCTTCATCTGCCGCAATGCCTATGGCGAGATCGACAACCTGCAGCGCGGCGGCTCTGACTACACCGCCTGTCTCATCGGTGCCGCCATCGAGTCCGAGGAGATTCAGATCTGGACCGACATCGATGGTATGCACAACAACGACCCGCGCATTGTCGAAGGCACGGAACCCGTGCGACAGCTCTATTTCGAGGAAGCTGCCGAACTGGCTTATTTTGGCGCTAAGATCCTGCACCCCACCTGCATCCAACCAGCCAAGTTCGCCGGTGTGCCGGTGCGACTGCTCAACACGATGGATCCTGCCGCACCTGGCACCATCATCAACAATCAGATGCACCGCGGCACCATCAAGGCCGTTGCTGCCAAGGACAACATCATCTGCATCGGCATACAAAGCTCACGTATGCTGCTGGCTCACGGCTTCTTGCGTAAAGTCTTCGAGATCTTCGAGACCTACAAGACGTCCATCGACATGATCGCAACCTCTGAGGTTGGCGTCAGCGTGACCATCGACAACACAGCCCACCTCACGCATATCGTTGATGAATTGAAGAAATACGGCACGGTGACGGTTGACACCAATATGTGCATCGTCTGCGTCGTCGGCGACCTCTCGAGTCAGAACGTGGGCTTCGAGACATTGGCCACCGATGCCCTGAAGCACATCCCCGTGCGGATGATCAGCTATGGCGGTTCGGCTCACAACATCTCCTTTGTCGTCGCCGAAGCCGACAAGCAACGCACCCTCCAAGCCCTGCAGACCACACTGTTTGCCTACAACGATCACGTCAGACGCCCATCTTAACCCGACCTTATTCTTATGGCATTTCCCATCACAACACTTCGCAATTTCCAGACGCCGTGCTATATCTACGACACGGCGCTTCTGGCACGCACACTCGACGCCATCCACGCCGAGACCGCAGAACACGACAACTACCACGTCCACTATGCCATCAAGGCCAATGCCCACCCGGCGGTTCTCCATCAGATAGCAGCCGCAGGCTTTGGTGCCGACTGCGTCAGCGGCGGTGAGATCCAAGCTGCTCTCGATGCCGGTTTCCCGGCAGCAAGCATCGCTTTCGCCGGCGTAGGGAAAGCCGACTGGGAGATTCAGCTGGCTCTCAAGGCCGGCATCGGCATGTTCAATGTCGAGAGCGTCGAAGAGCTTGAGGTACTCAACGAACTCGCCACGTCATCCAACACCCGAGCACGCATCAGCTTCCGTATCAACCCCGACATCGATGCCCACACCCACGACCATATCACCACCGGACGTGCTGAGGACAAATTCGGTATCGCCATGGAGCAAACCGTGAGCGTTATCCGTAAAGCTCAGGCCATGGCAGGCATCGACTTCCAAGGTCTGCACTTCCACATCGGCTCGCAACTCCTCGTGATGGATGATTTCGAAGCGCTGTGTCAACGCATCAACGAGCTGCAGGACATGCTTGAAGCAGAGGGCATTCATTTGGCCAACATCAACGTCGGCGGAGGATTAGGCATCGACTACGGGGATCCCGACGGCCATGCCATTCCCGATTTCCACGCCTACTTCACCACTTTCACCGACAACTTGCAACTGCGTCAAGGCCAGCAGCTTCACTTCGAGCTCGGCCGAGCCGTCGTCGCTCAGATGGGAACACTCCTCACGCACGTTCTTTATATTAAGCACGGCACCGAGAAACAGTTCGTCATCGTAGATGCCGGCATGACAGAGCTCATCCGCCCGGCACTCTATGGTGCTTTCCATAAGATCGACAACCTCACTGCAGCCGACCGTACAGACAGCGTCGTTTACGATGTCGTAGGCCCCATTTGCGAGTCCTCCGACACCTTCATCAAGGACTACACTCTTCCCGAAACCCGTCGCGGCGATCTTCTCGCCATCCGATCTGCGGGAGCTTACGGCGAGGCGATGGCATCCAACTACAACTGCCGCCACCTGCCACCCTCCCACCTCATCTGAAAACATATACTTTCAATTTTCAACTCTCAACTCTCAACTCTCAACTCATCCATGCTCCTGTTAAAGCTCTCTCTCATCGTCTTCCTCATCATCTGGCTCGTAGCCATGGTGATGGCCTACAGCTATGGCCGCGTAGGACGACGTATCCAGAAATTAGAGAGGCTTTCGACAGTCGATGCCTCGCTGCCGCCCCTGTCCGTCATCATCACGGCCCACAACCAGGCATCAGCCTTACGCCGCCACCTGCCAGCCATCCTCGAACAGGATTACGAGCGCTTCGAAGTCATCGTCGTCAACACCGGTTCCAACGACGAGACCAAGGATGTCCTCGAACGACTTGAGCTCCGATACGCTAACCTCCGGCACACCTTCACGCCGCGGTCAGCACGTGACATCAGCCTCGAACGCCTTGCGCTCACCCTTGGCATACGCTCCGCCATTCACGAATGGGTCGTGCTGACCCACCCCGACTGCGAGCCGGCCTCTTCACAGTGGCTCACACGCATCGGAGAGACCATCGCCAACCCACGGCGAGGCGTGCAGAGCAAACACCTCAAGGAGCCCGATATCATCATCGGTTTCGCACGCTACAACCGCCATCGCACCTCGTGGTTCGACCGCAAGGTTGACTTCCATCGGCTGTGGAACAACATCGTAGGCTTCAACCATATCCTTAGCGGTCATGCCGCCATGCGTGCCGATGGTTGCAACCTCGCTTATCGCAAGAGCCTGTTCATCGAGAACGGAGGCATGGCAGCCCACCAAGAGCTCAAGAGCGGCGCCGAGGAACTGCTCGTCAATCACAATGCCAAGCCGCACAACACGGCACTCATGCTCTCGCCCTCAGCACTCATGCTCCAAGACCCGCTCCCTGCCCGCCGGCTATGGAAACAGCAACGCGTGTTCTACTGCGAGACCCGTCGCCACCAACGGCACCGTCATCTCTATCGCGCGACACAGGCCTTGCGCTTGTTCATGCCCTGGCTGCTCCTCGTCATCGCCATCGTCGTTCCCGCGCTCTATCCCATTATGCAATATCTTGAGACCATGCAGGTTCCTTTGCTCGACACCCTCGACCTACAGCCCACCGACCTCATCAGCGTCTCTGCCATCGTCCTCATCCTGCTGCTCATCTACGTCATCCTGAAGATCGTCAGTTTCAATCGCACCGCCTCCCAACTTGGCAGCCGGCGCTACTATCTGTCCCTCATCATCTTCGAACTCGCCCTACCCTTCTGGAACCTCTCTGCGGCCATCGCCCATCGTCGCGCCTCCAAGAACGAGTTCCGCAAAAAATTTGTCTAACTTTCAACTCTCCGCTCGACCTTTGGTCGCTTCGACACTTCGAAGAACTTTCAACTCTCAACTCTCAACTTTCAACTTATATGTCCTCCTTCATCGCCTGGTGCTTCGACCACCTCAACTATTGGACCATCACCTTCCTCATGACCCTCGAGAGCACGGTCATTCCCATTCCGAGCGAACTCGTCGTTCCCCCGGCCGCTTATCGTGCAGCTGCTGAGGGTAGTGATCTCAATGTCGTGCTCGTTGTGCTATGCGCCACGCTCGGTGCCAACCTCGGTGCCTTGATCAACTATACTGCCGCCCGTTATCTCGGACGCCCCATCATCTACGCCTTTGCCAACAGCACCTTCGGCCACCTCTGCCTCCTCAACGAAGAGAAGGTGCGCAAGACCGAAGTCTATTTCAACGACCATGGCGCCGTCGGTACCATGATCGGACGCCTCGTCCCCGGCATTCGCCACCTCATCTCCATCCCCGCCGGCCTTGCCAAGATGCGCCTCTCGCATTTCATCCTCTACACCACCATCGGCGCCGGCCTCTGGAACATCATACTCGCCGTCATGGGCTATGCCCTCGCCAGCTTCGTTCCCGAAGACCAACTCATGGACAAAGTCACGCAGTACAGCCACGAGCTCGGTTACGCCATGATTGCACTCTTCCTCGCCCTCGTAGCCTACCTCGTGTACAAAGGTGTCAGGAAATCCAAACCGTCAGAATAAGAGATCATCCACAATTCATACACTCATAACTTACAACTCATAAATCAACAAACTCATGAAGAAACGTATCCAATTCAGTCTCGTCTATCGAGACATGTGGCAGAGCTCCGGTAAGTTCCAGCCACGTAAGGATCAACTCGAACGCATCGCACCCGTCATCATCGATATGGGCGTCTTCGATCGCGTCGAAACCAACGGCGGAGCCTTCGAACAGGTCAACCTCCTCGCCGGCGAGAATCCTAATGCCGCCGTGCGCGCTTTCTGCAAGCCGTTCAACGAAGTAGGCATCAAGACCCACATGCTCGACCGCGGCCTCAACGCCCTCCGCATGTACCCTGTCCCCGACGATGTCCGCGAACTGCAATACAAGGTCAAGCACGCCCAGGGCGTTGACATCCCCCGCATCTTCTGCGGTCTCAACGACGTCCGCAATATCATCCCTTCCGTCAAATGGGCCAAGGCCGCCGGCATGACGCCGCAGGCCACGCTCTGCATCACTACATCGCCCATCCATACCGTCGAGTACTACTCTGACATTGCCGACCAGGTCATCGCTGCCGGTGCCGAGGAGATCTGCTTGAAAGATATGGCAGGTATCGGTCAGCCAGCACTCCTGGGAGCCCTCACCAAGGCCATCAAGACCAAGCACCCCGACATCATCATCCAGTACCACGGCCACAGCGGTCCCGGACTCTCCATGGCCTCCATCCTCGAGGTCTGCAACAACGGAGCCGACGTCATCGACACCGCCATCGAACCGCTCTCATGGGGTAAGGTACACCCCGACATCATCTCCGTGCAGTCCATGCTCAAGAACGAAGGCTTCGAGGTCAAGGAAATCAATATGAAAGCCTACATGCAGGCTCGTTCACTCACTCAGGAGTTCATCGACGACTGGCTCGGCTATTTCATCAATCCCGGCAACAAACACATGTCCTCGCTGCTCCTCGGCTGCGGCCTTCCCGGCGGCATGATGGGCTCCATGATGGCCGACCTCGCCGGCATCCACGGCGTCATCAACAGCACGCTGAAAGCCAAGGGCGAACCCGAGCTGACCACCGACGAGATCCTCGTCAAGCTCTTCGACGAAGTGGCTTACGTGTGGCCGCGCGTCGGTTATCCTCCATTGGTAACGCCTTTCTCGCAGTATGTCAAGAATATCGCCCTCATGAACCTGCTGACCATCGCCCAGGGCAAGGGTCGCTTCGTGATGATGGACGACTCCATGTGGGGCATGATCCTCGGCAAGAGCGGCAAGATTCCTGGCACCATCGATCCCGAACTCGTCGAGCTCGCCAAGAAGCAGGGACGCGAATTCACCGATGCCGATCCTCACACGCTGCTCAAGAACGCCCTACCCGACTTCATCAAGGAGATGGAGGAGAACGGATGGGATCGCGGACAGGACGACGAGGAGCTCTACGAACTGGCCATGCACCCCGAGCAGTACCGCAACTACAAGAGCGGTCAGGCCAAGAAAAACTTCCTCGCCGACCTCGAGAAAGCCAAGGTCGCCAAGGCACAGGCCACAGCAGGCCCCAAGGTCTCCATCGAAGAGCTCTCTGCCTTCAAGCACGCCAAAGCCGATGCCATCACGGCACCCGACAACGGCCAGATCCTCTTCGAGATCAGCGGCGACAGCGGCGTGACACGCTGCACAGAGCCCGCCATCGGCACACACTACAAGGAAGGTGATGTCATCTGCTACCTCCAGACGCAGTACGGACAGCTCCTGCCTATCAAGGTAGGCATCGCCGGTAAGCTCGTCGATATCACAGCCTTCCAAGGTAAGAAAGTCATCAAGGGTCAGGCCATCGCCTGGATTGAACGCGAAGCTTGAACCAGCCCCACTATTCCAACATTTCGATTCATCATCTGCCTCTCCGTAATCACACTGCGGAGAGGCTTTTTTTCAGCTCACACAACCATACTGTTGAGTTATACTATTTGAACAATCTATCAGAGGTGTTCGAGGTGATGTGGCGGCGCAAGAATATATACAAAGATGATTACTGCGCGCAGCTTTTTCAGTGAAGCGTAGCGAAACGGTGTTTTTGCCAGATGAAGAGGTGGTTCCGCAGGAATGATGGGTGTGAGGGTTGAGCCTCGGTGAGCTTGCTCACCAGGGCTAAGACCCTCACAGACATCAAGGCACGCAGTGCCCACCTCTTCAACTGGTGTTTTTTATGTTTTTGTCACCTTTCGATAGGTATATCCCTGGTATATATCCCTGGTATATATCCCTGGTATATATCCCTGGTATATCGTAGGTTTATTTTGAGAATTGTTTGTACCTTTGCGCACGAGCTTTTGGCCAAAGCGTGAAACTTAAAACTTGAAATTTTAAACATGAAACATGAACTTATGAATCGGACATTTGAT
>Ga0310697_10001686_pt1 | contig 25047 bp, 23 predicted proteins | sample 172DNAGHGlowgp2_FD_203883 | JGI IMG/M metagenome (GOLD analysis project Ga0310697, IMG submission 203883) | Sheep rumen microbial communities from Palmerston North, Manawatu-Wanganui, New Zealand - 1728 DNA GHGlow gp2 (v2) (version 2) | ecosystem: Host-associated > Mammals > Digestive system >...
GGCTGATGCCCTGTTTTATTATAGGCTTTCTGTCATCAAAGATATCGTTTTGCTCAGACCAGGCGCCGGCTTCGGTCTTGGGTATCACGACATCTTTGACGATAGCTTCGCCAGCAAAGATAAAGTTATTCCCTATTTAAACGCAAGCCTGAACGGGATCGTCAAATGCGGTAAGCATCTGGAATTTGTCCTCAGCCCGACAATCGCATTCTGCCCTTCCGAGTTCGACTATTCGTTCGTGCAGCTGGGAGGGCCCACAGACATCAACCCCTGGCTCACCAACTACTTTGTCTCCCTCGGTATCGGTTATCGCTTTTAACCAAATTCCAATTTATCGGTGAGACGAATTACCGGGAGTGCAGTAAAATGATGAACAACACGATTTATAATTATCTGTCTAATAACGGAATTGATATCTCTCGCACACATGGGTCGCGCATTCATGAACTTAGGGAATATCCATCCTATTATTGGGGGCTCAAGGAAACAAATGCGCACGAATTCATGGAGTTATGTCAAAAAGAAAAAATACCGATAATAGGGATTGATATCATAACAAATGAAAACGGCTTTTACGAATTATCTTTTGATGTTTGGTGTTATCAGCGAGGAGAAAATGAAAATGATAATAGTTATATAATAAACTCTATCAAAGGAGCCGCGGATTACTTAAAACATTTTCACCAGAAAAAAGACCTGCTTTTTTCATTTACAATCAACGAAATGTATGCAAAGTATTAATCGAAATTAAAGATTTTTACGTAGATATCATTGGCAAAAACAAGCACATATGAAAAAGTTCTTTATACTTGTAGTAACAGGAGTCCTTCTGTTTTCAGGATGTTTAGCGCACATTTATGATGTGAATTTTCCTGATAACAGTGAAGTTGCTACTATACCCTATGCCGAAGGTTCATACTATTTTGAGGTAACAGCGGGCCCAAAAACAAGGACCTCCTTTGAGGATAGATTGTGGAGTTTTGAATACAGAGTATTGATTGATAATGCTGTCTTCGATCAGCAGATGGTTAATATAGGACTTCCTAATGAAGACATACATGAAGGTGATGTCTTCAAGGTCGAATTCACCATTCCAACCAATGAATCTTCCGAGAAAAGGGATGTTGCTGTTGAAGTTCTGAAAGCGAGGGATAGCAACAAGTATGCGTATCATGTTGATGCAAATGATAAAGACTGGCGAATAGTATGGAAAGCAATACAGCTAGGCCGTTAAATTCGAATTTATCGGTCTGTCTCCAGCCCCGGCAAAAATAGCCCCTCCACCCCAATCCATTCACGGGCGGAATCTATATCGGGAAGGGAAAGTGATTGAGCAGTATAGTGTGATTGGGAGATAATCGCTATCTTTAAGCCGATAAACCAAAGACAATGAATCAGTTCAATACATTTGCCCTTGTTGTGGGCCTCCTCTGTCTGGCTTTTGCCGTCTGGATCAGGTTCCGGGCCGGAGAGAAGTATATGAAGTTGTTCTACCTCGGAGACACCAGCCGGTATGACTTGCAGAAATTCAGAGTCGTACATGCGGCGGGGTGTGCGCTGGTTGGCCTGTGTGCAATCTGGGCGGCTTTTACAAGAGGGGACATCCCGATTCTCGTCATGTTGGCCGCCGCCATTGTCGATGACATCTTGATTTACACCGTCTGCAAAAAGGACGGCCAGAAGGATCATTGACACTTTCCAGTCTTTTCAAATTCCCAACATGAAACGCTCCTTAATTATCCTCAGTATTCTTCTCCCGCTCTTTTCCTATGCCCAGTCCAAGGAGGACCTGTCCGAACGGGCGCTGGAGCTATGTCAGTACATTCCAGACCACGGCCTGAATCCGGAGGCCAGGGACTATATGACCCCCGAATTCTTCGGGGCCCTTTCCGAAGCCTTCGATGCGCCTGTGGTCGATTACGGGGGAATCGGCGACAACGAGTGGCTCTGGTATTTCGTGACGGGGAATGGCGGAGGAGATCCTTATTATGGAATCAAATCAGTATCCCGCGTTTCCAAGGACAAGGCGACGGCAGTGATTACCGTTCGGGAAACCTGGGAAGGAGAGTTCATTGATACCGAAGAAAATGCCAGAGAATACGGAATCTCCTTGAAACGAGTCAATGGCCAATGGCTCCTGGACGACTTTGACGGCAAGAAAGCTGAGTGTGTCGATTATATCAAGGAGATGCGGGCCAAGTACAAGTCCCGCGAACTTCTCAAGTACATGGAGGACTATTTTCACGAGTACATCCCCGATTTCAAGCGGCGGGTGGAAGAGTTCTACCGGAAATACGGAACCGAATAATCTACGACTTGTCATGGGTGAATTCCTTTTTTTCTTGGTTCGGATCCTGTTGATTCTGGTCGTTATTCTGGCCTGTTTCGGTGTGATGCTTCTTTTTTCCAAAGACCATGGCCGAATTGCCGGATATAAGTCGGTGGTCAAGTTCTGTCTGGGGACAGTTTGTTCCATTCTTTGCATCCTCTGGCTCATCCAATTGTTCTGGGGAGGCGGATGGAGGACCATGCATATACTGTTTTTCCTTATCAGTGCATCAATAGCTATTGGATGCTTTGTTTCTCTCCGGCGGAATAAAAGCAGGTAAGAAATCCTTCTACTGCCCGAACATGGAAGAAGCGCTCCGCCGTGCCAAGAAAGCGGAGCTGGCGGGAGAGAGAGGGATAAGTGGTATCGATGCTTTTGGGTAATCTCCAGAATATAGCTATCTTTAACCCATGAAACTCAAAGCCTTTGCCTGTTTTCTTCTCTTGATTCTGCCGCTGTTTCTGTCGGCTGAGATCCGCTCGTCCCATGCGGTGCTGCCGGAGAAAGCAGTACAAGGAGAGCAGATGGAGATTCGATATGTCTTTGAGGTTTCCGGGGCATGGAGCTTTCTGGGGCCGGACAGAACGGTTGAAGGCGTTCGGTTTTTGAAGCAGAATCATTCGGAAAAAAGATTGTCAAAGACTGTCCTGCAAGTGACGGTGACCTACTTGGTTAAAAGTATTGTTGCCGGGACTGTGGACCTTCCTTCGATTCGTGTTGTTACAAACAAAGGCGCGCAATTGATTCCGGGAGGCTCTCTTCCGATTGAACCGCACCCCGACTATGGAAAAGCGTGGATGGCGGCTCGGGAGTTCCTGAAGCAGCAGGGAGAAGATTGCAAAGAATTGGAATGGGGGTATTCTATCGGAGGTATCCATGCTTTCTATGATGCCGGCAGGAATACCTTTGCATGGGCAGGATCATCCGGCGTTGTTGCCTATGGCATCGACGCCACGACCTGGGACGGAAAAAACAACGACCTCGCCGGTCGCCTGTTCAACGCCTATGGCGCCGAGCGCTTCGTAACGGTCCCGGAAGGGACGGTCAATCCCCTGCTTGGAGATATCGCCTACGCACAGGACGGCGAATACTGTGAAGGGTTCCCTATGGCCAAATACAGAGGGCGCGATTCCACCTGCGTAGCCGGCTGCGGGGCTGTCGCATTGGCACAAGTCCTCCGGTATTATGGGCCCTCCGTCCGCCCGTCCGGGAAAGGGCAGTTGTCAATGGACGGAGTCCCTCCGATTTCCGTCGATATGCACGAAATCGATTGGGACAACTTGAAAGTCAATGAACTGATGTATCTTTCCGCGGCATCCGTCCAGACGCATCTTTCTCCGGTTAATTCCTCGACATCCTTGTTCTGGTTCCGCCATGCCCTGGTCGGCAACTGGGGATTCAGCCCGGAATGCCGGTATCTGCAAGAGCGACCGCTTGAAGAGATTGTAAAACTGGTTTGCGCCGATCTAGACGCAGGAAGACCCGTTATTCTTGGAGGAGAAGGACATACTTTCGTCTGCGACGGATACAAGGACGGATTCCTGCATTTCAACTTCGGATGGAAAGGCCATTGCAACGGCTGGTACCGTCTGCCGGAGGGACTCTCCCTCCCGGAATGCCTTACTGCGATGAAGCCCATGCGTCCGGAAGAGGACAAGTCCTTGGAAGTGACACTGAAAAAAGCGGGGACATTGGCGGCTGCAATTCCCGAAGGCCTTTGTCTCCAGGTAACCAGTCTGAAGGTCTCCGGCAAGCTTCAGGGAGAAGACATCGCCCTGATCCGCCGGATGGCAACGGAAGGGATGCTGACGGACCTGGACCTTTCCGATGCGCGAATCGTCGGCAGCGGCATCCTTTGGTCGCAACCCTATGCAGAAAGGGATGCCGCAGGGATGACCTTTACCTCGCAATACCGTCACATTATTTTCGGCGACATCCCGGGGACAGAAGAGGAGTGGCGGATAGACACCATAACGGACGCTCAATGGAAAGAGATGTCCTTACGGGGATTGACCAAGGGCTCGGATTGGTCCCTCTTTCGGGACAAGAACGGCGTTCGCATCCGCTATTATACCCATGCGGACATCATCGGCACGGCCATGTTTGCCGATTGCGAGAACCTTCTCTCGCTCTGTTTGCCCAAAACCCTGACAGCCATCGAGGAAAATGCATTCTGGAAATGCTCCTGCCTTGAGCACCTCTATCTGCCCAAAGGAATACGGAACCTCTCCGACAAGGCTCTCAACGGTACTCCTCCCTTCATGGAGGTACATTCAGAATAAGATATTCAGAGGCAATCTTCCGCAGGCCTCCGGAATAATGACGGGGGTTGCGGCGCGTTGTCTTACAATGGCTTGATTATCAGCGAATTATCAAAACCTTTCTCGCAGGCCCAGACGTAACTCTGGGTCTATAGTCCTCTGATTGGGTGAGGGCGAAGCCTCCGTTGCTAAACGAAAAAAGCCAACCCCAAAAGGCTGGCTTGCTGTGTAGCAGAGGCATGACTCGAACATCTATCTTTGGGTGATAATCTATCATAATGAAAAAAAGAAGCCCCTCCACCCCAATCCATTCACGGGCGGAATCTATATCGGGAAGGGAAAGTGATTGAGCAGTGGCTCATTCGCCATTTGGAAGGAACCTCAACATCTCCGAAGAAAAGCCCTATTGGAATGATTATTGCATAATTCGCAGAGGTTGTATTGTTACCTCATCAAGACATGAAAAGAATTAAAGGAATCATTCTATTTGCCGCCGTTGTATCTTTTATAAGTTGCGGCTCCGCTAAACAAGCCACTTCAACTATTGTAGGTGGAGACTACGATGCAAAAAAGGACATCACCGAGTATTTTGTGTTTCCCTACGGTCAAGTTTCAATTCCTGGCAAATGGGAGAAAACCTCTTACAATAGTGCTTCAAGACAGCAATTCTTCCGCAATGACGAGTCTGTCAACATTGCCGTTTCATTTGGTCCCTACGATAAATACGAGTTTAACAAGGATGGCTCGTTAAAGGGATATGAGTTTGTAGAGGCTTACTACGAATGGGAGTCCAAATACTTCGTTTCAAATGGACTTGAGTGCAAGATTCTTGAGACTGATAAAGCGAATAAACACATCTTATTTCGCGTCTTCGGTAATAAGTTCGATACCTATTTCTTGATTTGCGAAAAGAATGGATTTGTCAGCAACTTCTCAATCAATGCAACGGACAAATGGACCGAGCAACAAAAGGTTGATTTCCTGAAGAGTCTCTTATAACGAATCAACGAATCCGTTTAATACAAACTCTTAAGGTGATACATCCGGCAATGGGGTATCACTTTTTGTATATCGGCGGCTAAGATTCGGCGGTTGGATATTCGGCGGTATAACTCTAAGGAGCGGTCGACGGGGATTTGCTGTGTATCGTGACGGGAAGGTACTGGCGCAATATACGGCGATGGGACGGCAGTTATGATTCGGCGGTATCACATTACGGGCCGGGATGAAAGGGTTTGCAATCTATCGGGAAATCTTCTCTGCCTTCTGCCTCTGCCTTGCTTCTTTCTTTCGCTCCTTAAGAATGGCTTTGCTCTTTTTTATTTGCTCCTTAACCCGCTTTGGGTCCTTTTCGAACTCGTCTGGAAGAATAGCGATGGTGTGGACATTCCGTGAAATCTTTTCTCTCTCTTCTTCGGTGAGGTAAGGGGAAGAATAGACTTTGTAGAATTGTTTCCCCCAATAGGCTTCGCTATTGTAATGAACGATGGCAATGATGGCTATTATAGCGATCAAGACCACCGAGGCCAACCCGAAAGCAATACTTCTGTTCCACAATCGCATGTCTGCGAATTCTTTCAAGTCTTTCTCGATACAATAGGAATGGGTATGCTGCACCTTGACAGTGGCACCCTCCAAGGCCTTGTCGACCTTTTCTTTGATGGTGGATCCGATATTCCCGGCAACCTTTTCCATCAACGCCTTTGAAAAAGAATCAACGTCCGGTGGAGCACAAGGAGTTTGGGATATCTTCTGAAGTTCAGACTCGGGTATCTCGGCCTGAGGGCGCTGTTTGACGGCGTCCGCAAGAGAAGATACAATGTGCCCTGATGTTGCTTTAAAGGTTTCGGCGGCTTTGACTAGTTCGGGAGCCTTTTCCAGTGCTTCAACGATGTCTTTGTTTTCCATACGATATGTTTTCTTGATTCTGTTCTTGATCTGTAGATAGTGACTTATCGGTTTCTTCCTCCTCGGCCTTGTTTACAAGCCGATGAGCCGGCGTCTGCCCGGTGAGGCCGCACCATTTCTCCAGCATGGCGGCCAGTTTCTCATCGGTGTAGACAGTACTTGCCAGCGAGGTGTTCCCATCGATGATGAGATGAAAGTCGGCCACGCCCCCGTTTGGATGGAAGACTGGTTCAATGATTGTGTTACTTGTAAGCAGTTCTATCTCCAGATCGACCTTTGTCTCGGCTGACATCATGACTCCGTAGATGCCGAATGCGGCGCAAACTTGGCTCATTGATACTTCTTTCTGAGCGGCTTTCCTCTTGGACAGTTCTTTGGCAAGAGTGTCCAGGTTGATAGTCTCTCGCGGCTGTTCAAGCTCTTTCTTAAGAGCCTGAATCTGTTGGGTCAATTCCGTTTTCTTATCCTTGACCTTGATATATTGGCGGAGAGAATCGTGCTGGGCGAGCTTCAGCTTGTCCTGCTTGGTTTTCAGAGACTCGATCTCTTCACGGATATCATCGATCTGCTCGCGCAAGGCCTGAATCTTTTCCTGGTCATACAGTTTCTTGCCTTCGAGAAGAATCTGAAGAGCCAGGCTTGCCATCAGAACCGGCAGCGGGTTGATGAAGAGCATCATCTTCGTGAAGACGCGAAGGAGTTCCTTGTATGTGCGGGCCCTTTTCAACTCTTTCTGTTTGGCCACGAGAAGATTGTAAGTGAATTTCAGTTTGCGATACTGCTCAGACGTCTCTTCCCGGAGGTCCGCTCTTTGCGACTTGATGTCGTCATAGAGGGAGAATGCGGCATTGCTCTGTTTCTTCAACTCGTCAAGGGCCGGCCGGTAATAGCTGTGGTAGCTGTTCCAGAATTCGTTTCTCTTCTTCTTCTCCTCGTTCTGACGGGCCAGTTCAGCTTGTCTTTGGCGCTTTGCCTCCTCGGTGGCCGCCTCTTGGGCCAGCCGGGCGGCACGCCTGGCCAAGGCCGCCGTCACCTGTTGGCGGATCTGCTCTTCCTGAACGGATGCCTGAATCATGGCGGCCCTTTCCTCGTTGCTCCCATGCCTCATCGTGTTGTGATAGTCGTAGGACTCGCTGATCCGCCTCTGATATCCGAAGGAGGTATCAAAGATGCGTTCGCAATCGCGGTAGAAGGAATCCCGGTTGAAACCGGACTTGATTACTCCGGAAGACCCGCTCCGGTGATTTGTCATCGGAGAAAGCTTGTACTTCCCGGTCTTATCTTTCCTACTGACGATGATGTGGACATGGATTCCCGGCCGGACCGTACCATCATCATTCTCGCGGTATTCGTGAATGGTGTAGAAATAGAGAAGATCTTGATGCGTCTTGACCCCTTCTTTGTTGAACCCCTTTGCGTATCGATCCATCATCTTGTCGACCAAGATGCCGATGGATTTCATCCTTTCCTCCAGCGTACTGCCTAGCATGGTGATTTCTTTGTCAGAGGGATTCAAAATAAGGGAAAAGAATTTGGCGTCTTCGACATGCAATCCAGACTTGTTCGAGTCAATGGCTGAGATGACTGTCTCCATGGATACTTTCTTCCCGTCCGGGTCAAAGAAGGGGATACGTTTTTCACCCTGCCCATGCTCCTTCTTCCAACGGTTCTCGTGATCCAGGTAATCGGCATATCCGGTACAGCTGCCGGTATTGGAACCGCCAGCGATGCCATGGCTTTGGAGTTTGGGGTACATCGTACAGGGCGATTACTGGATACTCTTCAAGGCATCCAGGATGTCCTGAAGTTTTGAATGGAGAGTAGTGATCTTGGCACTCATCGGTTTGAGAATCTCTTTTTCCTGGGTTCTGAAAAAGGATACGATGGTGTCCCTCGGGTTCTCCCTTTTCTCGATCTTTTCAAGTCGGCGGTTGATCTGGTTGAGGGCTTCGGGCACATCGAGTTGCTCGAACTCCTCACGTTTTTTCTTGCTGTTCACCTTGTCCCTATGGACTTTCTCATCCATGATGAAGGCAAGGCATTTCCGCTGAGTCATCCCCATCTTCTCTGCTATCTGTTTCAGGGCATCCCGAACGCTCGGGTCGGCCGATATGGTCGTGGGTTTCTGGTCTTTCTTGGTCTTTTTCATGATATAAGCATTTTATAATGGTGTCAAATCGTGGTTCTAAGGTAGCGCAGCGCTGTTTTTGGGCTCCCGGAAGGGCGAGAAGAATGGTACTTTGTGCCATTCCCTCTCGCTCCCTTAAATAACGGACAAATCTTACATGCAATATGGTTGATTCGATTAGTCGGATGAATCATCATTGCCGGATTCGGAGATGTTGCAGGGGGTGCGGAGTTCGTGTACCGGAAGTCCCTCCTCAAAGGCCGAGTAGGTCTTATTCGGAACCAGTACAAAAGCTAGATCACGCTTGCCGTTCCGGTTCTTCCGAAGCCAGGCGAAAATGCGGCCTTCTTCATAACGCGGCTCCAGCATGATGACTACATCAGCATCCTGTTCGATGGATCCGGAGTCTCTCAGGTCAAAGAGTTCGGGCGCTCTTTTTTCGCGCGCCTGATCACGGTTCAGTTGGCACAACAGCACGATGGGGATCCCGAGTCGCTTGGCAACAGCCTTGAGGTCCCCCGTGATTTTTGCGATGATCTGGTATAGTTTGTTATAGCCAGGGTTCAGTGTGTCCTGGATCAGGCCGAGGTAGTCAATGAAGGCAATCTTGCACCGCCCTTGTTTTACCGCTCGGGTCAGGCGACTCACGATTTCGTCCAGCGATCTCGAGAAGTCGTTGATGAAGATAGGTAATGGACGGAGTTCACTCTCGGCTTCCAAAAATGCCTGCCATTCGACTTCTCCGTTGGCCATCTTGTAAGGTGACACCTTTCCCGTGGAGAATAAGAGTCGCTCACATAGTTCGGGGCAGGTCATTTCAAGGGAGAAGAGAATCACGGGGTTGTCGGAACGGGCGGCGGTCTTTGCCATCTGGAGCATAACAGCCGTCTTGCCGACAGAAGGGCGGGCGGCGAGAACGATGAGCTGACCGGGCTTGAAGCCCTTGTTAAGGCAGTCGTCCAAGTAATTAAAACCCGTTGAGATGCGGATGGTCTTGCCCTGTTCTTTGAGGGATTCTATCCTTTGGGCTTCCTCCTTGACCTCCTTGATTCCCTGGGCGAGTTTGACTTCGGACAGCAGGGGGGCTTCTCCTTCGACCGTCCGGGAGAAGCCTTCGATGCTTGAAAGGATGTCTTCTTCTGTGGTTTTGGGATTCACGGCGTTCTGGAGAAAGTCAAGGGAAGCACAATAGGCGCGGCGCCTTGCCGCTCCAGTCCGAAGAAGGTTCGTGTGCTGAATCACACTGATGGATCCGCCGGCATCGGGAAGATGGGGGAGAATCTCGTCAATAAAAGGTTTTCCTATTTCCGCCGTGATGGTTTGCATGTCGAAGGAAAGACCCTTGTTGTAGTGGTCAGTCAACAGTTCCCAAATACCACGTCGCTCAGTATTCGTGAAAAAGTCTATGTGGATGAGCGGAAGAACGTCGCCCATCATGTCCGGAGACTGGATTACATCGGCTATCACTTGTCGCTCCAAGGCCGCCGTCTCCGGGAAAGGAATGTCTAGAATTTCGTATTGAGGCTTTTTCATAATGGTTAATGGATTAGGAACTCCCTGAATTCCTCCTCGCTCATTTGATGCTGTGTCGGTCCGTTGTCATTTTGAGGCTTAGCAAAGACCCTGTCTTTGTTAAACTGCTCCCACGAAAGGACGTTCAGTTTCCAGCTGGTTATAGGCCTGCCATCCTTCCTGCGCCATCCGCTTTGCTGGTGATGGAAAAGATAGTGGTCGGCAAATCCTTCCGGATCCGTCCATCCGCGAGAGCGGACATATTCCTTAACCTCAGACAGGGAAGGAGGAGAGAATTCCTCTATCTTCTCTTTTGACTCGAAATCTTCTTTTTGGGATATAACATCTCTATTTATACCCCCTCTTTTCTCCGACATCGGTTTTCCCCCGTCGTCGGGATTTACCGACGTCGGTGTTTTGGCTATGTCGGTAATCGGTTCGTAACCGATTGCATAGTCCCAGCCGCAGAACTTCCCATTCTTGTCATGGGTTCGGGTCCTTTTGAGATAACCGGTTTTCTCAAGGGCGGCGAAAGCTGCCCTGATTTTATCCGCTGATATCCCTAACGTAGATGCGAGGCCTCTGACATTCAGTTTCCATTTCTTCCCAAGGCAAAGGACTCTCACATACACGCCGAGTGTAAGGACATCTATCTCCTTGTTGAGGATGACGTCCTTTGCAACTTTCTGGAAGTTGTAGTGCGGCTCAATAATGATGATGTTCCCTGCCATCGTACTTGGAATTATCTGTTATCAGAACGCAGGGTACGCTGTTGTTCCTGGTACTTGTTTGCACATCGGCGTGCGATCTCTCCGTCGAAAACGATTTTTTTGCCGATACGCGAAATAATAGCCTCATCCAGGACGCCTTCACGCCGAAGTTTGTAAACCAGACTGTCGCAGCACTCCAAATAAAGGGCAAGTGCATGGACGCCCGCTATACGGGTGTACTTGGGGGCGAAAGGCATATCCATCGGCATCATAGTCGCGTTCTCTTCACCACGCGAGGCGCCGTTCCCGAGCGCATACTGGATGATCCGATACTGCTCCTCTCCGGTCATCTGCCAGATCGGTAATTTCATGAGTTCGTTGATGTTGTTGTTTGCCATAAAAAAACCAGGGCGAATTAGTCGCTCTGGTGCAAAGGTAAGCCTTTGTAACGCATTGTGCAACAGCGTTTTAGGCCCAAAATTGAGGTTCGTTATAATTCGTTATAATTCGCCTAAATTCGTTATAATTCGTATTATGGTCAACCGAGAAATAGCGCTTTTAGTCCTTCATGAAACGGCGAAATCTCTTTTCAAACAATCTGTTGAATCCACTTTCCCTGTAATCCTTTCTGTCATCCTTCTCCAGTTTGGTCTTAAACTCACTGAACGACGAAGGGGACGGGACCTGTATTTGCTTTGAGGTATCGGAAGATTCAGTGCCCGGGAAGTCTGTCTGAAGAGATGTCAAGAATTGTTTCTGATCCGGCGAGTCTAACAGTTGGTTCTCATTAAGCCAAATGTATAATGCTGCGAAATGCCGCGGGGTTGAGCATTCTTTAAGATAAGCAACGATCTCTTTATGCATTCTTGTCTTATCGTCGACCTCGCTAGTCATGATGGTTTCAATGGAGTCTTCCCGATTCTTAAAGGAGGGAGTTAGACCATACTGGGATATTGTGATTAGCAATAACGCCATGTACTTGACCAAGTAGAAGAATGCGGCGAATATGGCGGCAAATAGCAGAAGCAGACACAAGGCTGACAGGACCTCTTGGCCTTGTGGAGAAAGGTGCTCTGACATTTTGAGCAGCCCCCGGATACAGACGTAGAAAGCTGTAAAGAAAAGAATTGAGAGAACAATTCCAGTATATGCTGTAGACAACCTCTTGTCGGTCTTACTTGACGTGTTTAACCACGAGACAATCTCATTGATTAGCTTTTCCATAATCACATGACGGTTAATAAATTATCGAGTTTTGTCATTTCGCTTGCCTTAATGCTGTCCACAATGTCGATATAGGGCTTCATGGCCTTGTAGTCCGAGTGGCCGGTCCATTTCATGACGACATTGGGTGGAATACCAAGGGACAGACAATTCACGATGAAGGTACGTCTACCGGTATGTGTACCGACGAGTTCCCACTTTTCCTTGATTTCGTCTTTCCGCTGGTTCCCCTTGTAAGTTGTAACTCGGATTTGCTCGTTGATACCCGCAAGTTTACAGAGATCCTTCAGGTGCCTGTTCATCGGTTGGTTTTGGATTACAGGGAGAACACGGTTGTCGGTAAAGGGATAATCCTTGTATTTATGAAGGATTTCGCGTGTGACGTTGTTCAATTCGATTGAAATACTGTCTCCTGTTTTGATTGTCGTAACTTCGATGTGGTCATCCTTTATATCATTCTTTCGGAGATTATACACATCGGAATGACGCAACCCGGAGAAGCAGCAGAAAAGGAATACATCCCGGACGGCTTCGAGGCTAGATACGCCAACTGGGATTTCCAGTTGCCTCAGGCGCTCGAGTTCCGACTTGGAGAGATAGATGACCTTTTTCTGGGTGGTCTTCAAGGTGGGACGGAAGGTCTTATAGGCAAGATTGGTGTTGTAACCATGATCAGTAGCCCATTTCAGGAACCATTTCAAGAATCCCAGTTTCTTCTGAATGGTGGAATTCCTGAGGCCGATGACATCTTCATCATCGTACTTGTCCCGATCTCCCTTCTTCTTGCGGGGAGAATTAAGGACTTTCTTCTCCCTAAGGTAATGAACGAATGCTGTTAGCCCCTTCTCGTCCAGATCAGAGAACGAGACATTCTTCTTGAAAGAAAGGAGGTCTTCCTTAAGGGTGGCCATCTTCTTGAATGTTGCAATGGTCCAGGCATTCTTCTCGCCGCATTCAGTGACAAACATCTGGTAAACATCCAATAGCCCAGGATTCTTTTTCGGGCGATCTTTCTTTTCCGTCTCTTTGTCTTTCTTCTTTTGTGGCTCTATCCCATCCATTTTTCTGTGATAACGCTCGACAACTTGAGATAATGTTGGTCTCTCCTCATTCACCTCAAAATACTTGAAGGCCGTGTCCATCTGGTCCTTCATTTTCCTCAAGGTGTTATTCATTTCTACGCCAGTCTCTCCCTTTGGCCCCTTATATCCAGAAACAACCCATTGATTCTGGGGATCCCAAGCCTCAAGAGACGTGACCTGACAACCTGTTGAGAGAATGACCCTATTGCAGTCATACGTGACATGCAGTTGAATCTGATAAACCGTCCGTTGTTTTCCGTACGGACGTAACTTGAAAGCGATGTGCCTTTTCAGGATCATTTGTTACACTCTGTCTATTATTCTTCTACAAAAATGTAACAAATTTAGGTAATATCCAATACCTATACCTGCATTTCTTCAGCGTAGAATAGTGATTTGTAGAGGCCTGTAGGGCTGAATGCAGTGTCGATACGATTCCGACTATCTCCACAAATAAAGGTCATCGACTTCTGTCGGTGACCTTTATTTGTGCAGATTCCTGTGCCTATCCCCCGCGCTTCGCGCTGCCCCCATTGTTGCGTAATCGGTCTGGCGCATAATCGGCCTTCAGTGACTTGAAATGCGGCAGACCCTACTTTTCAGACTGGGGTCTGCCGCGTTTCTCTTCCTGAAATGGCGAAAGTGCGCCAGACCGTTTTGTCCGCTCACGACAATGATCAAAACAGGGGTTATTGTGGAAGAGTCGAGTGTTAATTATCTAGTTGCGCCTACAGTCTAAGGTTTTTTTTCAGTACATTTGCAAGTCAACGCTATCCGCATATGAAGAACACGACGCCTTCCCCATCAAGGCAGGACTACCAAACCCCTTCCTTGAGATTCATCGAAACAAACCTGGAGACCTCGTTCCTCCAATCCAACCTCGAGCCTATCGGTGGCGGGGATGATCCTGATATTGACTGGTAAATACACGGACACGCCATGAAACGCATTGCAATATACCTTGGACTTGCCACGGCCCTGGTGGCATCCTGCTCCGTTCAGGAAAAAGACGTCGAGACCCCGCAAAAGGATGAGACCATTTTCTATGCCTCATTCGAGCAGCCTACCGAAGCCGGCACGAGAGTCTATTCCAACGAGGACCTTCTCCTCCGTTGGACGGCGGACGACCGGGTAAGCATCTTCAATAAGATCGACTATAATCAGCAGTATCGTTTTACAGGAGCGACCGGCGACAATGCCGGAGGGTTCCGTAAGGTGGATGCGGATGAATTTATAACGGGAAGCACCATTCCCCATATCGTTTCTGTCTACCCGTACCAAGAGACGACGGCGATTTCTCAATCAGAGGTCATCTCGATAACCCTCCCTGCCGAGCAGCATTATGCCGAAAACACCTTTGGCCTGGGCGCCAATACGATGGTTTCCATCTCGGAGGATAACCTTCTTCAATTCAAGAACATCGGCGGATATCTGCGGCTCCGTCTTTATGGTGCCGGCGTATCGGTAAAATCCATCACTCTGAAGGGTAATAATGGCGAGAAACTGTCCGGGAATGCCACGGTTACGATGCCGTTGGACGGCACGCCGTCTGTGACGTTAGCGCAGGATGCAACCACCAGTATCACCTTGGTCTGTGATACTCCGGTAGTCTTGGGGGCTACTGCCGAGGAGAGTGTGGAATTCTGGTTCGTCGTTCCTCCGGTGACGTTCCGCAAAGGCTTTACAGTCACGGTTTCCGGAGAAGGAGGCGTGTTCAAGCAGTCGACCTCAAAGACATTGACTATCAGCCGGAGCAACCTGTCTAAAATGTCACCGATAGAGGTGAGTCTCTCCCGGCCGAACAATATGATTTTTTATAAGACCTCAGATGGAAAAGTTCTGCGGCCGCAAACCTACAGTTTTGGTGCTAACTTGGTGTCCAATGAGTACGTGGATGGACAAGGTATCCTTACGTTCGATGACGATGTGACGACGGTCGGGGACATGACATTTTTCGGTTGTTCCTTACTGACGGATATCGATCTTCCGGAAAGTGTGATGAGTATCGGTTACGCGGCCTTCATGGAGTGTTCTAATCTCACTGCTATCAGAATCCCCTCAGGTGTGACAGAGATAAAGTCTCAGACGTTCGATAGTTGTTCAAACCTTGCCCGCGTGGAGATTCCCGCTGGAGTGACCGGTATTGGGCAGCGTGCATTCTACTGTTGTTCCAGCATTGCTGATATTTCGCTGCCAGAAAGTGTGTCCGAGATTGGCCTGGCCGCATTTTATGAATGTGTCAGTCTCTCCCACATCAGTATTCCTGCCGCATTGACCAGTGTGAAACAAGCGGTATTCAAGGGGTGTTCCAACCTCGAAGTGGTAAACGTTTCCGCAAATAGCGCATTGACAAGCGTTGAGGGAAGTGCGTTCGAGAACTGTTCCAGCCTTACAGGCTTTGAAATCCCCTCGGGTGTCACCAGCATTGGTTATTCTGCTTTTTCGAACTGTACCAGCCTGACGGGTATCGATATTCCTGCCGGCGTGAAAGTTATCGACCGTGGCGCCTTCTTCAATTGTTCCAGCATAACCGGAGTGGTCATCCCCGAGGGAGTGACGGTCATATCGCAAGGGTGCTTCCAAAACTGCACCAGCTTGACTAGCCTGGCCATTCCGAGCTCGGTCACGACAATTCAGGACTCTGCTTTTGACAATTGCACCAGTCTGACCCGGATTAGTATTCCGGAAGATGGTGCATTGACTACTATTGGAGCAAAAGCTTTCCAGCATTGTACCAGCCTTGTCGCCATAACCATTCCTTGCCAAGTAACAAGGATTGGGAATGGAGCGTTCAGCCAATGTTATGACGTGGCCAGAATCACGGTTTATCCTCCGATACCACCAGAAGGGGGGAGTCAGATGTTCTATGGGTCAGGAAACGGACCGATTTATGTCCCTGCAGAAAGTGTTGGGTCCTATAAAACGGCATCGTACTGGAGTGTCTATGCGGACCGTATTTATGCCATGCCCATCATCGGGGCACCTGCCGGGTATGAGCTCGATTGAAGTGATGAATTTGACGGGCAAGGAACTCCGTCTACGGACGGGTGGTGGTATGAGACTGGTGGCGGAGGCTGGGGAAACAACGAGTCTCAGGTATATGTTGCTGGATCCAGGGAGGGGGAGAACCTTGCCTTCATTTCAGATGGAACGCTGAAGATTCAGGCTAAGAAAATGGGGCGCACGGTTTATTCTGTCCGGATGAACACGATTCGTTCCTGGACCTATGGCTGGTTTGAAGTCCGGATGAAGACGGCGGATGCATCCGGAGCCCATACCGCCTTGTGGATGATGCCCAAAAACTTCGGATCATGGCCCGAAGATGGAGAAATCGACTTGATGGACTATGCTGTTAATACACTGGGGAAAAACAAGATTGCATCCAGTATCCACTGCGGCTCGTATAATTTCATCATGGGGACGCAAAAGACCCATGTCCAAACGGTTGAGAATGCCTCTTCCGAGTTTCATGTCTATGCTTTGGAATGGACGGCAGACAAGATTGCTTTTTTCGTTGACGGATTGGAGCATTATTCATTTGCCAATGACGGTAGGAACAACTACGATACGTGGCCGTTCGACACCCCGTTCTATCTCAAAATGAATCTGGCCTGGGGTGGGACCATGGGTGGGACAACCGACGAAACGGCGCTTCCCGCAACTTGCGAGATTGATTATGTCCGTGTTTATCAAAGACAATAAGTCGAAGACCTGATTGATCCTTTCGCGATGCCTCCAGGGACTGCCGGAGAATGACCCCAGGACCCCACTCCCATTCCACTCCTTTCCTCGGCCAGAGGTGAAAGCGTGTTTATGTGTTCTGGTTGCATCAAATAAAAGAGTTTTCCGTAAATTTGCAGGTCAAATTTCCGCATATGAAGAATAGCACGTCTTATGAGTCGATCAAGGATTATCAAACACCGTCCTTGAGAGTCATTGAAGCAGATCTGGAACTGTCTTTCCTCCAGTCCAACCTCGAACCCATCGGCGGCGGGGATGATCCGGATATCGATTGGTAAAAAGGATTGGGATATGAAGCACTTTGCAATGTATTTCGGGATTGCTGTCGCGCTGGTGGCGTCCTGTACCATCCAGGAGGAGAATTTCGAGACGCCGCAGAGGGATGAGGTGGTTTTCTACGCCTCTCTCGAGCAGCCCGGCGATGAAACAAGAGTTTATGCCAACGAAGAGCTTCTCCTCCGCTGGACCGCCAATGACCGCGTGAGCATTTTCAATCAGAACACCTATAACCAGGAGTACAAGTTCCTTGGTGCGACCGGCGACGTGGAGGGTGGTTTTACCAAGGTCGATGGGGCCGACTTCGTGACGGGCAATTCGATCGCCAATGTCGTATCGGTATATCCCTTCCTCGAATCCTCGCGGATTACGGAAGAAGAGGTTCTTACGGTTACCCTCCCTGCAGAACAGCACTATGCGGAGAACACCTTCGGCCTCGGCGCCAACACGATGGTCTCCGTCACCGCCAACAACAATCTCAAGTTCAAGAATGCCGGCGGTTTCCTGCGTCTCAAACTCTACGGAGAGGGCGTGTCCGTTTCCGCCATTACTTTGAAGGGAAACAACGGTGAAAAACTGGCTGGCAATGCTACCATTTCGATGCCGTTTGACGGCGTCCCTTCCCTGGAGATGGCGAGTGATGCCACCACGGAGATTACCTTAGTCTGTGAAACGCCCGTGGAATTGGGCGCGACTGCCGAAGAAAGCAAGGTCTTTTGGATTGTCGTCCCTCCGGTTACTTTCAGCAAGGGCTTTACGATTTCCGTCAATGAGTTCAACGGCGGCGTCTTCGAAAAATCAACATCCAAGAATCTCGCCATCACCCGCAGCAATGTCTCCACGATGGCGGCCTTCGAGGTGGCCCCCGTGGCCGCTCCTTACCCTGTTCCCGAAATGGTCGACCTGGGCCTTTCCGTCAAGTGGGCCTCCTTCAACCTGGGCGCCTCGGCGCCGGAGGAGTATGGCGATTATTTTGCCTGGGGTGAGACGGAACCTCATTATATGCCGGGATATGCCCAGTCTTCATCCCCAGTATGGAGGGAAGGGAAAGAAGGATACAACGCGTCCACTTATCAGTGGTCCGAGGACGGTTATTTGACCAAGTATTGCAATGATCCCGAAATCGGCTTTCATGGTTTTACGGACCAAAAGACCATTCTGGATCCGGAGGACGATGCCGCCACCGTGCATCTGGGTGGTCAATGGAGAATGCCGACATTCAGCGAGGCGAAAGAACTGGGGATTCAGTGTACTTGGGAATGGATTACGGTCAACGGTGTCAACGGCCGTAAGGTGACGGGGCCCAATGGAAACAGCATATTCCTTCCCGCCGCGGGATATCGCGGCGGGCGCTATGGGTTGTCTTTCTCCGGCTTGGGGGCTAGCGCCCACTACCGGTTGTCTTTGATCGATCCGACATCTCCAAGATTATCATGGACTCTCTATTTCGATGAATTCATGGACAGGAACAGGTACAGCGACGGTCGTATGTATGGCATGACCATCCGTCCTGTCCATGGGGAGCTCATATCGGCCGAAAGTGTTTCCTTGAACTACGCGTCACTGACTCTGCAAAAAGGAAGCACCGAGACGCTGACCGCAGTTGTTTCACCGTCCAACGCTACTGAAAAGGAGGTAGTTTGGACGTCCGACAAACCGTCTGTCGCGTCTGTATCCGAATTAGGCGTCGTCAAAGCGAATTCTGTCGGAACGGCGACCATTGTTGCGACGACGGACGATGGCGGGTTCAAAGCTGAGTGTGTCGTGACCGTCCTTGAGTACGCTGTTCCCGAGATGGTCGACCTGGGCCTTTCCGTCAAATGGGCATCGTTCAACCTGGGGGCTTCGAGGCCTGAGGAGTATGGAGAGTATTATGCCTGGGCGGAGATGGCACCGTATTACGAAAGCCATGATCCGTTGACTTGGAAAGAGGGGAAGGAGAACGGGTATTATTGGTCCTCATACAGATGGAGTATAGGAACGGAGACTTCGCTCACCAAGTATTGCACTTTATCTTCTTATGGATATGAGGGCTTTAAAGACAATAAGGCCACCATGGAAGAGGAGGATGATGTCGCCCACTGTTTGCTGGGTGGTTCTTGGAGAATTCCGACCGAAAGCGATTTTCAGGCTTTGCTTGACAATTGCACGACCGCATGGACCCAAGAGAATGGGGTAAATGGATATAAGTTTACCAGTAGGATTACCGGGAAGAGCATCTTCCTTCCCGCCGAAGGGATTCACAACAGAATGCAGTACGCCAAGGTTGACGAGTGCGGTTATTATTGGTCGTCAACGCTTCGGCAGGATGCTCCGCATACGGCGCGGTACCTATTCTTCGAATCAGGCCAGATAGAGCTCCGTAACAGTTTCCGTTACAATGGTTTCTCCATCCGTCCCGTCAGCGACTAAAGGTTGACTGGGCGTTAGGGCAGGGAGGCGTCAAGCGAACACCTCCCGGAAGAAGGCGACGGTGCAGGAGAGGATTCTCCAGCTTGCGCCCAGTGCGGCCTTCGTTTCCGTGCCCCCGCGGAGCGGTTGTTGGATGCCGCTTGCGGAATCCGACGATCTCCACCCCATCAAATCAAGCACTTACGGAAACGTAGGTGCTTTTTTTGTTTATAAAATCTCGTCCTCAAAAACGGCAGGTTTTGAGGACGAGATGCGGTTTCAGGCAGCTTCGTCCTCAGAATGGCGTCAAAATGAGGACGAGTGCGGACAGGGGATATTACTTGAGACTTTCCAGCAGGAGTTTCTCCATGACCTCGTAGCCGGCGGCGTTGGGGTGGACGGTGTCGCCGGAGAATTCGGGGCGGATGCGGCCGTCGGGGCCGGCGAGGACGGTCGTGTAGTCCACGTAGGTGATGCCGTGGCGGAGGCAGTAGGTCTCCAGGCGGGCGTTCAGTTTGATCACTTTCTCGAAGGTGTCGGTCACTTCCGGCCGCCAGCCCAGTTTGTAAGAGGGGAGCAGGGAGCAGATGACCGGCCGTACGTTGTTTTGCAGGGCCAGTTCCACCATACTCTGGATATTTGCGAATGTGGCGTCCTCGTCATAGGCGTCGCCGAGGTTCATCGCGATGTCATTGATGCCGGCGAGGAGGACGAAGGTCGATGCGCCGATGTCCAGCACGTCCGCCCGGAAGCGGAGCAGCATCTGCGCGGTGACTTCTCCGCTGATGCCCCGGCCGATGAAGCCGGTCTGCGCGAAGAACTCGGGCCGCTGGCTGGCCCAGCCGTCGGTGATGGAGTCTCCGTACAGGACGACGCGCGCGCCTTCCGGGGCCTCGAGCGCGGCATTGGCTTCCGCGTAACGGCCAAGGTGGAGTACTTTCTGGGCCTGGGCGGTTCCGGCGAGGGAAAGCAGCAGGGAAAGGAGGAGAAGGGCTTTTTTCATGGTATCAGTCAGTGTGTGTTTCCACAAAGATAAGCAAAAATGCGTATCTTTGTACGATACGACCAAAAAGTGGATACCACCTATGACACGACTGAAATCTTCCCTCTCCGTCCTCCTTCTGCTCCTTGTCTCTGTCGCAGGAACGGCGCAGCAGAAATACTACACGACGGAGCAGCTTCCCGACCTGATCCAGTGCATGCCGGCACCGCCGGATTCCCTTTCCTATGGGTTCGCCTATGACATCATGCGCTACCAATGGGGGAAGACCCAGCGTCAGGACTCCGTCCGGGCGGACATCGCCAAGCGGGATGCCGTCTGGAGTTATGAGGCCCTGTTCGCCGAGTTCGCCGGAACGTTCGGTCTGACCATTACGGAAGAATCGACCCCGTCCATCTGGAGGGTCATGACACGCAGTCTCTCCACGACAGACCAGATGCGTGTGGCCCCGAAGGCCTTCTACCACCGCCGCCGTCCGTTCGAGGTGTTCCATGAGCCCATGCTGACGGGGGAGGAAGCCGCGCTCAGCGGCGAAGGGAGTTATCCTTCCGGTCACACCATGCGCGGCTGGACGGCCGCCCTGCTGCTTTCCGAGGTGAATCCGGCCGCGGCGGACACCCTGTTCGCCCGTGCCTGGATGTACGGCGAAAGCCGGGTGATTGCCGGTGCGCATTGGCAGAGCGACGTGGACGCCACCCGTTCCGCTGCAGCCATCGGCTATGCCTATCTGCACAACAGCGCTGAGTTCCAGGCCGATATGGCTCTGGCGAAGGACGAGTTCCGGCGCATTGCCGCCGCGTCCGGCGAGCAGGGCCGGGAACACTTCGTTTCCCTTACCGAGGCCGTGCCGGATGCCATCCTGGAAATCCGCTACTTCGGTACGTATAACTTCGTCGGCGACCGCATCGACGGGTATCTCGCCCCGACGGCGCTCCTGACCCGGGAGGCGGCCGCGGCCCTCAAGGCCGTGAGCGACGACCTCATGAAGCAGGGGTATCGGCTCAAGATCTATGACGCCTACCGCCCGCAGCGCGCCGTGGACCATTTTGTCCGCTGGGCGGCCGATGTGAAGGATACCCGGATGAAGAAACCCTTCTATCCCAACCTGAATAAGAAAGTCCTATTCAAGCAGGAGTATATCATGGAGAAGAGCGGCCACACGCGTGGCTCCACCGTGGACCTCACGATCTTCGACATGGCCACGGGGAAAGAGGTGGACATGGGCGGCACCTTCGACTGGTTCGGCCCCGAGAGCCATCCCGACTACTGCGGCAACCCCGATACCGGTGAGTACAAGCCCCTCCGGAAGGGGGGCCTCACGGAGCAGCAGTTCCGGAACCGCCTGATCCTGAGGAAGGCCATGCTCCGTCACGGCTTCAAGCCCCTCAGCACCGAATGGTGGCATTTCACTCTTGCCGAGGAACCGTTCCCGGACACCTACTTTAACTTCCCGGTCCGATGAAGCGTCTCCTGACATGGTGGACCGGCACCTCCCTGGTACTCCGGATCCTGGGCGGCCTGGTGATCGGTGCCGTCCTGGGACTTACGGTTCCACAGTGGACCGGTATCGGCATCCTGGGGAATGTGTTCGTCAGCGCCCTCAAGGCCATCGCGCCCGTCCTGGTGATGCTCCTGGTGGCCGCGTCCATCGCCAAGGCCCACGGCGGCCTCGGTGACCGGTTCCGGACGGTCATCACGCTGTACCTGGTTTCGACCTTCGTCGCCGCCGTCATTGCGGTGGTGGGCAGTTTCCTCTTCCCGGTGACGATCCGTCTGCAGGGGGTGACCGAAGGGGGCAATGCCGCTCCGGGCGGCTTGGCCGACGTGTTTACCACCCTCCTTACGAACATGGTCATGAATCCGGTCCAGGCCCTCGCCTCGGCCAATTACATCGGCATCCTGTTCTGGGCCATCATCATGGGCCTGGCCCTGAAGATGCTTGCCTCGGAAGGGACGGTCAAGGTCATATCGGACCTCGCTGACGTGGTTTCCCAGGTCGTGAAATGGATCATCCAGTTCGCCCCCTTCGGCATCCTGGGCCTCGTATTCTCCTCCGTCTCGGAAAGCGGGCTGGAAATCTTCGTGGATTACGGGAAGTTGATCCTCGTGCTGGTGGGCTGCATGGTGTTCACATCGGCCGTGGTGAATCCTTTCATCGCCTGGCTGCACCTGCGGAAGAATCCTTATCCCCTATACTGGAAATGCTTGAAGAAGAGCGGATTCAATGCCTTCTTCACGCGTTCCTCCGCAGCGAACATCCCCATCAACATGGAACTCTGCGAAGAACTGGGGCTGGACGAAGAGTTCTACAGCGTGAGCATTCCGCTGGGCTGTACGGTCAATATGAACGGTGCGGCCGTGACGATCACGGTCCTGAGTCTGGCCGTCGCCCATACCCTGGGCATCGAGGTGAGTTTCGCGTCGGCCCTGTTCCTGAGTCTCATCGCCACCCTGGGCGCCTGCGGCGCTTCCGGCGTGGCGGGCGGATCGCTGCTGCTGGTCCCGATGGCCTGTTCGTTCTTCGGCATCGGCAATGACATCGCGATGCAGGCGGTGGCCGTGGGATTCATCATCGGCGTGGTGCAGGACTCCGTGGAGACAGCCCTGAACTCCAGCGGCGACGTCTTCTTCACCGCAGTGGCGGAATTCTACGACCGCAAAAAGAAAAAGGCATGACGACAGATATGATCCGCATCCGGGGTGCCCGGGAGAACAACCTCAAGGACATTTCCCTGGACATTCCCAAATACAAGATCACCGTTTTCACCGGCGTTTCGGGCTCCGGGAAGAGTTCGCTGGTGCTGGACACCATCGCCGCCAAGTCCCGGCGGGAACTCAACGACACTTTCCCGACCTTTGTGCAGCAGTATCTGCCGAAATATGGGCGTCCGCATGTGGATGAGATCGAGGGACTTCCTATCGCGGTGGTCATCGACCAGAAGAAACCGGCGCAGAATTCCCGGTCTACGGTGGGAACCTATACCGACATCTATGCGCTCATGCGCCTGCTGTTCTCCCGCGTGGGTAAGCCCTTCGTGGGGTACTCGGACTCCTTCAGTTTCAACCATCCGCAAGGGAGTTGCCCCCGCTGTTCGGGCCTCGGCGAGATCCGGGAACTGGATATCCACAAACTCGTGGACTTTGACAAAAGTCTGAACGACGAGGATACGATCCATTACATCGCCTTCGGCAAGGGCGGCTGGCGGTGGATCCGGTATGCGCGGAGCGGCCTGTTCGACCTGGACAAGAAGATCAAGGACTATTCGCCCGAAGAACTGGACCTGTTCCTGAACAGTCCCCAGATCAAACTCAAGAATCCGCCGGCGGGCTGGCCCAAGTCGGCGAAGTACGAGGGAATCATCCCGCGGATGTACCGGAGCATCATCAATTCGGAGGAGGGCCTTCTGCACGCGGCGGTGCTGAACCCGATGCTGACGATGGGTACCTGCCCCGACTGTGGCGGCACCCGGCTGAACCCTAAGGTATTGACCTGCAAGATCGAAGGAATAAACATCGCCGAGGCCTGTGCCATGCCCATTTCCCGGCTCAATGCCTGGATCCGGGGACTGTCCGATCCGCTGGCCGTGGACCTGAAAGAGACCATCGGCGCCCGGCTGACGGCGCTGGAAGAGATCGGCCTCGGATACCTGAGTCTGGACCGTCCGGTAGGAACGCTATCCGGCGGTGAGGCCCAGCGGTGCAAGATCGCGAAATACATCAATTCGTCGCTTTCCGACGTGCTGTATATCCTGGACGAGCCCAGCGTGGGCCTGCACAACCGCGACATCGAACGGATGAAGCGGAGCGTGCGGCGCCTCCGGGACCATGGCAACACGGTCCTCCTGGTGGAGCACCATCCGGAGATGATCCGCATTGCCGACCATGTCGTGGACATGGGCCCCGGCCCGGGTATTGACGGCGGACGGATCGTGTTCCAGGGCTCCTACGAAGAACTCCTGAAAAGCGGCACGGCCACCGGCTCCATGATCGGCGAGCCCGTCCCCTTCAAGGCGCACCCGCGTCCTGTCATTCCGAGCCCCGCAGGGGCGAAGGAATCTGTCTTCCACCTGGAAAACGCCACCCTCCACAACCTGAAAGGCATCTCGGTCGATATCCCCCTCGGCATCTGCGGCGTCGTCGCCGGTGTCGCCGGATCCGGCAAGAGTTCCCTCATGGAATGCTTCCGGAAGGCCTATCCGAACCCGGACGACATCGTGTATATCAGCCAGAAGAGCATCGGCGTAAGTCTGCGGTCCACCCCGGCGACCTACATGGAGGTGGCGGGGGACATCCGCAAGGCCTTTGCCAAGGCCCATAAGATGAAGGAGGAGTATTTCACCTTCAATGGCAAGGGCGCCTGCCCCGTGTGCGGCGGCAAGGGTGTAATCGTGTCCGAGATGGCCTTCATGGACGCCATCGAAACCACCTGCGAGGCCTGCGGCGGCCTGCGCTACGCTCCGGAAGCCCTGGCTTATACGCTCAAGC
>Ga0310697_10001687_pt1 | contig 25041 bp, 25 predicted proteins | sample 172DNAGHGlowgp2_FD_203883 | JGI IMG/M metagenome (GOLD analysis project Ga0310697, IMG submission 203883) | Sheep rumen microbial communities from Palmerston North, Manawatu-Wanganui, New Zealand - 1728 DNA GHGlow gp2 (v2) (version 2) | ecosystem: Host-associated > Mammals > Digestive system >...
TTATTTTTTTCAGCATTGATATCTTGCATTGTCAAAATTGTCTACATCTCACTATGATACCTATGATGAATTAGTTTAGCAAAATTAAAACTGATTCAAGAATGACGAAGTGAGCTAATTTTGTTTGTGATTATAGGAATTGGTGTTTTTTATCTAATTAAAATTTTCTTAAAAAATTATTCAAAAAGATTGATTAGTTGGATGAAAGAAATGTTACATAAATTTTAATGAAAAGGCATATAAATAACCAAAAATTCTTCACTGTATTCAGAAAGATCATCATTAATGAATAGGCTCTATATTATCAAAATACAGGATATCTTCATGTATAGTTATTTTTCAAATTTGATCAGACTTTTCTCAAACGACTTTTCCTCAATATTTTTTGTAAAAATTTATTGCATTGTTTCACTTCAATACATTTATTACCATATCATTGTATCATAATTTAATTAGCTCTTCAATTCACGCTAAAAATAATTTTTTACCAACGCCCAGTTTTTGATATTCTGGTAAGATATATATTGCATTAATCTCTCATGAATTAGGATATTCCGGATTTCTAGAGGGTCAGTAAATTAGCATTCAGATTATTTCTTTTTTTTCTAAATCTTCTACAACTAAATATTTTCCATCATTTTTTATGAGTTCATGGACTTTTTCAGCTTTCTCTTCAATATTATTAATTCTATTTTCCAAAAATCTATCAGGCATTAATCATTTGTAAGTCGCATACCACGTATGAGCATTAACAAAACAGATTCCATAAGCATCATTTGGTGTTGCTTTCCTAATTATATATTTATCCATCATAACTTTTGGGAAATAAACGAGCGAATTATATAAATAAAAAGAATACAAAAGAATCTTGGGATAAGAACTTTAAAAAAAGAGAGGAAAATTTCCTCTCTTAATAATCAAGTTCTTCTACATCGAAACCAGCCTGAGATAGCCAACTATCAATGATTCTTCTGTGACAAAATTCTGGAGGAATTTCACCACATACAAAGACAATATTTCGTCCATTCGATAGACGGCTCAAATCACGAATCACTTTTTCTGGACTAATTTTTGAGAGATTTGTCTGCTGGTACATTTTTCTGTAGAAATAATCTGCATCATAGTATTGAGCGGACGTTTCTTTTTTTAAAGAGTTCCATTCAAACCACCATTTTCTGGGTATTAATGGTTTGTAAACAAATCCCTCATACCATTCAGGATGGTCTCCTCTGATACATACGAAGAAATACTCATTTTCTGATAGTTTTCTTATGTTCTCGAAAAACGACGTATAAATTTTTTTGTTCATATTTTTGGGTTTTTATTTTGGTGAAATAGATATGAAAATAGGTTAAATTTTCAATAAGAATCTGAAATTCACATATATTGACATTTTCGAGCAAAAGAATATATTATATATAATATAAAACAACAAATAAAAGGTAACAGTTATGGTAGAGTTTTGGTTTGCAGTAGTCCTAGTCGTTCTGCTAGGACTGTATTATTGGGGAAAGAGAACTGTTTGGACTACGAACAGAATGTACACTGACAATCAAATTTTGCAGGAATTCAAATTAAATGGAGATGCATATTTGGTTGAGATCTTACACGAAAGTGGTGCTGATGTGTTTGAATTGAAGGATGTAAGCGAATTGTCATGGAAAGAAGGAAACAGATATTTCAGTGACATTGAGCGTTTATTCGATAATATTCAATCGCATTTCAAATCTGGCTGTGCTCGGCTGTTGATTGAACATCGTCACAGTAATGTAGGTTATATTCTAAAAGTTGAAAAACTATGCAAAAATTTAGAATGTAAAACCTGTAAACTTAGGGATATGAAAAAAGATCTTCAGAGGTGAAATCACTTACAGGAATGGGGATTATATCTCTATTCCTTTTTTATATATTAATAAAATAAAAATAAGATAAAATCCTGAAAATAAATATTGACATTTTTGTTTTGATAATTATATATGGCATATATAATATTTATTACAATACAGATGCAAACATGGTTGAAAAAGCTCCAATCTTTGTAGATCAAAAGAAAAGAATTAAAAATTTCTCTAGATTAAATTTAGAGGAAGTGGATGTACTAAAATCTTCTAATGATCCAGAGTATATTGCAAAGGAATTTGATAGGATTTTTCTTAAACTTCAAAGATTAATTAGCTACTCAAATAATAAGAATAACGCTATAAAATCAGAGATAGAGGCAGGCACAAATAACCTTATAAAAAAATTTCTTAATTACTTAAAATGAAAAGCTCTACCAAGGAAAATTAGAGATGAACAGTGAACATTTTTTCATGATATTTGTACTTTTATCAATTTTTTTGATTGAGATACTTATTTCTCCAAAATTCATAACAGTATCCCTAAAACTACAATTAGAGAATTTAATAAAAAATCGGTTTGAGAGCAGTTTTTTCAGACATCATATTGAAGAGAATGGTGATTAAAATGAATACCAGAATGATGAAGCTGTAGTTATCGAGTAGTATTACTCTATAATTTTTTCAATAAATTAAAAGAAGCTTGATTAGATTTAGATATCAAATTATTTAGATATAAAAATCTGGATGATACTATTGTTAATGTTCCATCTATGAGACATCCATGATTGATTATCACTTTTCAATGAGAAGACTATTTTGTTAATCATGATGGTATTAGGATAAGTGATGGAGAACCTATCGTAAGGAAAGTTCAACCGTATATTGATATAGCAAGAAATAAAGTTAAGGATGATAAATTATGAGATTTTTTTGAAAACTTTAAACATGAAAATATGAAAGAGACAGATCAAGTTATTTTCTTTGATAATGTTGATGGATTAATTTCTCATATAGAAAAATATCCTCCATATAAAAGGATTTCATTTTATTTGCCATGTTGACAATCAGAAAGACCTGATAAAATTAGTTTCGAATTTGTAAAAAATTGAATCTGAATCGCAGTAAACTGACATTGGCATACATATTATTTGAAAGATAATGATATTTCGAGAAAAGGCTTTCCCGCAAATCTAGTTGATAAATTAGCATTTGAAAGGGATAGGAATTGAATACATCCAATAACAGAACAAGATAAACAAATGTTTAAAAAATGCTTTTCTCTAGTGTGTGATAAAATAAACGCGGATTTGTTGTATAACAACTATATGATTGATGGAAAATGGAAATCGATTCTTTCTGATTTTATGTGAACACCAAAAGTGATAATAATGCCTAGATAATATAAAATACTAAATAAAAATGATAGATTATGAAGACAAAAAAAGACAATTATGCTTCTGGTAGAAAATTACCATGGCATTTCGGAAGTGAGGATGGGTTTTATCCTGTGTCATCGCGAACTATTCCAAAAATCTAAATCAATCAACAGAATGTGGTATTTACATTCTGTTTTTTTAATTCCAACCAAATATTTTTATTCAATAATGCGTTATAAGCCAGCTTTTTATCTTTTTTTTCGAGATTTTTTATATTAAGTTTTTAGGTAAAAACTGGTCAAATTTGAAATCGACATAAATTATCAAAATTTCGACTTGATTTTGTTAAGGAATTTATTATATACATTTTCACTGTGATATTTTTTCAGAGAAAAATTTACTTATTTCCATTAAATTACGGAATGCCAACTATTAATCAATTAATTAAACAAGGTAGAAGCAAGAAAAAGAGCAAATCAAAGGCTCCAGTGCTTCAGTATGGATTAAACAAATTAAAGGGAGATAAAAAGGTTGAAAGACCAGCTCCATTCAAAAGATGAGTATGTTTAAAAGTTTCCGTAATGGGACCTAAAAAACCTAATTCTGCTCAGAGAAAATTTGCTAAAGTTAGATTATCTAACTGATCAGAAGTTTTGGCTTATATTCCTGGAGAATCTCACTCATTACAGGAACACTCAGTAGTGCTAGTTCGCGGATGACGTGTTAAGGATCTTCCATGAGTAAAATATCATATCGTTAGATGAAAATATGATGCTAATCCTGTAGCAGATCGTAAAAAATCTCGTTCTCTTTATGGAGCAAAGAGACCTAAGAAGTAGGATTAAATTTGTGAAACTATAAGAATATTTATTTAGTGTTATTGTGTTGTACACATGAGTAAACCAACAAGTGCTGTTATTCAGAAATCAAATGAAGAAAAATTTATCAATCATTTGATGAAAAACGGAAAGAAAAGCGTTGCTAGAAGAATTTATGCAGATGCTCTCAAAGAAATTAAAAAAGCTGGACATATGAATCCTGCTGTAGTAGTTCAGGCTGCTATCGAGAACGCTTCTCCAAATATCATGATTAAATCAAAGAGAATTGGTTGAGCTGTATACCAAGTTCCTGTAGAAGTAAAACCTGCAAAAAGATTTTTCTTTGCTACAAAATGGATTCTTGATGCCGCTAGATCAAAAGCTGGTAAACCAATGTCTCAGAAATTAGCTGAAGAATTGATTGCTGCTTATGGAAATCAGTGAGCTGCTGTAAAGAAGAAGGAGGAGGCTCATAGAATGGCTGAGGCTAACAAAGCTTTTGCTTATATGGCAAAATACGTTAACTAATCTAAAAAATAATATCAAATATTTATATCTTATTTTCAACAACAATGATGTGTTGTGGTGATACTAACGGAAGAAAAATAAAGCATTTCCTTAAGAGATTGACTTGGCATAGAAAAAAGTCATGAAAGAAAGTAGATAATGCAATCGAACGATATATTTTAATCCTAAACAAGGAAGAAAAGTTTGGACCTGAAGATAAATGGGTAAGAAATGAAAAAAGAAAGGCTGAACTTAGATTAAAGAAATTATGAGTTACAAATGCTCAGATTAAAGAAGCACTTGAGGCTAGAGGATTAAAGTCTTTATCATCTAAATTCAATTAAACCTATGAGACTTAGAACTAATGCAAAAAGAAAGCTAAATAAAGCTTTGGTTAGAGTTGAAAAAACTGTGATTATGGACGTTCGTAAGAACCTCGATCAGCAGAAAAAATGGAAAGCTAAGGTTGTAAACAGCAAATCTGCTAAATAAATTTTAAATTATTGATGCTTTTGTTCCCATGAACTACGAAAGATTACAAAGCGTATATAGCAAGAATGGATATCCAATTCTTCCTGTTAGAACTGGTATGCTTATTGAAGTACACGAAAAAGTTTGAGAAGGTTCTACTGAGAGAATTTGGAAATTTAGAGGATTGGTAATTAAGACTAAAAAAGAAAACCATCCTGATGGAACATTCACTATGAGATGAACTTGTTCAGGAGTGACTGTAGAAAAGATTTATCCTTTCTCTTTCAATAAATTCGAAAAGGTTCTTTTGTTAGATGAATATAAAGTTAGAAAATCTAAGCTCTATTATATGAGAGATAAAATCTGAAAGGATGCTAGACTCAAGAGTATCATTTCAGCTGAGAATAGAGATACAGATTTACTCAAGAAAGTTAAAACTTTTGAAGCTCCAAAAGTTGAAGTAAAAGAAGTTAAAGAAGAAAAAGTTGAAGCTCCAGCTGAACCAGAGGCTCCTGTAACAGAAGCTCCTGCAACAGAAGCTGCAGAATAATTAAATATCATTTTATCTATTGAATAGATTGTGTAAATGAAACTTTCAGTTAAAAAACGTGATATCCATGGGAAGAAAGTTAAGAATCTGAGAGCTCAAGGATTAGTGCCAGCTGTTATATATGGTAAACATGTGAAAGCTGAATCTATATCTTGTGTAAAAAATGATCTTCTCAAGGTTTATAGAACTGCTTGATATTCTACACCTGTTGAACTTACAGGAGATGTAGATCACTTAGTTCTTATCAACTCATTACAATTAGATCCGGTATCTGATGAAATAATTTCTGCAGATTTCTTGGCAGTAAGTAGAACTGAAAAGGTTGCTGCAAAGATTCCTGTAGTTACATTCTGAGAATCTCAACTTGAGAAACTTAATGAAGGTAAGATTATGCTTATCAAGGATGAAGTTGAAGTAGAAGCATTCCCTCAAGATTTGCCAAGCAAATTCGAAGTGGATATTTCAGTATTAGAGACTGTAAATGATGTGTTCTTCGTTAAAGATTTGAAGGTTTCAGATAAAGTTACTATATTAGATGATCCTGAGTTGCCTATTCTAACAGTTTCAGTTCTTGAAGATGAAGAACCTGCAGCTGAAGAAGGTGGAGAAGCAGCTGCTGAAGCTCCAAAAGCTGAATAGTAGTCAGAATTTATTTTAGCTATCTTTTAAGAAAATATAATGGCGAGAGTGTGTTATTTTACCGGGAAAAAAACTAAATCCGGAAATTCTAGATCTCATTCAATGAGAGCTACAAAAAGATCTTTCAAACCAAATTTAATAAATAAATGGGTTAGATTGGAAGACGGTTCTTCTGTAAAGGTAAAAATTAATTCAAAATTATATAAGAAATTTAAGTGATTTCTCTAGAATTTTGATAGAAAAAATGTATATTATAAATCAACTATAAAATTAAGTAAGAGTGATAAGGGGTAGTAGCTCAGTCGGTAGAGCAACAGCCTTTTAAGCTGGTGGTCCTGGGTTCGATCCCCAGCTACCCCAAATTACTACTCTTACTTTTTTTTAATGTAAAAATATATTTCATACGCATTATAAGATTTTTTTGCTAAGATCCATGATAACTATATGCTATCGTTATTTTATTTACTTTGACTTGAAAAAATGAAACCTTTGTCTATAAGGAATATCGTATCCAAGATACAGCAATTTGCTTAAATTTTACATAAATAATAGACAAAATATGACAAAATGACTTTGACTGTTTTTGACATTTTATATCTTAGTTGGTCAACCTGCTTTGCTCTGATGGATGCTAAATAATTGTAGTTTATATCAATTGGCATGATTAAATGCATGAGTGTTTATTATTGCTCGAATTATTTCAGCACTTTGTAAACCAAATAAGCCCAAAGCTTCAAAAGATAATACAGCAAAAGTAATAGAAAAATCTGAAGAAAAAATTTCTAGAATAGAAAATGATAATGGAGTAGCTGTGGTCTCAGTAGAAAAGAAACAGGAAGTAGTAGTAGAAACAAGTAAATCTGAAGAAAATCAGCCAATAGCTGAATGATTAGTAGAAAATAAGGAAGAAAAATCTGAAGAAACGATTGGAGAAAAATTAGGAGAAAAATCAGAAGAAAAAATACCAGAAAGACCAATGAGAGAAAGTGTAACTATCCCAAAAATAGTTCAGCCTCTTTCATGACATCAAACTTCCAAAAAGAAAAATAAAGAATTAAGATGGTGACAACGATTAATATTATTACTTACTCTTGGAATCGCAGCGGTGATTGCTCGAACATTACGAGAATTTTTATGAAGCTGGTGAATTGCTATAGCACTGTTCCTTGGACGAATATTATACCTAGTTATTTGAAAGTTGTTTGATGTAAACGGATTCTATAATGCTAAAAAATTATTTACAAATTGGTTATACATTATACTAATTATCGTGTGAATTTGTTATGGGATTTACACAACAAAAGATGATTCTTCATTTAATTTAATTAAAGATAAAGCCATTTCTTATGTACAGAACCGATTCAATTTGAGAAGAGAAAATAATACTAAAGTAGATACATGAGATGTGATATATGTATTTGAATGAACATGAGAAGTTGTTTCGATAACATGAAATATGGAAATATTGGCCAATACTTGAGGTGTAGAAGAAACATGAATAATTGAAGGTGATACATGAACAATTGAGGATGAAATAGAATTTACAGAAATTGGTACATGAACAGTAGAAAGTATTTCTGATACAGTGCCTCGTGAGAATAAGGAAGAAGAAAAAATTTCAAATTTATCTTTAGAAGAAGCTAGTAAAAAAGTAACAATGTGAGAGGCTATTAAATCATTATTAGCCTGAGCTAAATTATCGACAAAAACAAATGTAGCCTTTAAATATGTAGCTAAATCCAACGAATTATACCCTTATTTCAAAACTGCACAGGAAAAATGGATGATAGGGACAGATACAGATCCGAATAAGTTGGTTTCTTGTGATACCTATATAACACTGAAATGACTCCGAGAATGACGAAATGTTGGTAATTATACAAAAAGTAATGTTAAAACAGTGTATTGGAATAAAGCAGTAGAGTTGTGAAAATTGAATTGATGTAAAAAATGAGCCTATGTTACTAAATGAAATTTATAATCTATAAAAAAAGACCTCCAATTGGAAGTCTTTTTTTGTTAAAATGCAGTTTTCCAAAGATTAAAAATAATTTTTGCCTTACGGCATCCAATTAGTATAAACATCTATACGATTTCCACGGACTTTTCCTCATCTATCATACACTCTTCCTGGTCATAGAGTTGTCATAATAATGGTTCCAAATTTGTAACGTTTATTTGCAGCAATTATGATATATCCGTTCATATCCCTGATCGTTCAATCATTTCCTTCACTTCGTACCTTTTGATTCTGTGGAATTTCTTTCAATCAATTTCTTTTTCTATCTTCATCCAATACTTTTCTTATTCTTCATTCGACATTGCTTATAGGAAACCTTTTTGAAGTGTAATAAGTTTCTTTATGAGTTTCATATTTTTTTTCTCCGTTTTGAGTCATTATCAAAGCGTTTTTATATGTGGGATTTGTTGCACAACCGCGTCATGTTCTTCTTAATTTTTCAGTTCACTCAGGTAAAGATACATTATAAGTCTCGGTTTTACTTAATTTTATTCATCAAAATGAATCGACAGGAGGAAATTTTTTTTCAAATCTTTCTCCAGTAAATTTTGTAGATTCAGAATTAATATTTTCTGTTAATTATTTCAATTCATCTTTATAATCTTTAAAATTTTCTTCTATTTCCAATCCTTGATATATTTCATACATTTTTATAAACGTAAAGTATAAAGCACACACATATTATAATAAAATTTTATCTTTTGTCAAAAATACTATAACATTTTAAAAACAACTTTATTTGATTTTTTGATGTAATCTCATACATTCAAATTAGATTTATTTTTTGTTTTTCAATGTATTCTAACCAAGAGTATATACTCCAAAATGTAAAATCTTTTGAAATAAGTCATATTTTTGATTGTGGACAATGTTTTCGTCGAAATCAACAGTTTGATTGAAGTTATACGTGAGTATTTTGAAATAATATTTTAAATGTTCAAAAGAAATCAGGCTCAATTATCTTTTCATGAGTTGTTGATTGAGATATTAAGTTAGTAGTGAATAGTTATTTTGACATAGATAGAGATTATGATAAAATTAAATTCCAACTTTCAAAAGTAGACAATTATATGAAGGAAAGTATTCAATATTGAACCGGGATCAGGCTTTTAAATCAAAATTTACGAGAAACAATTATTTCATTCATAATCTCCGCAAATAATAACATTCCTAGAATTAAGTGAATTATCGAGAGATTATCACAAAAATATTGAACTGAAGTTATCCGAAATAATCATTCTTACTATACTTTCCCAACTCCGCAGCAACTTAAAGATGCTAACATTTCAGATTATAGGAAACTTTGATTATGATTTAGGGATGAAAGAGTTTATTCAACAACTAGAATGATTCTTGACAGAAAAATAGACTTAAATTCATTGTATTCCAAACCAACTGAATATATTAGATGAGAGCTTTTAAATCTCAGTTGAATTTGACCAAAAGTTGCAGATTGTATCCTTTTATTTTCAAACTTAAAAAGATTTGAAGTTTTCCCTATAGATGTACGAGTTCGTAGGGTAATGAATCATTTATACATTCATAATCCAGATGAAACTAAAGTGAGTAAGAAACAGCTTCAAAAACTTGCTCATGAAAAGTTTTGAGATTATGCATGATTAGCACAAGAATATTTATTCTATCGGGCAAGAACGCAAAAACTATTTTAAATATATTTTTTGTAGCCAATACTGTATTTTCAGAATTAACTATGAGTATACAAGTGTTTTAATAAAATTTTCTCTCACTTGAAAAATAAATAGAAAATCACTATAATTTAATCAGTCAAATGTATTTCAAATTATTCAAAAAGTCTGAATGGCAAATTCTCTCGTAGATGAAGTATTAGGTCGCGTTGATATTGTCGATGTGATTAGTAGGTATATTCCGCTCAAAAGGGCAGGAAGTAATTTTTCTGCATGCTGTCCATTTCACTGAGAGAAAACTCCATCATTTATGGTTTCTCCTACGAAGCAGATTTTCAAGTGTTTTGGATGTTGAAAATGATGAAATGTTTTCACATTTGTGCAAGAAATTGAAAGAATAGATTTTCGAGATGCTGTAAAAGTTCTCGCTGAACAGGAACATATTGATGTTTCACAATATCAGCAAGTTTCTGCCTATGCACAGAAATCTCAGGATGATAAAGAAAAACTCAAAAGAATGCAGAAATTAGCCCAAGAATTTTTTGTTACATCACTTCAGAATAGTCAAACTGCATTAAACTATCTTCACGAAAAAAGACATTTGGATGATAAATTGATTTCAGAATTCTGAATAGGATATGCGAATGATAAGCATTACGAACTCCTAAACATGCTTAGAAGTAAGTGATTTAATGATGATGATTTACTCGAAGCATCGCTCGCAAAAAGAAATGCAAATGGGGAAATTTATGCATTTTTCAGGAATAGAATCACATTTCCGATTTATGATTTGATGAAAAATGTAGTCGGATTTAGTGCTAGAGTTATTAATCCAGATGATGCTCCCAAATATATCAATTCAGCCGAAAATAGAGCATTCGAGAAGTCAAAAATTCTCTATGGACTTTCTCATGCTAAACAATACATCAATACACATCAAAAATTGATAGTAGTTGAATGACAAATGGACGTAATTTGATTAGCTCGTCTATGATTTCCAATTTGAGTGGCTACATCTGGAACTGCCCTCACAGAGCAACATATCAAAATATTAAAACGTCACACAGAAAATCTATATCTTCTTTTTGATAATGACCAAGCGGGTCGTCAAGCCACATTCCGTGCGTTGAAGCTCTGCTATGCACAGGATTTATTTCCAAAAATCATTTCACTCCCAGATTGATTTAAAGACGCTGATGATTTAGCCAATAATGAAAATTGAACTCAGCTTTTTCAACAATGTTTAGATAAAGCTACAGATTGATTTATGGAAATGTTTGAGCGTCTCAGAGGCTCATTTGATATGAATTCTCCAGTAGATAAGACGAAACTAATCAATACGATGTTCGAGCTTATCCTTGCAGTAAATAACGTTCTTATCCAGGAAAGCTACAAAAGAGCTTTTGCTGAAAAGTTATGATTTTCTTTTGAAACAGTAGATTTGCAATTTAAAAAATACGTTCAGTGAGCAGGTAAAATCTTTATTCAACAGCAAAGAAGACAGGAAGAAAAGTCTGAATCAAAATATCATCTAGATCGTGAAAAGTTATTCATTTCATTATTTTACAATTGATTTATTGATTCTCAGCTAAAAAATGAAACTGAATTTATATCAGATTTACATAGTTTTGCTAGTCAAGTTGCTCGTGTGGATTGAGATTGATTATTGGCTCATACATTAAATAATAGTTGCTCCGATGAAGAAAGGACTATGCTTGATGAGTTTCAGCTTCGACGAGAAAAAGAAATACCAGATTTATCAGATGAAAAATCCAAACGTCAGGTAATTATAACTACGCTTACACCAGTCATTCAAGAATTATTCAAACTTGCTACAAAAAGTAGAAATCTTACAGATGACGAAAAAAAACAGCTTATAATTTTAAAATGAAAACTTGGTAAAAAATAAAAGAATACTAAATTTTTTTGCTATAAACTTCTAATAGAGAATCTAATGATTTATTAATGCAATCTGATTTTTTCTTTTTTCATTGTAATTTTTTAATGTAGTTAATTTTATCGGAAGTTGTATTTCAGTTTTTATCGATAAGTGATAATATATAAGCAATCTCTTTATTACATTTTTGTGAAATGAAAATATTTTCTCATTCGATTTTAATTCTTTTAAGATTGAATAAAGATTCTAAAATATTGTCTAATTCTTTTTCGGAGAACATCTCTAATTCCTGAAATCATCAATAAACTTTATTATTTTCCATATTTACTATTGCCCAATCTGCTTCTCATACTACATTAAATTCCAATCAATGAGTATAGTCAGTATTAAAATATACAGCAGCAACTATTTCTGGATGATTTACCAAAAAATTCCGCAGCAAATGAACTCGATTATCTTTGCGCTCGTCGTGATTTAAGTATTCATTCCTAGATTTTTCAAAGTCATAGCTTCAGTCATATCGGACACTAGTTGTAGCTACTTCATCGATTACTATGGGTTTATTAAAAGCTTTTATACGTTCATATGTGTTCCGGTTCGGATCATAAAGTATTTGAACTGGAGTAAGCCATTGACGATTTGAATTAGCTTTTCATCGGTTATAGAAGGTAAATCAGATGATATCTACAAATTCATCTCATGGATAGTAATCTTCAAAATGATAGCAATCGTCTTTTCAAATACTACATTGTATTAATGATGCAGATTGAGAGGGAGTTCATAATGTTGGCATGTCTCGATGGTTAACAGAAAAGTCAAACAAGATGTTTTCTTCATTCAATCAAACTACTCTAGATAAAGTCCACACATGAATCCACGCGGCCTTAAATTTTTCTGGATTACTTGATCGAGGATATCGTCATCCATTCATTTCGTGCATGGTACGAAATATTACATGTAAATTTTTTTCTTTAACCTTTTTGAAAAACTCTGTATATTGTGTATCGAATTTTCACAATACAACATCATTTGCAGAATACATATCCGGAGAAATCGTAAAATGATATATTCTATTAGTTCATAATATCTTTACGATTTCATCTATAGAATCCAAAACGTCATTTTTATCTCGTGGATCAAAAATGAAGGATACAACAGGGAGGTTCACATTAAAAGTTTTTTCAATAGATTCGATATTTTGAGGTGTGTTGTCTGCAGATTTTAATCAAAAATAATAAGATTCACTAATACTTCAAAATGCTGAAATAGAAAAAAAACAGATTAATAACATTGATAAAATAAATTTTCAAGTTTTACAATAACGAAGAGAAGTCATTTGTTTGAATCGGGAATGAATCTAAAGTTAGAAAGAAGTGATTATAACAACCTATACAAAAGTAAACTAATAATATTATACTAATTACCAATTTCAATATAATTCATGATACAAAACCTACAAATGCTCAGAATGCAGGTTTTACAGCATTATGGATGATATTTCTATGTAAGAATTCTCAAACCAAAGCTCATACAAATGGTCATAAAATTAGTCATATAGGTCAAGCAAATATTCAGATTATCATTCATATTATACATCACCAGTTTCACCATTTAGATCATCAGAATTTTTTGGTTCATAATACAGGCAAATAATAATCAAGGACAACCAGTAAAATCATCAGAGTTCACCATAACACAATGAATCATCGTGAAAATGGTCTATTCAGTAGAAATTGAGCTAATAGTATAGCTATATATGCTAGCTGTGGTCAAGGAAGTCATGGTAAAATTGATCATGCGATAGCGATTATGCACAAGATGATTCATATAATGCAACAAAATACATCCATTTATATATTTTAGTTTTAAAAAGTTATTCGTTTGAATAGTTATCGAAATATCACTGGATGAAAACTACAGGAGTTCATTTATCTCCGGAACCAGAAGTTAAATCACAAAGTGATCAAATTAAATCTGTATATCTTCTGGGTGTAGTTCATTGGGTTTCGATTTTTCATTTTAGATTTGCTTCTTTTTGTTTTATTTCGTTTTTTATGGCTTCGTTTAGATTATTTCAAGTGAGGTTGGCGAATTTATTGTCAGAGAGGTATTTTAGTTTTAATTCGTTTGGGCTTCACTCCAGTCATGATGTATATGCTGGAGAAACTACAGGATCTGCGAGTTCCCAGATTTTTCATACGGGATCTTTGAATGCTCAATCTCCATAAATCATAACTTCGATAGTTTTTCACGTGAGTTCTTTTAATTTTTCTTGGATTGAGTTGATAAGTTTTTGTCAGCTCTCAGGGAATAATTTTACTTTTTCTTCTGTAGCTCTATTCGATCAAAGTAGTCAGTATTTACTATTATATCAACTTCAATCAACAGAAGATGTTAAGATTTCATCCATTCAAATTATTTTTCATGAACTGGCAGATTTTAAGGTTTCCTTAGTTTCAAATCTTGTATGAATATCACAGACTAGCACATTTTTTACATAATTTAAAATAGCTCTAGCATCATTGGCTAAAATTATTTCCGCTTCACAGTTTTCTTTTTCTATCAAATCTTTATAAAAATCTACCATATTTACTCAAGTAAATATATGTTTTCGATCTCAGAAAATCTCACGATATTTTTGTTCATCTATTGTATCTGTATATGGATTTATTCAGCTTCTTTTGAGCTTTTCTCTATCCATTATATCATTACCGACTTCATCAGATGGAAAGCTGATTTGTAATGTAATTTTATCCATTGCTCTAGCTATTGCGGATAGAAGTACAGCGAAGCGGTTACGTGATAAAATTGGGAATAATACTCAAATATGTTTAGTCTGAAACTTATTCTCGATATCTTTTGCAATCTGGTCTACTGTGGCATAGTTTCAGCTAGAAATTCAAGCTACAGCTTCGGTGATTGCCACTATATCGTGGTCATGAAATGTGAAATTTTCACTTTGTTGAGCTTTCATTAAACTTTCGATAACGATATTCGCTAAATCATCTCATTGTTTAATGACTGGTGTTCTAATGCCTCTTACGACGGTTCATACATTCCTCATTTTAGTGTGCAATATGAAAATAAAAGACATTGCTTTTATGTAGGGAAAAAATACGGAAATTCAAGCTGGAATTTGTGTATTTATAATTTTTATTGAAAAAGGGCTTGATTTTGTGTAGAGAATTAATATAAGAGATTTTGCTAGGTATTTTTTACTTTGTATATGGGTGTGTAGCTCAGCTGGTTAGAGCGCACCTCTGATAAGGGTGAGGTCGATGGTTCGAGTCCATCCACGCCCACCATATGCCAAGGTAGCTCAGTGGTAGAGCAGGAGACTGAAAATCTCTGTGTCGGCAGTCCGATTCTGCCCCTTGGCACCATTTTTTTATTGTTTAATAAATATAAAATGAGAAAAAACTTGTTGGTGATATTTGGTTTGGTTGCAACCTGCATTTTGGTTGCGTGTGGATCAAAAGTTCAGGATCAATGAGATGTCTCAGATGTAAATAATGTTGACGTTATGGATGATAAGGAACAAGAAGATTCCATAGCTAGTTTGTATGAAAAAACGTCATTGACTTTAGATGATTTAAGTATAATGGATAGATACAGATTCCCAAAATCATACACATATACTATACTTAACGGAAATGGTAATATAATAGAGACATGAGAATATATTTATCCAGAATTTGAAGAAGACGACATCCCAGAGTTATTACCAATATACAAGGAAACAGTCAAGATGGAAGTGATTAAATCAGTAATGGATCATGATAGAATCAATACGACGGTTAATGTTACACTTGAAAATGGAGAAATTTATTCCATTATATATATAATTAACCCTGATACATTGAAATATTCTGGAGCATCACTTTATAAACCAACAGAAACTATATTATATGCATTTAATTACTAAAATACATTATAGGATAACGTAAAAAGCACCGCTACATGCGGTGTTTTTTAATAAAAAATAATTATAAAATAAACAAAGATATTTAGCTTTATACTATTGTTTTCTTCTCTGTCAAAAAAATATTTCTCTTGCAATTCATAAAAAAAATAATATCTTAAATCTAAGTTTACCAAAATTTTTACGTTATATATGGAAATTAAAAAGATAGATACTACTACACAGAAACAGACAATTCTTGCTACTAGGCCAGATAGTTTTGATGATTTTATTGGTCAGTCTCATATCAAACAAATGCTTCAAACGGCAATCGTTAGTGCCAAAAAAAGAAATTGACCACTGTGACATATCTTATTTTCCGGACCAAGCTGATTTTGAAAAACTACAATGGCTCATATTATTTCTCAGGAATTATGAGTAAATAATAAAGTAATTACAGCTTACGCGATTTCCAAACCTAGTGAAATAGTAAGTATCCTAAATGCTTTAGAACCGTGAGATATACTATTTATCGATGAAATTCACCGTCTCAAACCAAATGTAGAAGAGGTTCTCTATACGGCGATGGAAGATTTTGTAGTAGATATGGTAATGCCAGAGTGATGAAATATCAGGATTCCGATCAATCCATTTACATTAATCTGAGCTACAACTAAACCTGAAATGCTTTCCAAACCTATGAAGAATCGTTTCATTTATTCCTTCCATTTAGTTGACTATACAGAGGCAGAAAAGTCTGTGATTATTCAGAGATATCTCCAAGTTTATGATGTGAATTATGACTCATCTATTCCTATAGAAATTGCTAAAAAAGTGGATTCGGTTCCGAGAGAGATTAACAATTTATGTATAAAAATACGTGATTATTGTATAGAAAAATGAATTAAAAAGCTGATTTCTTCTGAATTATCACAATTCTTTCAGCATGCTCAGATCCATGATGGAGGATTGACTCCATTGCATGAAAGATATTTAGAAATTTTAGCTCAATACGATAGGCCAATAGGGCTTAGAGTAATAGCTACCCAACTTTGAATGTGAGAAAAAGCTGTAGAAGATGATATCGAACCATTATTACTCAAACTCTGAAAAATCGAAAAGACAACACAGTGAAGAATACTTTCGAGATAAAATTATTGGTTGTTAAATCAGTTAATTAATTTAATCTCTGATTTCGGTCAGAGTTTTTCTTTTATTTAAAAATCTCTTGCATACATTATTAAAATATATAATACTATGTTATACAAGGTACTATAAAATTTATAATAACTAACCTAAAATCTATGTGAGAAGCTGAAAAAATCACAACCCAGATGAAAAAGTGAATACTAGAATATCTTATTCTTAGCATTATTTCAAAGGGTGATGTATATGCAAACGATATTATCAAAAAGCTGAAAGATGCTAATATGATAGTGGTGGAGTGAACTATGTATCCGTTACTTTCACGTTTGAAATCTGAAAAGCTGCTTGAATATGTCTGGGTTGAATCAGTTCAATGACCTCCAAGAAAATATTATAGACTTACCAAAAGGTGACAGGAAACTTTGGATGTGATGCATCAGGTTCGGAAGTGATTAAGTGATAGTGTAGATCAGATTGTGAAATAGTTTATTTTCTAACTACAAATAAAATGGTTGAATTCAAATTCCAGTGACAAAAATTCAAAATGGAAGATTCTGCGAAAGAATTTTTGGAGAAATATATCTCAAAAATTAAAAAATATGCGGAATCTCATAATGTTTCCGATGATTTGGTAGATGATATTTACCAAAGTATCCTCGAAAAGCTATTTGAACTAAAATGAGAGATCTCTCAAAAAAAGGTCGTTCAGATTGTTAATTCAATTTGAGAGCCTGAAGATATTTTTGAAGATGAGTCAGAAACGACATTAATTCAGAATGCTTCAGAATCAAACAGAAAAAATGAAAATAAATCTGATTTAAAGCGATATGAAAATCTACAGAAAACAAATTGGGCTAGGCCTCGCGATAAATCTATTCTTCTTTGAGTATGTGCTATGTTTGGACAATCAACATGGATAAATAGACGAATTTGGAGAATTTTGGCATTATTTTGAGCATTCTTAATTTTCTCTTATGATGCCGAGATGTGCTTTTTGTGAATATGTTGCTGTTGGGGTTATATCTTGTTGGCTTTGATATTCCCTATTAAAGATAAAGAATACAAGCATTGTAGTTCATTAGTATATTTTGCAACTCAGATTAGAGATTTAAGATTTATTGTTGCAAATTTCTTTACTCGATTCTTTTGAATATGTAAGCGAGTAGTAAAAACTGCAATTCCTTCGTGTATCAGATTTCTTAAAAAGTTACTTTGACCATTATGGACATTTGTAAAATATTGCTTCCTAATCTGTCGATCTTTGTTCTTAGCTGTTATAATTATTTGATTGTGAGTACTGCTTTATTGTTTGCTTTGATGATTGTTTCAGTGAAATTGATTCACGCTATGAAATATTGATTATTTAGCACTTATTCCATCAATTACAAAATGGTGAGTAATGGCATGAATAATTTCAGCTTTCTTATTATTGTTAGCATCTATTTGATCATTGATTAAAAAGAAACTTTCAAGTAGTATAAGTCTGATTATTGCAATTTGATGTGGATTATTAGCAGTAATTGTTGCAGTAATTAGTTTATGGGAAATAAGAGAAATCTGAAATGTTTCTTGGACTGATTTAGATGAAATAACTAAAGAAGCTAAGATTGAAATTCCAAGCAATGATGAAAAACTGAATATATTGATTGAAGATATTCCTTATTCTTTATTAAAAAATGCTATAGTTAGTGAACCTAGATTTGTAAATATATTTCCATCAGATGATAATAATTTAAAAGTGGTTTACTCATTTAGTATAAAAAATTCTAATGAAGAATATATTTCACAGGTAAAAGAAAATCTTTCAGATATTGATTATGATTGGGACTGAGATAGTTTTCTTTCAATTAGATTAAAAAACAGAACTCTATTCAGCAAAAAAACTCCAGCAGTTCCTATGAATATTTCAATTGATTTGTACGTGCCAAAAGATTTAGATATTCAGCTGTTGAATAAGTGATATGTGGCAGATTTAGAAGATTTTCCTTCACGGGCAAGAGATTCTTATCATGTATGTGAAACAATAAAATATAATGAAAAATCAGAAAATTTCTCATGTATAATTAGTGTGAATGCTCAAGATAGATATAACATAGCTAGGCAAAATTTACAAGAAATGGCTGATGAAATAGTTCCATTGAAGTGAAGTAACTCTGTTTGGAGTGTATCTTCTCATGTATGAGATTATATTGTGGATAAATACCGGAATTTGGACTCAATCAATATTTGGGACGATGGTACATTATTAGCTAAATATTCAGATAAATTCTTCAATTTCTTCATCGAAATAGAATATAGTATCGATGATGAGACAGGAGAATTCACTTTAATCAATTCACAATTAACAGAAGTTGAGCAGAAATGATTAATGGATTCTGAAAGAATAAAACATTATACTTGACGAGAAAATCTGAAAGATTTCGATATTCAGATGAAAGAGGATGAAGAAGATAAAATTAAGAAAGAACAAGAAATCCAGGATCTTCAAGATAGAATAAAGGTATTGGAAGAGAAATTAGATGAATTAACATTAGATCCTTCCGAAGTTTAGTCACAAATAATTACTAAGGTATTGCCTCCCTTTGATAAGGGAGGTGCTCCGATTTATAAGGGCGGAGGGATGTTATCTCCCTGTCACTTCGTTCCTTCCCCCTTGTCAAAGGGGGGCTTTTTTATTTTCTTTTTTCTTGTTTTTCAGTTTCATAACTGTATCCTATCTCTCAATATTTTATTCATACATGAATCAATAAATAATGCTTTTACAAGACTTATTACAAAATCCTGAATATAAACAAAAATTCGTACTAGAAAAGTTTATTCAAGAAGTTTTGCAAATTTCTCGTGAAGAAATGTGGATGCAAATGGATAAAGAGATTTCTCAGTCAGAAGTAGACCAGATTTTGACATATTATCGTGCATATGTAGAGGATAAAAAGCCTATGGAATATATACTCTGACATGTAGATTTTTTCCAAGTTCCATTTATTGTTAATGAAAATACACTCATTCCTCGTCCAGAAACTGAATATATGATTACAGCAGTTACAGAATATACAAAAGAAAGCCTAGATTCACAGAATCAAAAATGAATTTTGATGGATATCTGAACGTGATGCGGAGTGCTTGGAATTTCAGTTCTCTTGCAAAATCCAGATTTATATGATAAAGTATTTTTTTGTGATTTATCTACTTGAGCACTTTTTGTAGCTCAAAAGAATTATGAAAATCTGATTGAAAAGAAATATGATTATGAATTTTTACAGTCAGATTTAGTTTCTTTTATTTCCGATAAAACACTTGATACTAGTAAAACAATTACATTGGTAGCAAATCTTCCATACATTCCAGATGAGACTTTTGATGAGAATTCTCCTGATAATGTGCAGAAATGGGAACCTAGAATGGCATTCGTATGATGAGATGATGGATTAGATCTTTATAGGAAAATGTTTAACCAACTCTTTGACTTCAAATCTGAATGAAAAATCTGAAAAGTGATGATGTTTTTGGAAATGATGACTCGACAAGTTGAAATTTTAGAGAAAGAATTCTGAGATAAACTAAGTTTTGAAGAGGTAAAAACTTTCCATTTCAATATTCGTATAGTCAAAGCATCTTTTAAAGATTAAAATATTCATAAAAGTCAAATTAAATAACGATAAAAAGTCTTATTTTTTTTGACTTTTTTTGTATTTCTGAATATAATTATTTTGGAAACTTTATTTCCTTGAATTAAACAAAAATGGAAGAAAATCAAACAAATCAGAATTTAAATCAACAACCTGTTCAACCACAGCAACCAGTTCAGCCGCAACCTGAGCAAGTTCAGCAATCCATTCAAAATCAACAGGTTCAACAACAAACTGTTCAATGACAACAGCAACCTGTGGAACAGCCTAGTGTTTCTATGCAGATTCAGCAGTTACTTGTTAAACAGCAGCAATATCAGCAGCAATATAATCAACTTGTGGATTATGTAAAGAAAACTCCAAATTTGCCAATTGAACAGGTAAATCAGATAAAACAGCAATTAGATCAGCTTAATGCTCTTTTTGTTGAATGAAAACAAAAGTTACAAGCATTATGATATAATCAAGTGCAGGTAAATAAGCCTACAGAAGTAAAAAAATGAGCAAAAAATAATTTTTCTTTCAAAAAACTAGCAATTTGATGCTGAATTGTATTGTTCTTAATATTTACTGGTTTTTTGGTAACTTTAACCTCATTAATTAAAAATCCAGATTCGTTGCAATGAATATGAATAGATGCATTGAATGCAAAAATAATACTTCAAGCATTTACAGGATTGCTTTTTTGAAGTGTTATTTTGCTTATGATATGAGTGATAGTTTGAAATATATATAGGATAATTACGGTCAAAAATCAATCTAGAGTAAGGTATTTACTTTGATTAATATGATGACTATTAGGAGCAATAGCATCTTGAGCTATTATGGGCGTAGCTTTTATGTGAATATGAAAAATTGTAGTAGAAAAATCAGAGATTGCTAGGCCAACAGTACAACCATATTTAGTTGGTAAAGTAGTTACTGAATGAAAAGATGAATTTAATTTTCCATATGATTCAGATGGAATTTTAGGTACGGAATATCCTTTGATAGCTCCTTCAGAGTTTGCATTTAGGTTGAACAGTTCAAAACTTATACAAGATCAGTACGAAAAACTATGATCGAATACAACAATTCAATCATTGACACTTATTTGTGGGAATCAACAAGGTCAGAAATTAGAGTTATCTTGAGATGTAAATCAAATACAGACGAATCCTACAGTAGATTTTAAATGAAGATGTCTATATGGACAAAAATGAACATATAATTATTCTTTGGAAATTGTGTATAAAGATAACTTAAATAACGAAATTTTAAAAAAAGTTTTAAATTTTTGAGACAAACCGCTGAATTTTAAGTCAGAAGTGTCAATATCTTTGACTACGACAACGAGTAGTTCATCCAATAGTAAGTTATCTAAAATAGGTCCAACAAATTGAGAATTTTTATTATGAAAAGCTCCTGCCAAAATTTCCATAGATACGACACAAGTCTTTATTGATTTTTGACTCTCTGAATATAATGTAATTTGGGATATGGATTGAGACTTATCAACAGATAGAACAAATCAAGTAAAGTTTGATTATTCTTACCCGATTCCACAAGTATATTACCCAAGTTACAAATTTTCAGATTTAAACAATTTTATATATACATTCCCAGTAAGAGTTACTCCAAGTGATATTCCTGTTTGCCAGGTTAAAGTAGAAAATTTCCCATGAACTACGAAATATAATATTTTTAGTGATTTTATTGATCCTGCTGATGCTGCAAAAATTTCATCATATAATTATACAATTAGGAATTCATGAACAAAAAAAATACAGGAAGTTATGAAAGATCAGCCACAAGAAATTAATTATACATTCCCTGAACAATGAACATATGTTGTGGTGCTTGATTATGTAACTGTAGATTGAAAACAATGACGATGTGAATCGGCGCCTATACAGATGCAAAAGGAAACTTTTGATGTTCAATATGCAATATTAGAACTAAATACAGAAACATGAAAATTTAAAGAATTGTGTAATTCACAGAGCACAACGTATAAGTGATGTAAACAGATAACTTTAGATACAGTACCTCATACATATCAATTGCAAATTAAATCAGTTACTCCGTATAGTAATACATTGAAGAAGGTCGTAACGTTAAATGAAAATTCGCTATTAAATGAGAATGATATCTACACATTTGATATTCCAGATGAATGAGTATATGATGTTGATATAATTACATCAGATGCAGGTAGATGAATGGATGAAGAAAAAATAAATATAAGCTTTACAGCAAAAAAACCAGATGTTGTATGAAAAGTAACGATAACATCAGCAGATACCAGAGAGCCTATAACAGAATGATTTGAGCCGTTGACTGTGATTATAGATGCATCAAAGACTGAAATTAATATTGCTTGAGATGAGATTATTTACTTTACGTGGGACTTTGGTGACTGAGAAATAAAACAAAATCAACAAAATTGAGTGGTTGCTCATACATACAACTATGATTATACAAAAGAAAACTGAATTTTTCAACCAACGGTTAAAATAAAAACTAGAACATGAATAGAAAAGGTAATTAACTGACCAAAGATAAATGTTAAAAAGTGATTAATTAATGTAGATATCACATCAACATCTCATCCATCAAGGCAGGCTCCAATATGAAAGGATGTCAATTTTTCTGCTGAGTTTGATTGATTACCAGAAAAGATGGTTTGGGACTTTGGTGACTGATCTGAGCCCATATCTTGTAAATGAAGAACTTGTAGTGAAGTAACACACACATTTGAACAAGCCTGATTGTTTTCTGTAAAATTAAGTTTGGAATTCGATGCTGTTCAACAAGTTGATGGAACGATGGATTTTAAAGTATATTAAATATAAAATATTAAACAATTCAAATTGATAATTAAAAGTAAGATTTTGACTAGTCTTTCAAAACATCACTTTTTATACTTCAATTTTTTTTAGCGTATAAACTAGGAAAATTTATTTTTAAAAAAATTACAACTTTAGGTATAAGAAGCTACCTTTTATTTTTTACAACCATTTTCTCAAAAAATATATAAAATAATATAAAATGCTCTTGATTTTCATTCGGATTTTTATATATACTCTGATACTGTTTATTGTAACAGTTGGAAAATGCTGTGCGGATATGATGTAGTTGGTGTAGCATAGCAGACTTCAGCTCTGCTTGTACGGGTTCAAGTCCCGTTATCCGCTATCTTGACGTTTATTCGGTTGGCTTTAGTGGAATGTTCGGACGTATCGTACTTTGACTACTTATAATGGTTTCAGGCGGTGCGATGATATATTTCTCTGCGAACTTAGTAGAATCTCTTTGAAGAAGTAGACGAGCGGAAGAGAAACTATGATGAACTAGACAAATGTGGATATTGTTCTGATTTTGTTGAGTTGTGATTGGTTGACTCGTCATGTTGTGAGTTATTTCGTTCTCTAATCCGGCTGAGTTGGGTGTGTCAGGGTTTTAGAAGTTTGTTCATTAAAACAGTTACATGGGGAGATGGCAGAGCGGTCAATTGCATCAGACTGTAAATCTGACGCCTCACGGCTACATAGGTTCAAATCCTATTCTCCCCAAATCGAAAATTTTACAAGACGTGGGCTCTTAGCTTAGTTGGTAGAGCGACTGCTTTGCACGCAGTAGGTCAGGGGTTCGACTCCCCTAGAGTCCAGTTTTTTTTGAGCTCTTGTAGTTCAATGGATAGAACAACAGCCTTCTAAGCTGTGGATCTGGGTTCGATCCCCAGCAAGGGTAAATAAATAGTTCATTCAGGCCGCTTCAGCATGCTCTCGTGGTCTAGTGGTCTAGGACGCCACCCTCTCACGGTGGAAATCGCGGGTTCGACCCCCGCCGGGAGCGAGTATTTACTCGAAGTGGTCAGAATCTTTGATTTTATTTAGGTTTGTGTTGTATGGATCAAAATCAGTGATTTCAAAAAAAGCCTTATAATGCAAATGGAGGCAAGAGTTACTCAGGACAAAATTCTGGAGGATATTCTCGCGGAGGAGAAAATCAGAGATGAAACGGTGGATCTTATGATTCACAAAATCCAAAAGCAAAAATAACATATGTGAATGATCAGATAAAAGCTCCTACGATTATGGTAATCGATGATGAAAAGAAAAATTTGTGAACATTTCCTCGTAGAGTAGCGTTAGAGATGGCTGAACAAGCTTGATTGGATTTAGTTCAAATGAGTTATGATCCAGACAAGATGCAGTCCACTGTTAGGATGACTGATTACTGAAAATATATGTATCAGAAATGAAAAGAAGATAAAGAAAGAAAAAAACAACAAAAATCACGCGAAACCAAAGAAATTAAACTTTCTTATGCTATATGAGATAATGATTTGGCTCTTAAACTTAAGAAAGCTGAAGAATTCCTCACATCAGGCACTAGCGTTAAAATTAGTATTAAACTAAAGTGAAGAGAAAAAATATATGCAGATAAGGCATTAGAAAAAATTGAATATGCCAAAGAGCAACTTTCCAAATTTGGACGCGTTCAATACGATACTCCAAAGAAAGAGGCTCAGTGATATAGTATTATTTTATTTGCTAAATAGTTGGTAATTCCATGGCAACAAAGATGAAGACTCATTCGTGAGCAGGGAAAAGAT
>Ga0310697_10001688_pt1 | contig 25037 bp, 25 predicted proteins | sample 172DNAGHGlowgp2_FD_203883 | JGI IMG/M metagenome (GOLD analysis project Ga0310697, IMG submission 203883) | Sheep rumen microbial communities from Palmerston North, Manawatu-Wanganui, New Zealand - 1728 DNA GHGlow gp2 (v2) (version 2) | ecosystem: Host-associated > Mammals > Digestive system >...
CGTCGAAGACGTGGACGGAATCCGCGTTATCTGCGACAAGCGACCAAAAGCCGTCGACATTAAAACTTTGCCTTATCCCGGCTTCCCGACCGATATGCAAGCTCAATTTATGGCTATGCTGACAATTTCAAGCGGGACGAGCATGGTGACTGAAACTGTTTTTGAAAATCGGTTTATGCACGTCGACGAGTTGCGGCGCATGGGCGCGAAGATTAAAATTGACGGGCGGACTTCGGTTGTTGAAGGGCAGGACAAATTGACGGGCTGCCAAGTCAAAGCGACCGACCTCCGCGCAGGTGCCGCGATAGTTTTAGCGGCTCTTGTTGCCGAGGGCGAAACGCAAGTTGGATACATTCACCACATTGACCGCGGCTATGATAATCTTGTTCAAAAACTCGTAAGCTTAGGCGCGGATATAAAGCGCGTTGACCAATAAGAAAATCGGCGAGTAAAAAGCTCGTCGATTTTTTACAATGAAAACTCATGAAGAAACCTTACCTGCTATCAATCGAATATATTCGCGGCGTATCAATGCTGGGCGTCGTGGCGATTCACACTGGCTCGCAATATCTGCTCAACCCCACGCCGAATATACATTTAGTCGCGCTGTTTGAAATTGTCTCGCGATTTAGCGTGCCGATTTTCTTTTTCATTTCGGCTTTCGGATTGTTTTACCGCATGAATTTAGCCGAGCCGTTCGAGTATGGGAAATTTTTACGGCGGCGATTCAAGGCGGTTTTAATTCCGTATCTGCTGTGGTCGACGTTTTATCTTGTGCACGACAACTGGTTTTATGGCTATCAACTTTTCCCCGACTTCGATTATGCGACGGAAATTTATTTCTTTGGACTGGCGAAGTATCATCTATATTTTTTGGTGATATTGATTTGGTTTTATTTGTTAATGCCGCTGTGGATTTTCTTAGTGAGGCGCATGACGCCCACGAAATTATTTTTGTTGCTTGCCGCGCAAATTGCCTTTGATTATTGGTCGAGTTATTGCGCGGGCGCGTCGGAAAATCTTTTCATGAAGTGGCGATTAAATTGGCTGGTCTTGCACTATGCATTTATATTCATATTGGGCGGCGTGTTGGGCGTTCATTCGCAAAAATTTTTCGCGTGGTGCGGGGCGCGTAAAAAAATTATCAGCGCGACATTTTTAATCACGCTGACAACTTTGCTTGGCTGGTATTATCATTTAATCTACGTTCAAAATTTTTCGCCGGAAGCGGCAGTCAACACGGCGCATCAACTTTCGCCGCTCGGAATTTTCTACACAATCGGCGCGTCAATATTTTTCTTTGCGCTGTTTGAATTCGGCAAGCTATCAGAGCCGCTAAAAAATTTTCTAAGCGTGCTCGGCAAAAATTCCTACTTTGTATATTTAGCGCACCCGTTCGCGATACATTATTTGTCGCTAGGCTTAGGCAAGCTCGGACTCGTAATGACGGCTCCAAACGCGCTGATTTTCTACGTGGCAACCGTCGCCATAACTTTAGGCGTCAAGATTCTATCGCGGAAATTTTTTCAAGCAATCCTATGATAAATTTAACATGCGGCGCGACCGTGTCTAGGTGAAGTCTTTCGTTGGGGCTATGAATATGTTCGTTGGTGGTGCCGATTGAAATTATATCAAGCGCGGGATTTTTCTGGGCAAAGAAACTCGTTTCAAGTCCGGCATGAATCGTCTTGACTTCAGGCACGTAATCATTCTGCGCAGTGAAAATTTCTTCGGCGAGTTTCAAAAGTTTACTGTCGGGATTGAAAATCCAAGTGGGCGTCGGCGTTGAAAATTTCTTCTCGAAAGCGCAAAGTTGCGCCGCCTGGTCAAAGCCCTTGATAAATTCTTCGACAAGCGCATCATCATTTCCCCGCGGCAAAATTTTCAGCTCGGCAATATTATCGTTCATGCGCACCATTCCCAAATTTGCCGACGCGATAACTTGCGCAGGATTTTCGGGCGACATGAGATAAACGCCGCTGTGAATCAGCGAAATTAAATTCGACAGCGCGTCATAATCTTTGATATGCAAAACTTTATCAGGGCGTCTGACGGTATCTGCCTCGATTTTCAAATTGGGTTCGGTGCTGTAAATTTTCTTCAACTTACTTTCCAGTTCCGCGCAAATTTTCTTAACGGTTGATTCTCTCAAGTCGGTTGCGAAAACAAATTCCGCGCTGTCGGGGATAACATTAAAAGCTTTGCCGCCGCTGAAGCTAGCCAAGCGAATTTTCCCATGCGTAGTTATCTGCCGCATAAGTTGCGAGGCAACTTTAATGGCATTGATTCGCCCGCTTGAAATTTCTTCGCCGGAATGCCCGCCGCGCAAGCCACCAATTTTTATTTCCATGTTGTAAGGCAATTTGGTATCTGGACGGACGTAATGAAGTTCGCGCCAAAGCGTCGCATGAACGCTCCCCGCGCAACCCGCGACCAATTCGCCAAATTTTTCCGAGTCGCAGTTGATAAGAAAATTGGCGTTGGCTAAAAATTTTTTATCGAGATTGCTCGCGCCGGTCATGCCTTGTTCTTCGTCGACCGTGAAAATAATTCGTAGCTTGCCATGCGAAAAGTCTTTGTGACTTTTAGCCAGATAAAGAATTTCGGCAACGCCAATTCCGTCGTCCGCGCCAAGGCTCGTTCCTTCCGCCTCCAAAAATTTTTCGCCGCGAACTAATTTTATCGGGTCGCTTGTCGGATTAAATTCGTAATCTTTCGCCGCCACGCAAACCATATCCATATGCGCTTGAAGAATTGTCAACGGCGCATTTTCTTTTCCGACACTGGCGGGAATTTCGGCGATAATATTTTTAAAACTATCCTGCACAACTTTAAATCCGTGCTCTTCAAAAAAACTTTTCAAGAAATTGCTGACTTGCTCTTCATGCCCCGACGGACGTGGTATCGCCGCCAGTTTCGCAAATTCTTTAAGGACTGCTTCCAAAATTATTTCGCTCATTAGTCATTACTCCATTCCGTTTGAAAATAATCCCCGAAATGCTATGTCGATTAATTCGGCTAAACATGAAAAAATCCTGCGTTGTAGAAAATTCGTTGCCGTGATAAAATCTGCGCAAGATTTTAAGAAAGGGCAAATTGAATTGATTGCGCATGTTTTCGTTGACGCAGAAAATGTTCCTCCGGACGTGACGTTTCGTGTAGTCGATTATTTCGGCAAGGAGCACAAGATAACGCAAGTCGATATTGTCGGCAAGGAAGAATCGCTTCCGTATAAGTATCGCGACCTTGACTGTCAATTATTTCGCGTGCAAAATTGTTTTTACGGCAAGAATACTGCGGACACGTGGATTTGTATGGAAATGGTGCGGGCGATAATTGACGAGCCAGACCTTGAGTTGATTATCATTATTTCGAGCGACAAAGATTTTCTGCCCGCGATAAAATTCGCCGTCGACTTCGAGAAAAAAATTTTTATCGTATCAAATGGCACCGGTCATAAAAATTTGAAGGCGCAATTACAGAAACTCCGCGTGCCGCTTGAATTTGTTGAGCTGAAAGATTTCCGGTGCGCGTTCGACGAAACTTCACAGCGGCTGGCAAGATTTTTGCCGCTCCTTTGGTACGACTCACAAAAAATTTTATTCGAGAACGCCGACAAGCTGAAATTTATTTTTCTACGCAAGAACAACGGGAAAATTTGCGAAGTGCCATTCGTCGAAGGAATTAACGTCAACGATTTCCGGCAGATGTTGCGCGAGCTGAAAGTTTTCGTGCCGAAAACTTCGATTTACAGTTTTTGCGCAAGGAATTTTTTAAAAGTCAAAGACGAGCGCGTTTATTTCCTGAACGAAGAAGAAATTTTGCCGCCGATAACCGAGATTGAAACCGTCGACAAATTTTTATCGCGCAACGCGCTGGACGTTATAAAAATTTTCATCAAGCACGGCGAAAAACTTTTTGAAATTCCGTTCGTGAATGGAATGCCGCTTGACCTTTTCGGGAAACTCCTTCGCCAGAAAAAAATAATCGGCAAGACGGTATCAGCGGCGAAGGTTGCGGAAAAAAGTTTGCTAATCGTTCGCAACGAAAAAATTTATCTTCGCGGCGAATCGGAATTAGAAAAAATTTGTAGCCGCATGACTGATAATGTCGACCAATTTTTTTACGAGCACTTGCAAGAGATAAAGAAAATTTTCGTGACGCACGGGCAAAAAGTTTTCGAGGTGCCATTTGTAAACGGAATGCCGCTAGATATTTTCGGGAAACTTTTGCGCGGGAAAAAAATAATCGGGTCAACGGCTTCGCCAAAGGCAATAGCGGAAAAAAGTTTGCTTGCGGTCAAGGGCGGGAAAGTTTATTTACGCGACGAGGCGGACTTAGAAAAAGTTTTCGAGGCGAAACTAAGCGACGTTGATAAATTCTTCTACGAGCACGCGAGCGAACTCCGAACAATTTTCATCAAGACGCCTAAAAAAATTTTTGAAATGCCATTCGTGGACGGAATGTCCTTTGAACTTTTTAGCGAGATGTTAGGCAAGAAAAATATCGCGGGGCGACCGTCGGCAGTCAAAAATGTCGCCGCGCAAAGTTTGTTAGCGATACGCGACGGGAAAGTTTATTTGCTTCAGGAGGAGGAATTAGAAACGGCTTATGCCGAGCTTGAAAAAATTTAATTGGGAGGCTATGTTATGAAAATTATTGAGCCGAGCGTTGAGTTGGTCGACGACTTCGACGCGGCGGCGATTATGAAAAAAATTGAGCGGGCGGGGCGCGTCTGCTACAAGTCCGAAGGCAACATTAAAGACGACAGCGCGGAAAAATTTATTCGCGGGATAATCAAGCGCGGGCACGAATCGGTTATCGAACACGCGACGATTTCCTTTAAAATCATTTGCGACCGCGGCGTCACGCATGAACTTGTTCGTCATAGGATAGCTAGTTATTGTATAACAGGCGACACAATTATTCCGTCGTATATTTCCAAAAAAAGAAGGTCTGCAAAAAAGCGCGACATAGAAACTATTTACAAGTGGTCTTTAGATTCCAAATATCATGCGGCTTTTCAACAACTTATAGTAAGAAGTTTCGATGAACAAACTCATTCTGTCGTGCCAAACAAGATAAGAAATGTTTTCTTCAACGGAATAAAAGATGTCTTTGAAATAACAACCGAAAGCGGCAGAAATTTAAAATGTACTGACGGTCATAGATTTTTTACTGATGAAGGCTGGAAAACTCTTAGCGAACTTAAACTAGGGGATTTTATATATGTTAATGGGTTGTCGTCACTTGAAAACGAAGAATGGCTTCGACATAATTACTTAACGTTAAATAAAACCCGTAAGCAGTTAGCGGAAGAAATTGGCTGTTCTGAATCCCGCTTGTATAAAGCGTTTAAGAAATTCGGTATAACGAAACCTTTATCGGACAGACCGAATCGCCATCCTGGTCACGACCTCAAAGGAATGTTTTCTGATGAGCAGCGAGCAAATATAAGCAAAAGAATGCTTGGAGAAAATAATCATCGATACTTGAAAAATAGAAATGACCTATCGGCAAGCGGTGGTTATAGAGAAAGTCACATGAAATTTCTTGCTGATGCATGTAAATGCGAGTATTGCGGAGCCGAAGGAAATATCGAGATTCACCACATGGATAAAAATCCGATAAATAATGAAGAACAAAATATTAAATTTCTGTGTAGCAAATGTCACCACCTTTGGCATCGTCCTTATGCTGTCGGAGCTTTTAAGGATAAAATTAGAAGTATAGATTACGTTGGCAAAGAAAAAGTTTACGATTTGGAAATGACAGCACCGTATCAAAATTATGTTGCCAATGGCATAATAGTACACAATTCTCAAGAATCAACGCGCTATTGCGATTACAGCACGGGCAAATTCAGCGGCGAACTAACTTTTATTAAGCCGTGCTTTTGGCAAGAAGGCGACGCGAATTTTAAAATCTGGCTTGAGGCAATGGAGCTTGCCGAAAGAAATTATCTAGCACTCCGCGCAGGCGGCGCACGTCCCGAAGAGGCACGGTCAATCCTGCCCAATTCACTTAAGACAGAAATTTTCGTAACTATGAACTTGCGCGAGTGGCGACACTTTTTAAAGCTAAGAACAGCTAAGGCGGCTCATCCGCAAATGCGAGAAGTCACGCTGAAAATTTATAAAATCCTAGTCGAAAAACTGCCGGCAATCTTCGACGACATTCAGCCGTAAAAATTTTGACAAACGTCCTATGTTGAAATATAATCGGCAATGACAGTTTGAAAGGAGCGGTTTGAATGAAAATAACAATCGGTAGCGACCACGGCGCGGTTGAGCTGAAAGAAGAAGTCAAAAAAGTTTTGGAAGAGTTTGAAGGCGTCGAAGTCAAGGACGTTGGCACTTTCGGCACTGATTCTGTCGATTATCCCGACATAGCCGAAAAAGTTTGCGCGGAAGTGGTGAGCGGCGCGGCTGACAGAGGCATCGTCCTTTGCGGTACGGGCATTGGCATTTCGATTTCGGCGAATAAAATTAAGGGCATACGCTGTGCGCTGTGCAATGAAGTTTATTCGGCAAAGATGAGCCGTGAACATAATAACGCGAATGTTCTGGCAATGGGCGGGCGCGTTATCGGATTTGGCGTTGCGGCCGAAATTGTTCGCACGTGGATGACTACCGACTTTGCGGGCGGCAGACATGAACGCCGCGTCAATAAAATCATGGCTCTTGAGAATAAGTAAAAAAAATTTCCCCGATAAATTTTCGTCTCGAAGGCAACTTCGGGATATTTTTTTGGCAAATTGGGGGTAGCTTGTCAAAAAAAATAAAGCGTGGTAGAATTTCGCCGAAAATAAAAAGGCTGGTGAGTAAATGATTAGGGAAAATGCACGAGCAAAAATCAATTTGACGATTGACATTTTGGGCATAAGGGCGGACGGTTATCACGAAGTGTCAATGATTATGCAGACTATTGGACTTTGCGACACGGTGGAGCTTGAAAAATCTTCGGGCGGCATAAGTTTAAAAATGGATACGTCACAAATTATCGGCGGCGAAAATATTCCTTGCGACGAAAAAAATTTAGCGTGGAAGGCGGCGATGGCATTTCAAAAATTCTGCGGAAAAAATTTCGGCGTCGATATAAGCATTGCGAAAAAAATTCCAATGGCGGCTGGTCTAGCTGGCGGCTCCACTGACGCGGCGGCAGTCATTCGCGGCATGAATCGCCTTTACGAAACGAACTTGACCGAAACTGAACTTTGCAAAGTCGGCGAATTAGTTGGCTCGGACGTTCCCTTTTGCATACTCGGCGGCACTTGTCTTTCTGAAGGTCGCGGCGAAATTTTAACGCGGCTTGCTCCAATTAAAAGCTTTGATGTCGTCTTGGCTAAACCCGACGGCGAAATTTCAACGGCTTGGGCATACAAGACTTACGACGATAATCCTGCTGAAATTCACCCGCCTAACACAGAAATTATCAACCAATTCAAGCGCGGGGATTACGACGCGGCTTTTAAAAATTTCTCCAACGTCTTGGAAAACGTCACGATAAGAAAAATGTCCGTCATAGCCGACTTGAAAAACAAAATGCTTGCCGCCGGAGCAAAGGTCGCTTTGATGAGCGGTAGCGGTCCTACTGTTTTTGCTTTGACCGACGAAAAGAACGTTAAGAAAATTTCAGAGAGCGTCAAGGATTCGGGCGCACAAGTTTTTATCACCAAGATTTGTTAATAAGTAAGGATGAATGAAGATGAGCAAGAGACTGGAACCGATAACTATAGACAGCTACCAGCCGCTTAGGGAAACGGTTTGCGAAGCACTGCGCGACGCGATAAGGCGCGGAATTTTGGAGCCAGGCGAAAGATTAATGGAAGTGCAATTAGCCGAAGAATTAGGCATAAGCCGCACGCCCGTCCGCGAGGCAATTCGCAAGCTTGAGCAAGAAGGCTACGTAATAATGATGCCGCGCCGCGGAACTTACGTTTCGGACGTGTCAGTCAAGGACGTTAAAGAAATTTTTGAGATACGCTCAGCCCTTGAATCACTTTCGACGGAATTGGCAACCGTGCGAATTGAGCCAGATGAACTCGAAAAACTTCAAAGCTTGCTCGTCGAAATCGAAGGGCATATCAAAAACAAGGACATTGATAAAATCGTCGCGACGGATATTGAGTTTCACGGACTGCTTTATCAAGTCAGCCGCAATGAAAGGCTCGTGGCGATAATCAGCAACTTGAAAGAACAGCTCGCACGCTTTAGAACGCTGTCAATGTCTTATCCCGGACGACTTCAAGAAACTTTGCAGGAACATCGCGCAATGGTCGAAGCAATAGCGGCGGGCGACGCAGAAGCGGCTCGCGAAGCGGCAGAACGTCACATGGAACAGGCGGAAGAAACGCTCCTCAAGGCAATGAGGAAAAGCAAATGAAATATTCCGGCTTGTAAAAATTCTTATCGAAAACGGTTGCTACTTTTTTCGGCACGGCAGTGGTCACGACATTTGGAAAAATCCTTACGGAAAACAATTTTCTGTTCCACGTCACTGGTCAAAGGAAGTATCCATAGCAACTTTGAACAAAATACTTAAACAAGCAGGAATAAAGAGGTGATTAAAAATGACATATATTTATCCCGCTGTTTTCACATGGTACGAACCCGAAAAAGTCTATTTAGTAAGTTTCCCAGACGCTGATAACTGGTTTACAGAAGGTTATACTCTTAAAGAGGCTATCGATTATGCAACCGATGTTTTGAATTTAATGTTGTGTGGTGCCGAAGATGACGGCATTCCGATTCCTAAGGCAAGTAAAATCGAAGACATTAAACTTGACGATAAAAATAGTTTTGTGCAATACGTCTACGCGGATACCGAGCTTTACAGAGAGCTTTTACAGCTGAGAAAAATTTTGGATATAAAGAAAAGACTTAAAGCCAAAAAAGTTAAGGTCAAAAAGACCGCTTAAAGGAGGCATAATATGAATTTAGAAACACTGATACTAGCAGCGGGCAAAGGTACACGCATGAAAAGCAAATTGCCCAAAGTCTTGCATAAAGTTTGCGGCAAACCTATGCTTCAATACGTTATAGAGGCGGCGAAAAAAATTGGCTCGACTCGCGAAGTCGTAGTAATCGGTTCGGGCGCGGAACTAGTAGAAAAAACTTTTGCGGGCGTCGTTGAATTCGCCGTGCAAGAAGAACAGCTCGGCACCGGTCATGCGGTACTTTCAGCGAAGAAAAATTTTGTCGACTCGAAAAGCACCGTTTTAATTCTTTGCGGCGACACTCCGCTTTTGACAAGTAAACTGCTGAAAGATTTCACTGTCGCTCATGAAAAATCCAACTGCGCGGCGACCGTTTTAACTGCCGATATGCCCGACGCGACAGGTTACGGCAGAGTTCTGCACGAAGAGGACGGTTCGTTTAAAAAAATCGTTGAACATAAAGACGCAACCGACGAACAGAAAAAAATCCGCGAAGTCAATTCCGGCGTCTACTGCTTCGACGTTCAAAAACTTTTCGCCGCTCTGGAAAAAGTTGGCAATGATAATGCGCAAGGTGAATACTATCTGCCCGACGCTTTGCCAATTCTTAAAGCGGAAGGAGAAAAAGTTGGCACGTTCAAAGCTGAATATTGCATTGAAACTATCGGAATAAACACGCGCAGTCAACTTGCCGCCGCCGATAAGGCTATTCGCATGAGAAAAGAACAAGCCCTTATGGAAGCGGGCATTACGATTATCGACCCGAATACAACTTTCATTGAAGACACCGTTAAAATCGGGCAGGATACGATTATCCGCCCCAACACCTACATTGAAGGCAATACCGTTATTGGCGAGGATTGCGAGATTGGTCCCAACGTCCGTCTTTCTGATATGAAAGTTGGCAACAAGGTCAAAGTTCAATTCAGCTACTGCCACGAAGCCGAAATTCTCGACGGCGTTACGCTCGGTCCTTACGTCCATATTCGACCAGGTACGACGATTGGACAGAATGTTAAAATCGGCAACTTTGTCGAAGTTAAAAATTCCAACATTGGCGAAGGTTCCAAACTCCCGCACTTGCAATATATCGGCGATACGGACATGGGTAGCGGCGTTAATGTCGGTTGCGGAACGGTTACTTGCAATTACGACGGCAAAAAGAAATATCGCACGAAAATTGGCGACAATGCCTTTATCGGTTGCAATACGAATTTAGTTGCGCCTGTTAATGTTGAGGACGGCGCGTACATTGCGGCTGGCTCGACGATTACTAAGGACGTTCCGAAGGATAATCTTGCTGTAGCTCGTTCACGTCAAGTCAATATTGCAGTCTGGGACGACAAGCGGAAATAATTTAGGGAGGAAACTTTTTTATGAACGTAGTAATTTGGGTGCAGTACGATACAGTTGCAACGCAAGCCAAAGCTAAAAAGCAAAGTCTGTTGAAGCCGGCATTCGCGGCACTCGACAAGCCAAAAGGTTCAGTTAATCTTATCGGCATTGTCGAATCAGTTTCCATGCCGATTAATAAAATTCCCAACGTCATTGATAAAAAGGATTTAGCAAAAGTCGATTGCGATTTAATTCTCGTGACAGGGCATGATGTTGACCTTGCGCCAATTTTGACGGAAGCTAAGAAACTCGGCGTCGACACTGATAAATTTGTTCTCGACCGCACAGTTTTAATGCCTGGCTTTACGCTTGAGAAGTATAAGGAACTGAAACGCGCTAACTTGTCGATTTTGTCAATGGGTTGGTGGGCTGGCATTGCTTATCACAAGCTCGGACTGCCGGAACTTTCGCCGACTGTCGGCATGTACACCAGCGAAGAACATTTTATGAACTTCCTGCCGGAGGCGCGTTGGCATATCAAAAAGGATTTGCACTTTGAGCGCACGGAATACAATCATGATTTGGGCATTAACTACCCAATTTTCTGGCTTGACGGCACGCAATGGTTTATGAACGGCTATACCAACGACGCCGACGCTTTGGAACTTTGGAACGAACGCAAAGACAAAATTAATTGGTCTAATGTCCTAGTTACAATGCACACGTCAAGCCCCGCCGTTTTGGAGCGTTTCAACTGCTTGCCTTATCCTAAAAAGGCTTGCTTTGTTCCTTTCGAGACGGAGCTTGAATCGGGCTTTTATATCAATCCTGCGCATTGCGGCGGAAATCTTTTGCACGCGGCGGAAGGCATTATCACTGGCGAAGTCGCCGCCTATGACGTTTGGGACTTGTTGCTTTACGGCAAGAAGACACCGTTGAAATAAAAATTTTTTAGGGGAGCTGTTGAAAGTGAGCATTAACGGCAACACGAGTAACCTCTGCTTGATGACGGGAAATGCCAATCCCGAATTAGCTAAGAAAATCGCTGACCATGTCGGCGTTGAATTGGTCGATACTTTCGTCGGGCGATTCAACAACGGCGAGACGCAAGTTATGATTAACAGGAGCATTCGCGGCAAGGATATTTTCATTATCAATCCGACTTCGCAACCTGTCAATGATAACTTAATGGACTTGCTGATTATGGCGGACGCTTGCAAGAGGGCTTCGGCACATTCAATTACAGCGGTCGTGCCCTATTACGCTTACGCCCGTCAAGATAGGAAAACTCGCGGGCGCGAACCCATTTCGGCTAAACTCGTTGCGAATTTAATCGTTGCGGCAGGGATAACCAGAGTTTTAACTGTCGACCTGCACGCGGGGCAGATTCAAGGCTTTTTCGATATTCCCGTTGACCACCTAAGAGCGGCTCCCATTCTCGCCGCGTATTTCAATGAACAAAATTTCGGAGATGATTTAGTTGTCGTCTCGCCCGATTTAGGCGGCGTCACTCGCGCAAGGAAATTGGCGGATTACGTCAAGGCACCTATCGCGATTATCGAAAAGCGGCGTCCGCGTCCGGGCGAAGCCGAAGTTATGAGCATTATTGGCGACGTTCAAGATAAAGTTGCGCTTATGATTGATGACATTGTTGACACGGCGGGCAGTCTTTGCGAAGGCGCGAAGGCTCTTAAAAGGCTCGGCGCAAAGAAAGTTATCGCCGCTTGCACGCACGCTGTCTTGAGTAAAAACGCCGTCGAGAAAATTAACAACTCCGATATTGAACAGCTCGTTATAACTGATACGATACCTTTGCCGCCCGAAAAGCAATCGCCTAAAATTACCGTGCTTAGTATGGCGAAGGCTATCGGCGACGTTATCTTAAGCATTCAATCGCACCGTTCAGTTAGTTTGCTCTTTAAATAATCGCAAAAATTTTTTGAATAGCTATGGCGCGGCAATAACGTCCGAATTGTCGGAGGTTATAACGCGCTTTCTGTTTGGTTACTTTTTAAAAGTAACCGCCGCTAATTTTTTTGGAGGTAATAATTATGCCTGTTGAAAAGTTGCAGTTCCAAGCCGAAACAAAACGTCTGCTTGACCTTGTCGTCAATTCCATTTACACCAACAAGGAAATTTTCTTGCGCGAGTTAATCTCCAACGCAAGCGACGCCCTCGACAAACTCCGCATTGAATCATTGACCAATAGCGAACTTGCCGCCGACGAAGAACCAGAAATTTTCGTTCTCCCCGACGAAAATACTAAAACCATTACGATTTCTGATAACGGCATTGGCATGACGCGCGACGAAGTTATTAACAATATCGGCACTATCGCCAAATCCGGCACGAAAGATTTCCTTGATAAAATTCGCGAATCTTCCAACGCCGCCGCGCAGGAACTTATCGGTCAATTCGGTGTCGGCTTTTATTCCGCGTTCATTGTCGCCGATAAAGTCGAACTTATCACTCGCAAAGCCGGCACTGATTCCGCTGTCAAGTGGACTTCGGACGGCGCGGGCGAATACGAAATCGAAGACTGCGACAAAGATTCTCGCGGCACGACGATTATCCTCCACCTCAAGCCCGAATTTTGCGGCGACGACGAATACAACTTCACCGACATCTACGAAATCGAACGCCTTATCAAAAAGTATTCCGACTTCGTGCGCTATCCCGTCAAGATGAGCTTTGAAGTCAAGGGCAAGGAAGAGGACGAGCCGACGATTGAAATTCGCACCGTCAATTCCATGAAGCCGCTCTGGACGCGCAACAAGTCCGAAATCACGCGCGAAGAGTACGACGACTTCTTTAAGCACCAACTGCACGAGTGGGAGGCGCCGCTTGAAATTTTCCACGTCAAGGCGGAGGGTACCGTCGAATACACTGCGTTGCTTTGCATACCCAAGCACGCCGCGCCCAATCTGTACTATTCCGACTACGAAGCCGGCTTGCAGCTGTATTCGCGCCACGTTTTCATTATGGACAAGTGCAAAGACTTTCTGCCCGAATGGTTACGTTTCGTCAAAGGGCTGGTTGATTCGCCCGACTTGCCGCTGAATATTTCCCGCGAAATCCTTCAGAAGAGCACCGAAGTCAAAGTTATCGGCAAGGCGTTGGAAAAAAATATCCTCAAGCAACTTTCCAAAATGCTCAAGGACGACCGAGAAAAATATCAAGAGTTCTGGACGCAATTTGGCAAGGCAATTAAAATCGGCGTGTATAACAGCATGTTCGACACTAAAGCTAAAGACGCGCTGAAAGATTTGCTCCTGTTCCAAACGTCTAAGGACGGGAAATTTTCTACGCTTGCCGAGTACGTCGAACGCATGCCCGATTTCCAAAAGCAAATTTACGTTGCGGCGGGAAAAGATGCGGCGGCGATTGAAGCTCTTCCGCAAATGGAACTTATTCGCGAGCGTGGGCTTGAAGTAATTTATTTGACTGACCCTGTCGACGAGTTCACGCTTGAAACTCTGCACGAATACGCCGAAAAACATTTCCAGTCGATTACCAAAGAAAATTTCGAGCTTGACGACGCCGAGTCGCAGAAAGTTAAAGCCGAAGTCGAAGAGATTGCTAAAACCCGCGAAGATTTACTCAAGGACGTTAAAGAGGCAATCGGCGACGACGTTAAGGAAGTTCGCCTGACTTCGCGGCTTAAATCAAGCGCAGTTTGCTTGGCGACCGGTGAAGGCGGACCTTCGCTGACTATGGAAAAAACTTTCGCCGCTATGAATAATCCGCTGTTCAAGGCGACGCAAATTTTGGAACTCAATCCGAATCACGCCGTCTTTAAAAAATTGGAGAGCCTTCACGCGCAGGGCAAAGACTCTCCCGAATTTAAAAACTTGTGCACGACGCTTTATTCACTCGCGCTGTTGAATGAAGGCATTATGCCGAATAACCCCGCCGACCTCGCAAATAAAATCACGGACCTTTTAACCAAATAAATTCTGTTAAGGGCTGTTGGTAAACTCAAGCAAGACAAAGTTACCAACAGCCTTTTTGTTTTAAATAATTCCCGTCACAGCGTAAATCGCAAGGCAGATAAATGCTACTGAAGTTTTTAAAAGCGTCAGAACAAAAACGTCGTAATAAGATTCTTTGTGGCTTAAACCGCAAACCGCCATTAGCGTTATCAATGCGCCCGAATGCGGCGGCGTGTCAATGCATTCAGACGCAAGCGCAACGATTCTGTGCAAAACTTCCGGACTCATTCCGATTTGATTCGCCATTGCTAACCATTGGTCACCGAGCATACCAAGCGCAATCGTCTCGCCGCCCGACGCCGAACCTGTTATCCCGCACATAATCATTGTCGTTATAACTGCCGAACCTAAAGGACCATCGCCGATTGAAACGTTCAGCAGGGCTTCTTTAATCATATTGAACGCAGGAACCGCCGCGACGACGCAACCAAATGCATAACACGACGCGACATTTAAAATTGCCGCCATTGAACCAGTCGCGCCCGTGTTTATCGGGTGAACTATGCCGCCCTTCGCCGCTAAACACTTCCGACCGATAATCGCCGCCGCTATGCAACTCAGAATCAACGCCGCGTTAATCGACCAAATAGCTTGAACCTTGCCGACACTCCCCGCCAGCAAACTTAGATTCAATGCCGCCATGCTGTCTAAGCTGTTCTGGTCCCAATGATATGCCCAGCTCCAATCGAACGGATTGCTTATGATTAAATTCAACACAATTACCATAACCAGCGGAATTGATGAAAGTTTCCAGTCGGGCAATTCTTCCGAAGAAACTTCCGGCTCATTTTTTAAATTGGTGCCGTAACCTTCGCCCGCCGCTTGCAATTTCTTCGCACGATAGCTCACCCAAGCCCACGACATTATAAAATACAACGCCGCGCCGATTAAACCTAATCCAATTCCCGCCCAAGTCGTCGTCCCGAAATACGCTGTCGGGATTATGTTCTGAATTTGCGGTGTGCCTGGTATCGCGACCATGCTATAAGTAAAAATTCCCATCCAAAGCAAACCCGGCAAAAGTTTCTTAGCGTAATTGGCTTCCTTGAATAAAATCGCCGCGAAAGGATACATGACGAACGCCACGACGAATACGCTTAGCCCGCCATAAGTCAAGACGCCGCAACCGATTAATATTGCTAAGATTGCTTTTTCCTTGCCGAGCGTCTGGACGATTTTATTTGCAACCGACGCCGCTAGCCCGCCTTCTTCCATTATCTTTGCGAAGATTGCGCCCAATAAAAATACCGGATAATAAGTTTTGACGTACTCGGCGGCTTTCGTCATGTAAATTTCGCTGAAGACCGGCATTGGGTCATGTCCGCTACCGATTGCCGCCACCACCGCGAATAACGGCGCAATAAATATTATCGAGTAGCCACGATACGCAAAAAATATCAGCAACACTAAACTCAAAATAATCATCGTGATTCCCAAAGCTTTCCACCTCATTTAAAATTCTTTGGGGCGATTTTATATCATTGCCACTGCATAGGCAATAGTTTTACCCAAAAAATATTCAACATATTACAAAAACTGCGCGGGCTTGTCTTGCGTTGGAAAAGTTGCTAATATCTGCGCGGGAGTGATTGTTATGCCTAAAATAAAGAAATCCGCGCTCATGAAAGCTACGGAATTATTAGCAAATCAGGAACAAAGTTCAGAAATTTTGCGGCGAAAGTTGCTTGCCAGAAAGTTTGACGCGCAAGAAGTCGACGCCGCGATTGATAAACTAAAAAAGTACAATTACCTTGACGACGCGGAAATTTGTCAGCGGCAATTTGAAAATCTTTATTCGGAAAATAAATTAAGCCTGCGACAAATTTTAATCAAGTTGATTCAGCGCGGCTTTGAAAAAGATTTTATCGAACAACTTATCCCAGACGATTTCGAGGAACGTGAGCGGCTCGTTGCAGAAAAATTGCTTGCGAAAAAATTTTCCAACGCAAAATTCGACAGAAATAAAGCATGGCAATTCTTAGCGACGCGGGGCTTTGATTCAGAAATTATTTCTTCAGTCGTGGAAAGTTTTCAAGGTTGAAGACGGCAAAAAAAAGCACGCGACTTTTAAAAGCCGGTGCTTAAAAAGTTTGCAGTCTAATTATTACTTGTCGTCGCTACCAAAGAGGAATTTACCAATTTGATAAACAGCCAAACCTGCTCCTGCTACTGCGACAACCGGTGCCAATGGTGGAAAAGCCGCCGCCGCCGCGCCTCCAGCTGCACGTTTTAAAACCTGACGAGCGGCAAATTTTAATCCCTCTTCTGCGGCTATTACTGCGGCCTTTTCAAGAAGTACTCCACCTGCAACGCCGCCTGCGCCTTTTGCTGCTAATGCTGCTCCTGCTACCACTAACGGTGCTGGCATAAGTATCAACCTCCCAAAAAATTTTTATTCAACAACGACTTTATGAAGATTTCTATAGGCGTCAATGAAAGTTTTAAACGCCGCCTTCATAGCCGTCATCTTGTCGTTAGAAATTTTGAAACGTTCCTTTGCTTGCTCAACGAGAACTTTTTCCGCGTCGGGATAAGATTCGTCAACCAGCGCGATTGCGTAAAGTTCAAAGAAAACTTTCTGCTTATCTTCCGCTGTGCATTCGTCGAACGCGGCAAGCTCTTCGGAAAAGTCAACCGCATGAACTTTCGTCATATCAATCGAAGAGTCAACTTCAATGCTGTAACCGGCAAAAAGCAGTTGTTCGCGTTCGTCAAGCTTGCCGTCGGCGTAAACCATTGTGTAAGCCAGATTAAGAAATTTTTCCTGCAAGTCCTTGCTTAAACCCGCAATAAACAATTCAATCACCTCTCAAGAAATTTTGCGACGCAGTAATAATTTGTGAATTGCCCTGCCGTAGAAAGACAATTTGCACGTCGAAATTTTGATTCAAGCCGCGCCGTTCGATTATGTTCGCGAGCATCTGCCGAACTTCTTCGTTAGCTTCAGTGAGCAATCCCTTTTGCACGGCTTCACGCTGTCGCTTTTCCAAGTCCGCTTTGATTAAGGCGTTCTGCTCTTCGATTTGAAAATCTTTCGCCAAAAGCCCTGCGTCTTGATAACTAATTTTGAACGATTTCACATCGGCATAGCAATCTAAAATGCGGCTGTGCGGCACGAGAATTTTTATATGGTTGTCTTCTCGCGCCAAGCGAATTTTATCTAAGTCGCAACCGCAAACAATCATTCCCGAATACGTTATAAGAATTTTTCGGTCGCTGAAGGGCATGTGAATATTCGTTTTAAAAATTTTTCTATCATCGTTGAAGGGAACTTCGCTTGTAAAAGGTTTTCTTATCGTAACCAATTCGCGGACTTTGTGTATTTCCTCGTAAAGAATCGTTTGCATTTGCCGAACGGACTCTGAATCATCGACTTTTTTGCGTTTCATAAAGAAATAAACCGCCGCGCCCGTCGTCACAACTAAGGCAAGACAACCCGCGAGCGTTGCGCCAAATGTCGCGCCTAAAGTTTCAAAGAAGATAATCGCCTCCCCGTCACAGATTTTATCTCAGCAATTTTCTATCGCCGCCGCCGCGCAGTTGATTTGGCATTAAACTTCCCAGCGTCATTGAAATATATTGGTTAGTATTTTCCGCGGCGTTCCTTGAAATTAAATCCAGATTATCAGTCATCTTCGCGAAGTCGGCGTCAATCATTTTCATAAAGCTGTTGGAACTTTCCACAATGCCGACTAATTGAGCGCGAACCGCATCGCCCATAATTTGATATTCCATGCTCCCTTCGGTGAATTCGCTACGAATCATTTTAAGTTGCTCCATTGCGTTATTGGTCGCGTCCTTTTGCATTTGCTGATAATTCTTTTTCTTTTCCTCCATAAGGTCATGGGCTTGCCGGCGCAGTTCGATAGTCATTTTGCCGAGGCTTTCGTTGATTGACTTTGAAGATTCCGCCATAGTCAGTTGATATTCTTTAATGGCGTCGAGAATTTTTTTGCCGCGTTCAATTTCCTTATCGGCAATCATGTCGTCGAGTTCGGCGTTAAATTTTTGGCGGTCAAGTTCAAGCTGTTGCATGAAACGCATTTCCTCTTGTTTAAGCTGTTGAGCTTGCGCCGTGTTTTTACGTTCCTGCCAGAATCTAAGTTGATTGTCAATAATCTCCAGCGGCTTATCGATAAGCGAACCGCCTACGAGTTTTAAAACTTTCATCAAGCTCATTTTTTAGCCTCCTCAATTTTCACGTCGATTAATTTTGTTTCGCGAACGAATGACATTTCCAGTTGGGCAAGTTGCGCTGTCCATTTCTGATTCGTATCGATTAAAAGTTCGAGCGATTCTATTTCCGCGTTGAAAAAGAATGCCCTTGATGATTCGTAGCCCCAAGCTTCAACGAATTTTTGATACCACTTCAGAAAAATTTTCAAGACTTCGCGGCGCGTGGCAAGCGGAATGTCCGAGTTATCGAAAAGCGTTTTACACTTCAGCCAATGCGCCTCCAACCATTTCAATTCGTAGCGTTTCTTGTAGAGAAGCTGAACGCTTTTATTTTTGTCTTCGTACAGGAAGCGGAATAAATCGGGGTTGCCGTTCAGAACGTCCGCGACGAGTTGGCGGCGGCAATCGCTCATTATCCCGACAAAATTTTTCAGCGCGAAAATTTCTCTGTCTTCGTTCATAAGACGCCGCCTCCGGAAATTTTGTCGCGTAGTGCCGCGTTAAATTCCTCAACTTTTTTGGTCGTCAATACGCCGATAAAATGCCCGCTCATATCGAAACTTTTATTCATGTGCGCTTCCAAATGTTTAATCCATTCGCGCTTAACGTCGTCGGCAATCGGTTCCGCTTCCAACTTTTTAATAATCGCGGGCAATTCGTTAGCGTAGAAATTTTTAACTTCCTGCGTGTGCGCCGTGTGCAAATCGTTTATGAATTCTATTTCGTGCCGGAAATTTTTCACGAGCCGCATATAATGTTCTTCGTAATCCATAAGCATTTGCGCCGTTGGGTCAAAAATTTTCGGCTTATTTTTATTGAAGTTATCAAAAAGCTTACTCATCAAATTTCCCTCCAGCTTACATTCGATTTTTGGAATCGTCATTTTGTATTTTTCTAATCCTTCTCGTAAGAATCCGTCTGCGTGGGAAAATTCTGCTCTAAATCGTTTTTCGGTTCGCTCGTCATAAATGATATAGCCACGACCAAAATTATTAAGACCGATAATAAAATTATCCAAAGAAATTTTCTGCTTGCTTGTGTTGATTGCGCCTTGTGAGTATTCGTAGTAGTTGTAAGCGTTGGCGTCGGTGTGGTCGGAACGTCGGGTTGTTTCTGTAAAGTTGGAATTTTCTTCGTTTTTTTTTCTGGTTCTGCTAATGGTTTTTGTCGTGCTTGCTCCTCTTTAACGCGGCGTTTAAGCTTGTCGACATTGCTTGCCGAAGTCGTGACAGCTGTATAAATTCCGTCTTCAACAGCTTGAATATTTTCTACGTTGGAACAAAATGCAAATTTCTCCGGCGAAATCAATGCCTTAGATAAATATTCGCGGAAAAGTTCTTCGTCGTCAACGATTGCTGAATCATAAAATTCCGTTTCGTGATTTGGCGCATGAGCCGGTTTGACTTTATCCCAAGGGAAATAATCAACCTCGACCGCCCGCGCAGATTTCTTTTCCCATTCTGGAATCAGATATTTTGAAAAACATTGCCATAAATCGGAATTGCTAACGATTGGAATTTCATTGCCCTTGCACTTGAAAACATAACCTAAAAAAACTCCGTACAACGTGCCGCGAATATGGGAATAAGGCTGTGCGGATTCTTTTTCCTCGCCCGTCAAGCAGTTGTTTACGAAATATTTCATTGAACAGACGATACCCGCAATACAAGTTCCGTTCTTGGCGGCGACAATGCGGCGAATTCCGTCGAAGCATCCGATATTTCTAGTCGCAGGTGAAATTTTACTCCTCGCCCACAAAATCATATTGGAAGAAAAATTTTTAGGATGCACGGCAAATTTTGAATTATAATCGCATTGTCCTGTTCTGCTGTGAATAAGCGGTGCAATTTCCATTTAAATCACCTTTCAAATCAAATACGCCAACTGCCATTGATAAACCACGTTATCTGATTAAGATATTCACGGAATGTATTTTTGTTTTGTTCCATATTCTGTATAAGTTGTTGAATGCGCTTGTTTTCTTTTTGCGTATTGGAAATCTGCGCGGAAAGTCGCCTTATCTTGTCGTCGTCGCGCCAAATAAAAAAACTGTCCTCCTCGTCGCGTTTCCAATAGTCCATGTCGTTTATCGAACGTTTGTTTAATTCCAATTTATATTTGTAAGCGGCAATTTGCTCATTTAAAGCAAAGAAAATGCCCATAAAAATTGGCAAATGAATATTGACAGGGGCAACTTCGCCGGAATAGTTATCATCTGCGATATTTTCACCAAGTGTGACGGGAATAACCCCAATTTTTATATTCTTAGCAACAAACAACGGGCTGAAGGCGTCCTGCAAGATAAGGCGAATTTCTTCATCATTTGTATTATGCCAAAATAAATCTGCCTTAGTCAAAATAATTCCGACGGGCGGCAATTTCCCGCCTGCTTCGAAATATTTGCCGAAGTAGCGGTTAATCATCATGGAGCATTTGCGCTTGACATTTCTTATTTTGCGTTCCGTACTATCGCCGACGAGAAGATTCCCGTCCACACAGATAAAAAGCGTGCTTGATTCACGAATATTTTGAGCAACCTTTGAATAATCTGCATCGGTCTTATCGCGCATTATGCGACCAGGATAATCAATCCATTGGAAAGGCATAATAGTTTCGTGCGCATAGTTCAAATTGAAAAGATAAGTTGTGGCTTGGTCGGTGCGATCTGGAAATCTTTCTTTGGATATTGATTCGTCGTCCAGACGATAAAAAGAATCCAAAAGCTCGGTATCCAAACGGTCATCTTGTGCCACAATCGAATAGCCGTTAATGCTTTGGTTCATTGCAGAATACATTGCCAGCAGATAACAAGTTTTGCCCGATTCCGATTCGCCTAAGATTGTGAACTTTGTTTTCTCCATAAACTTTCCTCCAAAAAAATGCACTTAAGTCTATCAAAATGAATAGCCGCGTTGGTGTTCTGGCAGGACACTGACGAAAAATTTTTAGCTTTAACTAAATGCCGTTGCCTTTTCCAGACACTGCAAATATTTTGGGCAAGCTTCTTTGGCAAAAAGTGTGCAAACGGGAACTTGCAATGATTCAGCGATTTTTATAACCGCCGTGCACGTTATGCCCTTGTGCAGGCGAAAGCCTTCGATTTGGCTGACGTACGCCGCGCTGACATTTGATTTTTCTGCAAGTTTCGCCTGCGACAACCGCTCCAACACTCTGAAGCGATAGATATTATTTCCAATTACTCTGTACATTTCTTCCGTATTGACTTCCATTTTTATCACCCTACATATTTTTGCACACGGCTCAGAAATTTTGAAGGCACCCACAGTTTTTATACTTTACCGGTGGTTTATGTTCGCGATTTTAGCAAAAAAAATATGGCGCGTGGTGTCCCGCCAGAACAATGGAAAATTTTTTCGTTGCGCAATAATCGGCGTTGTAGTATATTTGACGGGCGAAAATGAAATTTGAAGGGAGAAAACTTTTTGTGAGGACGAACAGCTTAATCAAGTTGCTAATCTGTCTGGCGGCAATCGTGACGGTTTTTGTAGTTTTTATCCGACCGCTAGCGCATTCAATAAGACAAGGGCTTGACTTGCAAGGCGGCACGCATGTCGTACTGCAAGCGGAAGATACGGAAATTGCGCAAGTCAATGAAGACGCAATGCAGCGCGTCGTTTCGATAATGGAGCGGCGCATAAATGAATTGGGCTTGACTGAACCGATAATTCAGCGCGAAGGCGAACGCCGCGTTATTATCGAATTGCCCGGCATAAAAGACCCCGACAAGGCGATTGCGACTATCGGCAAGACCGCAATGCTTGAGTTCAAAGACGAGGAAGGCAATACTCTTTTGACGGGCACTGACTTAAAAGATGCGCAAGCCGCAATGAATCAGCAGAACGGTCAAAGCGTCGTCAACCTTGAATTCAGCGACGAGGGTGCGCAGAAATTTGCCGACGCGACTTTAGAAAATGTCGGGCGCACAATCGCTATTTTGCTTGACGGAGAAATTTTAACTAATCCCGTCGTGCGCGAGCCGATTTTAGGCGGCAAAGCAGAAATTTCCGGACAGCGCGACTTAGAAGAGGCGCAACATTTAGCGGTATTATTGCGGAGCGGCGCGTTGCCCGTTAAAGTCAACATAATCGAAACGCGCACTGTTGGTCCTTCGCTCGGACAAGATTCAAAAGATAAAAGCGAGTTCGCGTTCGTAATCGGAATCGCGGCGGTGCTAGTCTTCATGCTGTTGTTCTATCGCTTGCCGGGCTTTATCGCGGATATAAGTTTAATGGCGTATACGATGATGTTGCTGGGCACGTTGAAAGGGCTTGACGCGACGTTGACATTGCCGGGCGTGGCGGGAATAATTTTATCAATCGGTATGGCGGTCGACGCGAACGTTTTAATCTTTGAACATTTCAAGGAGGAATTCAGGCTGGGCAAATCAATTCGTCTGGCAATGGACGCGGGCTTTAAGCGAGCCTTCACGACAATTTTTGACTCCAACATAACGACGATAATAGCGGCAGGCGTCCTGTTTCTATTCGGCACGGGCACAATTCGCGGCTTTGCGATAACGTTAGGGCTTGGCGTTCTGCTTAGCATGTTCACGGCGATAACTTTAACGCAATTCATGCTGAAACTTTTAGTCAACGCAAAAGTTGTAGAAAGTCCTTCGGCTTATGGCGCGAATGGCTTTGTATTATTCGACATTGCAGCGGAAAAGGCGGTGAAGAAATAATGCCGAGCTTTGACATTGCCGGTCGCGGCAAGATGTGGTTTATAATTTCGCTTTTGGTGATTATTCCTGGCTTGTTTTCAATAGCGACACGGGGCTTTAACTTCGGGATTGACTTCACGGGCGGCACGATTATTGATTTGAAATTTGAACAGCCGGTAGGGATTGCGCAAGTTCGCGAGAGTTTAAAACCGTTCGGGCTTGACGGCGCGACGATTCAACTTTCGGGCGAAAGTTCTGACGTTGCGACTTCGACGGACGTAATGATTCGCACGATTGATTTGGAAGAAGTTCAGCGCAAAGAGGTTATGTCGGCAATTCGCGATAAGGTCGGAGCTTATGAAGTTTTGCGCGAGGAAAAAGTTGGCGCGGTAATCGGCGGCGAATTGATTATGAACGCGGTACTTGCGCTGGTAATTTCGTGGGTGCTGATAATTTTATATGTCGCGTATCGTTTTGAATTCCGCTTTGGTATCGCGGCTGTCGCGGCGTTGGTTCATGATATTTTGATAGTGCTGGCGTTGTTCTCGTTTACGCAACGGCAAGTTGATTCGTCATTCGTGGCGGCGTTGCTGACGGTCGTCGGCTACTCAATTAACGACACGATTGTTATTTTCGACAGGATACGCGAGAACTTAAAATTGCACTTTAGGCGCGGCGGCGACGTGGTTAATCTTGTCAACCGTTCAGTCTATCAAACTTTGACGCGCTCACTTTATACGGTCTTCACGTGTTTATTTACGACGTTTGCTTTATTCTTCTTTGGCGGCGAGACGACGAAAGATTTTGCTTTCGCGCTAATCGTCGGTTTTATGAGCGGTTGTTATTCGTCAATTTTTATCGCCGGACCGCTTTGGCTTGAGCTTAGGAAATTCGGCGGCAAAACTTTTTCTGGGAAATGAGGAGGCTTGATTTATGGCGGAAGATTTACCGAACAAATTTTACGTCCAGAATGCTACGGATTGGAAAGCAAATTTATCTAAGAAAAGATTTTCTGACAGAGTGCTTGGAGTAAAAGTTATCGAACGCGGAATTATTTTGCCAGCGCGTAAAATTGGCGATGCGTATCGTGGCGGCGTGTGCACTGATAATCTTAATTTCGTCGCGGGCTTCACCAGACTCGACCCCATTAGCAAAAAGCACGGCGAACGTCTTGGTTCTGTCGAATCGGCTTATGCTGTCGCTAAAGAAAAAATTATTCAGCTTGATGAAGATGTAATTTTCGGCGGCTCGCTCATCGGTCATTTTGGTCATTTTATGTTGGAATGTTGGTCGCGCTTGTGGTATGTGGTACAGCACCCCGAATTGAAATCGAAAATTTTATTCATCACGACGACGCATGGCGGCTATCATTCGTGGTTCGATGATTTTTTCAGGTTAATGGGCATTGAAAAGGAAAGAATCATTTACGCTAAGCAACCCATGCAATTTCGTTCCGTCACGGTGCCGGAGCAAGCGGCGTATACGCCATTAAGTTTCACAAAAGAATTTTTGCTACCGTATCAGGCGATAAAATCGCACGTGAAGCCGAATAATCGCAAGAAATTATATTTGACGCGGACAAAATTTGAATCAGCTGATAGCGTCGGAGTTCACTGCTACAACGAAAAATATTTTGAAGATTTTTTTGCGGCGTGGGGCTTTGAAGTCGTTTCAATGGAGAATTTGAGCATTGAAGAGCAAATTTCTTTAATCATGGGCGCGGACGAAATTGCTGCTTCGCTCGGCACTTTGACGCATTGGATAATGTTCTGCAAGCCGACTGCAAAATTTATAATGCTAAATCGGGTGCGTGCATATGTTTCGGGCTATCAATGTTTGATTATTGAGGCGTTCCAATTTAAAAATTATTACGTCGTCGACACTTCAAAAAATTTTATGTATGCAAATCGGACTT
>Ga0310697_10001689_pt1 | contig 25026 bp, 23 predicted proteins | sample 172DNAGHGlowgp2_FD_203883 | JGI IMG/M metagenome (GOLD analysis project Ga0310697, IMG submission 203883) | Sheep rumen microbial communities from Palmerston North, Manawatu-Wanganui, New Zealand - 1728 DNA GHGlow gp2 (v2) (version 2) | ecosystem: Host-associated > Mammals > Digestive system >...
CCCAAGGCGCTCGGTGAAGATTTCGCCGGGATCGACCTTTCCACGCTCTCCTGCGGACAGTGCCACATCGAGTACTACTTCAACAAGCAGGAGCTGAAGGCAAACGGCGATCCTACGCTGGAGACGTCGATGCCGTATCATTCCGTCGAGGAAATGACGCCGGAAGCGATCTATGACTTCTATGAAGCCATCGGCTATACGGACTGGACGCAGGAAAGCACCGGAACGAAGATGCTGAAGGCGCAGCATCCCGAGCTGGAAACGTACCTTTCCGGCGTGCATGTCAGCTACAATCTGAGCTGCGCCGACTGCCATATGCCGGTCGTGCAGAACGCCGAAACGCAGGAGATCTATCACAGCCACCTGATCGTTAGCCCGCTCAATAACAAGACGCTGCTCGAAACCTGTGTTGCCTGTCATAAGGACATCAAGGACAGCACCGTGCGCACGACGGACGACATGATCGCATTCGTCCGCAGCACGCAGGCGAACGTCACGGCGGAGGAAACGCGCGTCGGCAACCTGCTTGCCGAATTCAAGAAGGCGCTTGAGAAGGAGCACAAGAGCGGGACCCGGACCGACGAACAGCTCGACCCGATCCGCACGCTCTATCGCAAGGCGCAGTGGTTCTTCGACTTCTGCTACGTCGAGAATTCCGAAGGCGCGCACAATTCCGCGCTGGCGTACCGCTGCCTTTCCACGGCAGAGCAGCTGATCAAAGAGGGCATGGCGAAACTCGCCGCGCTCGACAATTAAGCAGCATTCCACCTGCGGCAAAGGGCGCTGTCCCTTTGCCGCATCCTTTTATCAAGTCAAAATGAAGGTCCTGAAAAAGATTTACAAGTTCATTGCGTCGATGCAGTTCGCGATCATCCTGCTGATCGTCGTCGCGATCGCGTGTGTGATCGGCAGTCTCGTGCCGCAGGGCGAGCAGTTCGCACAGTACCGGAATTCGTATTCCGAGCGCACGGCGGCGTTCATCCTTGCCTTTCATCTGGATGACGTATTCCACAGCTGGTGGTTCATCGCGCTTACCGCGCTTCTGTGCCTCTCGGTGCTGCTCTGCAACCTGACGCGCGTCCGCGCGCTGATCCGGCTGACGAAGAACGCCGCAAACCCGGCGCAGGCGCTTTCGGAAACGCCCGCCGCAACGGTCGAAGGCGTATCGGATCCCGGACCGGTGTTCCGACGGCTGCATTTTTATCGTCCGGCACGAACGGCCGTCGACGGAAAGGAGACCCTGTTCGCGTACCGCAACCGCCTCGGGTTCTGGGGCGCCTGGGTCTGCCATATCGGGATCGTGCTGATCGTTCTGGGCTACGCGCTCGGGCAGATGACGCTGTTCACCGCAACGGTCTACGGCACGCCGGGACAGACCAGACCGATCGAAAACACGCCCTGCGAGGTCACGATCGAGGACTTCCGGACCGAACGCAACGAAACCGGCTTTGTCGAGCAGTACGTGTCGACGCTGACCGTGAAGAACACCGCGACCGGCGAAGTACAGCGCGGCGAAGCAAGCGTCAATCATCCGGCGGTGCTCGAAGGATACAAGTTCTATCAGACGGCGACCGGCTATGCCGCGCGCGTCACGATCGCAGAGGACGGCGAACCGTTCGAAACCGCGGATCTCTGCGTCGGCGAGGAGCTGACGATCTCATTCCTGCCGGGGCTGTCCGTGTATCTGGACGCATACGAACCGGATCACGCCCGTTCCGGACAGGCGGCCTATCACGTTCTGTTCTTCTATCAGGGCACGCTGTTCAAGGAGGCTTACATCGCCCCCGGCGGCACGATCGATCTGCACGGACAGCAGATCACGCTGTCCGAACCGCTCGAGTATACGCTGCTGCGCGTCAAAAAGGATTCCTTCGCATGGCTCGTGCTCATCGGCGCGTTCCTCACCGCGCTCGGTCTGTTCTTCGCACTGTACGTCGTGCCGGAAACGCTGTGGGCGGTGCGTGACGAAAGCGGTACATGGACGGTCAGCGGCAGAAGCAGAAAGCTCGCGCCGCTGTTTGTCGAGCAGTTCGACCGTGCGGTCCGCGGCCGCGAAGGAAAGGAGGCGGGCAAATGATCCTTGCGGAAAGCATTCTGTTTCTGATCACGCTCGGGCTGTATAGCGTCGCGATGCTCCTGTATTTCCTGTACGTCGCCGTCAGAAAGCCCGCCCTGCACCGCGCCGCGACATGGGTACAGATCGGCGCGTTCGTCGTTCATTCCGCCGCGATCGTGCTGCGCGGGATCCAGATGGGACGGCTCCCGATGGCGAACCAGTACGAGTTTGCCACCGCATTTGCGTGGGCTTTGGCGCTTGTCAGCTTGATCTTCATCCTGAAATTCAACTTCCCGGTGCTCGGCGCCTTCGCCTCCCCCGTCACGCTGCTTCTTGCGGTCTATGCGGGCGTGCAGAAGCTCAACGAGCTCAAAGTCATTGCGGCAAACGGCGTGGACAGCATCCGAAACCTGATGCCGGCGTTGCGGAGCAGCTGGCTCGGCATACACGTGTCGACCGTCATCATCGCGTACGGCGCGTTCGGCGTATCGTTCGTGCTGTCGATCATCTTCCTTTTGCGCGACCGCATGAAGGAAAATGGCTTCTGGGATCAGCACATCCCGAAGAAGGAGAAGCTCGACACGATCAGCTACCGCTGCGTCTCGCTCGGCATGATGTTTCTGACCGCGACAATCGCGATCGGCGGCGTCTGGGCGGAGAACGCGTGGGGCAGCTACTGGAGCTGGGATCCGAAGGAGACCTGGGCGCTTGTGACGTGGGTGATCTACCTCGTCTATCTGCACCTGCGGATCCGGAAGGGCTGGAACGGCAAGGCCGCCGCGATCTTCGGCGTCGCCGGGTTTATCTGTGTGCTGTTCACCTACATCGGCGTCAACACGCTGCTGCCCGGACTGCACAGCTATAAATAATAGTTTATTCTCATAAAAATGCAAAAATCGGCGGCCGCTATCTTGACGATAACGGCCGCGTTTGCTATGATATAAGTTGACTAATAGGAGGAGGGTCTTATCGGATGGCAATTCAAATGCGGGAATACCGGAACCCCAACAACAGCAACCTGCCGCTGCGTGTGGCAAAGGGTCATTTTGCGACGAGCCACAGCCACATCAACTACTATGTGGACCTGACCATGACCAAGTACTGTCTGCCCGAGGCACGCGAAGCCGCGATCCATCTGGCAAACCGTTTCAAGTCGACCACGATCGTCGATACGATCCTCTGTCTGGACGGCACCGAGGTCATCGGCGCGTGTATGGCGAGTGAACTGAGTAAGCAGAGCTTCACGAGCATGAACGCAAACCGCGCGATCTGCGTCGTCACGCCCGAGCATACGACCGGCAGTCAGCTTCTGTTCCGCGACAACACCATTCCGATGATCCGTCATAAGAATGTTCTCATTCTCGCGGCGTCCGTCTCCACGGGCTATACCGCGCTCGGCGCGATCGAGGCGATCCGCTACTACGGCGGCGAAACGGTCGGCATCTGCTCGATCCTTGCCAACATCAAGGAGTGCGGCGGCTATCCCGTCACCGCGATCTGCGATACGAATCACATCTGGGAGGATTATCAAAGCTTCTCCGCCCACGAATGCCCGCTGTGCAAGGCCGGCGTCAGACTGGACGCCATGGTCAACACGTACGGCTTTTCAAGCTTTTAAGACCGAATAACGCCCGGTTGCGGGCGTTTTTTTGTACAAACAAAATCATACAGGAGGCAAAAATCAATGGAAATGAAGTTCTATCGCTGCGAGACCTGCGGCCAGATCATCGCGATCGTGAAAAAGAAAGCCTGCCCCGTCATGTGCTGCGGCAAGCCCATGCAGGAGATCGTCCCCGGCACGACCGACGCGTCGCTGGAAAAGCACGTCCCTGTCGTCGAAGTCGACGGCTGCTGCGTCAAGGTAAAGATCGGCGCCGCCGCGCATCCGATGCTCCCTGAGCACTACATCGAGTGGGTCAGCCTGCAGACCAAGTACGGCAACCAGAGAAAGGCATTGAACCCCGGCGACGCGCCCGAGGTCTGCTTCAAGATCTGCGACGGCGACGAGGTCGAAGCGGTCTTTGCCTACTGCAACCTGCACGGGCTTTGGAAAGCGTAAACGCTTCGGTCGGATGAAAGAATTTTCATCCGACCGGTTTTCAGCTTTTGCCTAAAATCCTACGGATTTTCGGGCGGCAAAAACTGCAAGGTGTCAGATCCGCCGCGCATGTCGCCGGATCTGACGGATTTACTTTATTCATGATCACGACAAGGAGGACATATGAGCAAATATACAGGTACAAAGACCGAACAGAACCTGCTCGCCGCGTTCGCGGGCGAATCGCAGGCGCGCAACAAGTACACCTACTTTGCCTCCCGCGCAAAGAAGGACGGCTATGAGCAGATCGCCGCGCTGTTTCTGAAAACCGCGGACAACGAGAAGGAACACGCGAAGCTGTGGTTTAAGGAGCTCGGCGGCATCGGCACGACCGCCGAGAACCTCAAGGCCGCTGCGGACGGCGAAAACTATGAATGGACCGACATGTACGAGGGCTTTGCCGTGACCGCCGAGGAGGAAGGCTTTACGGAGCTTGCGGAGAAATTCCGTCTCGTCGCCGCGATCGAAAAGCACCACGAGGAGCGCTACCGCGCGCTGCTCAAGAACGTCGAGACCGCCGCGGTCTTTGAAAAGTCAGAGGTCAAGGTCTGGGAATGCCGCAACTGCGGACACATCGTGATCGGCGAAAAAGCGCCGGAGATCTGCCCCACCTGTGCGCACCCGCAGGCGTATTTCGAGGTCAACGCGGAGAATTATTGACGCAGACAGCCCCTCAGTCGCGGCTTGCCGCGGCTGAGGAGCTGTTTTCATTTCACAAAGCCCAACAGAAGCGGAGAACAAACAAGATGCAGCAAGTTCCACAGATTTCATATGACCAATTAATCCAAATGATTTATCGATTCCTCGCGTATCTCAAAGCGCGAGATGGCGATCACGCTGTTTTAAGCTTCCAAGAAAAAAACTCTTTTCTCGGTCGCGAAGAGAATTATAAAGCTTCTATAGCAGTTAAAGCACAAGAGGTACTGCAATACGGAAAATGGACCGAGCAATGGATTGATTCCGGAAAGATTCTCTTCTGCGCCCATAAGGCAATGAATTGTGCTGGAAATCTTGTGAACCAGCATCAACAAATCGCTTTTCAGAATCGTATTAACCCAAATCACAAAGATTATTGTCCACACGCTGCACACGCATTGTATCATATTTTCAGAAGCATCGGCTCGGACGCAGAAGAAAAGGCTTTTCATGAGGCAAAGACTGTCTTTGGCGGAACGTATGACACTTTAGCATATCTGTTTTTTGTCAAAGACAGCTCTCGCTTCCTGCCTATCAGTTGCGGTAATTTTGAAAAAAGTCTGGCGTCTATTGGAATTCATTATCAATTGAGTCGAAAATGCAGTTGGGAAAACTATAATGGCTTTATCAATATTGTTCAGGAGATCAAAAATGTTCTTCAGGATATAATACCTGATGTTGAAATAAGACTGATCGATGCCCATACCTTTTTGTGGGTAATAAATGAAGACGCACGTGCAACGGATTTTCTTAATTGGAATCCCGATAAACCTATTTCTGTCAATATTGAGGATTCAACCGAAAAATGGCTTGAATTGAAAGCTTCTGGAAACGCTGTGCGAAAGAATCATATGACTTCTTATATCGTACGAAACACAGAAGTTGCGCGTATTACGAAAGAACGGGCCAAAGGCGTTTGCCAGTTATGTGGATGTCCTGCTCCTTTTTGCGATAAATCAGGAAGACCCTATTTGGAGGCACATCATGTGATATGGCTCTCCAAAGGTGGGGCAGACAGTACCGATAATACCGTTGCATTATGCCCGAATTGTCATACCAAAATGCATGTTTTGGACGATCAACACGATATTGCTAAGCTTCAAAGCATTCTTACTGCAGTACAATGATATAAAGCAATCTCGTCTCTTCAAAAGCAATCGAATTTTTAGGAATTACATTTCTTTACAGCCCGCGTGAAAGCGTGATAAAATAAGGGTATGACACAGGACGAGCGCAGAGTGTGGCTCATCCGGGCGCTGCTGGATGAACAGGGATATCGGAACACAGTCCCGCGGGACGTTTTTGAACAGAAACGGCTGCTGCGGGGATTGTTCAACGTGCGCCCGCCCAAGGAGGCGAGCACGGAATTCCTTGCCGTGCAGGACGCGTATCTTCGGGAGGCAACGCGCGAAAAAGGCGTGACGCGGCTACGTGATCTCACGCCTGTGCAGGAAGGGCTGTATCTTTGGCGCGGGGATATCACGACGCTCGCGATCGACGCGATCGTAAATGCCGCAAATTCGGCGCTTCTCGGCTGCTTTTCCCCGAATCACGGCTGCATCGACAACGCGATCCATACCTATGCGGGCGTACAGCTTCGGCTTGCGTGCAACGAAATCATGCAGCAGCAGGGACATCCGGAACTGACCGGCGCGGCAAAGCTTACGCCGGGATTCTGTCTACCCGCAAAGTATGTGCTGCACACGGTCGGACCGATCGTGTCCGGCAGGCTCACCGAACGGCATTGCCAAGAGCTTGCATCCTGCTATGAAAGCTGTCTGCGCCTCGCGGAGGAAAACGGGATCGGAAGCGTCGCGTTCTGCTGCATCTCGACCGGCGTGTTCGGCTTCCCGCAAAGGGAGGCAGCAGAGATCGCCGTCGAGACTGTTAAGGCGTTTCAGAAGGAACATCCGATCGACGTTGTGTTCAACGTGTTCAAGGAAGCCGACCTGCGGCTCTATCAGGCGCTTCTCAGATAGCCGGAAAGGGGTTTTTTCTATGCAGAATACCGAGATCACGCCGGAGCTTGTAAACCGGTTGAAAAGCGCGCTGGAGAGCGCTGACGCGATCGTGATCGGCGCAGGCGCGGGGCTGTCGACCGCCGCGGGCTTTACCTATGCCGGCGACCGCTTCAAACGGTTCTTTTCCGACTTCATCCAGAAGTATCACTTTCGCGACATGTACACCGCGGGGTTCTATCCGTTTCCGACGCCGGAGGAATACTGGGCGTACTGGAGCCGGTACATTCTCATCAACCGCTATGAAAACCCGCCGAAGCCGGTCTATGCGCGGCTTTTGAACCTTGTAAAGGACAAGGACTATTTCGTGATCACGACGAACGTGGACCACTGCTTCCAGAAAGCGGGCTTTGAGAAAGAACGGCTCTTTTACACGCAGGGCGATTACGGGCTCTTCCAATGCTCGACGCCGTGTCACCGCCGTACCTACGACAACGAAGAAGTCATTTTGAAGATGGTTGCCGAGCAGAAGGATATGCGCATCCCCTCCGCGCTCGTGCCGCGCTGTCCGAAATGCGGCGCGCCGATGGCGATGAACCTGCGCAGCGACGAAACCTTCGTCGAGGACCTCGGCTGGAATGTGGCGGCGTCGCGGTACGTGGCGTTCGTCGAAACGCATATGAACGGGAAGCTGCTTCTCCTGGAGCTCGGCGTGGGCAACAACACGCCCGCGATCATCAAGTATCCGTTCTGGAAGCTCACCGCGCAGAATCCGAACGCGACGTACGTCTGCGTGAACCTCGGCGAAGCGCAATGCCCGAAAGAGATCGCATCGCGTTCGATCGTCGTCAACGCCGACATCGGGGATGTGATCGACGCGCTGCAATGATTTTTCGGGGCGTCGGGGTCGACGCCCCCTGCTACCCCTCAGTCACCTTCGCTGACAGCTCCCCTGTCAAGGGGAGCTCGACTGTCACAAGGTGACCCTCCCTTATCAGGGAGGGTGGATGCCTAAGGCAGACGGGAGGGCAGTCATGTTAAAAAGGACCGCAGGCGCGGTCCTTTCATGTTTTTGGGCGGATCAATCGGCGAAAAAGATGTTGTCAAAGTACTCGTACTGCATCACGCCGTCGATCAGACAGCCGGCAAGATCCGGATCATTCGGATCCGCTTCCCGCACTGCGACCAGCGCGGTCGTTCCGTCTTCCGTCCTGATCTCCGCAAGCGTTCCGGATTCGTGCCAGCGCGTCATATAAATATACGAGCCCGCCGGGATCACCGCGTCCACGCCGTCGATCGTGCAGGGCAGATCGCGCACGACGTGCAGCAGCTTTCCCCATTCGATGAGATGCGCGCGATCGGACAGGATCTCGTCCGCGGTCGGGATTACTTCACAGTCGTACCATTCGGAGTCCGGGGTCAGATCCTCGCCGTGATAGGTGCGTTCACCCGTTTTGGTTCCCAGAATATCGGTCTGCGTCGAAGAACCGCGCAGCGTCTTGCCGTCGTAGGTGCAATACGCATAGATGACCGGTCCGCGGACGAAACGCCCGTTTTCCATATGCAGCTCGGCAGTCTCATAGTCTTCCGAGCCGGTATTGTAGACCACGAGCAGATTCAGCCGCGCCGAGTCGGGATCGAGATCGAGCAGGATCGCCTGCTCCAATCCGGCGCCGAAGTTGACGTCGATCGATTTTTTACCCAAGGAGATCGTCAGATACTGTCCGTGTATTTCGTAAGCGACCTCATCCTCCGTCCCGTCACCGTCGAAATCGCAGCGGAAAAGCACGCCGCTCGCCGGCGCTTCGCGAACGCCGATCACCTCGTCGTAGTCCCAGAACTTGAACAGCCCCGGAAACGCATTCGGATCATTCCAAAGGACCTTATCGGGATCGCCGCCCGGCTCCTCCGGCACGAGCAGACGCCATTCGTCGTTGTAGTAAACAACAAGTCCGTCCAATGTGACATAGAACGCCGCGCCAATCTTTCCGAAGTTTGCCTGCCCGCTCTTCTGCGGCCACTGCGTAATGTGTGTCAGAGAGGTCACGACCTCCTTGACCGCGCTTGCGTCGGGCGCGTCCGGACGCAGCTCGTCGTGCATGACGTACAGATCTTCGTCGTACATGATCGCGGGAATCAGCAGCTTGTTCGGTCCCTCCTCCGGCGCAGGCGTCGGCGTTGCGCCCGGAACGGTATCTTCCCCGTACCCCTTGAAAATGATAGACATCGTCAGGGTTTCGGCGTCGCCCTTGATGCTTTCCGTCGGCATGCCTAAAAGCTGAAACGCGCTGCTTGCATACTTAACGCAGACCCAAAGCTCGTTTCCGCATCGCTTGCACTTGAACGCGTCTGCGGAATCGCCCGGCATGAGCGTAAGGACATTATACCAGGACTTTTCCGGATCGAAGAGCGTGTGCGCTTCGAGATCCAGAACGAGATGCAGCGAGTCCCCTTTGCGGATCTCGATCGTATCGCCCTTGACCTCCGTTTCGCAGCCGATCGCCCGGAACACCGCGGTCATCGGGATCATGTTCATCATTTCGCCCTTTGCGGATTCCTCATAGATCGAATCGACCGGCGCGGAAATTCCGTTAACGATCAGTTGATACTGCGGCTTCGGCGCGGGCGTTTCGGAAGCCGCCGCGCTGACTTTGAGACAGATCGCGATCTCGTTGCCCTTGCTGTAATTTTCCGCGCGGTACGAGACGATCGCGCTCACGTAGTACGTGCCCGGCGAAAGCGTTTCGAGAAGATCCGTCGCAACGTAGCCATTCCCTTCTTCCCACGGGATCCCGCTGCCGGCGACGTCCACGATGCGCTCGTATGCGGCGTCAAAGACGATGATCTCGTCCAGCTTCCAGCCGTCCGCCGTCAGGACAACGAAGGGCATGCCCACATTGTATTCCGTGACGGGGATTTGGCTAAGGACCTTCTCGTCCTCAAGCCGAACGCCCACGCCGTCCGCTTCCAATTCCGGCTTCGATTCCCAAAGGAAGCCTTCGTACGGATAGACGGGCACGCCGTTCACGAGGAAATAATACGATACGTCGCTTTGCGGCGTCGCTTCGTCCTGCGAAAGCGCGACGGTCCTGTCTTCAACATTGTACATGAAGTGGAACGCGTGATCGTTGTTTTTGGCCGTGATCTGCACCGTGCCGGAAAGCGTACCCGGTTCGATCTCATAAAACGCGTACTGCTCGGTTTCCGTTTCTTTCAGGGCAAAGAAGCCGCTTTCGTCAATCGCGTGATACTGCGTCCCATTGATGCGGATCTCCGGCTCGGCGTCGAACGCCCAGACCTTTGTCGCGGCAAACGCGAAGTACAGCCGCCCGTCGAGATACGCGATCTCAGACAGCCGCATCCGGTCGACTTGCTGTTCGACGGAGACCGTGACCTCACTGATACGCTGCAGCCGGACAAAGCGCTGATGCAGGAAGTTCTCCTCCCCTTCCATGATCGTATCGTAATCCTGCGCATCCTCCTCGGACATGGTCTCCATCTTTGCGCGGCGCGCGTCGTAGGTCCTGTCAAATTCGTACCGTTCGAGAAGGACCTGCGCGTATGCCGCTTCAAACACGCCGCGGTCCGCGTCCGGCAGCAGCGGCTCGAAAAGCGTCCATTCGCTGCCGAGCATCACCAGAAGACCGTCCGTCGTCATGGCATAGGGCGCGCCGACCTCGCCGCAGTTTGCCTGCCCTTCCTCAGTGGGCCACACAGAGAGCGGTACGATGGAACCGATATACCCGTCGATCGCGCTTTCATCCGGTTCGCCCGCGACTTCCCGCCCTGTGGTGACATAGATCATGCCGCGATACCGGATCGCAGGCACGGTCGCGTTCGGTTCCTGCGGCGCGTCCGTTTCTCCCTGCGTCATCGGCTGCAGGCGATTGCCGTTTCCCCAGATCGCGTTTTTCAGCATGACGCCGCCGAGCACAAGCACAGCGACCAGCAGTACCGCGACCGCGGAATAGGCAAAGACCTTGCCGAGCCTGCCGCTCGCCTTTCGTGCGCGCTCCGACGTCTGCGGGGTCCAACGCTTCCCAGGCTTATCTGCCGTGCGTGAAGTTTTTTTCTCGGTGCAGACGGAAGCGAGCGTCCGCTCCACCGTTTGTTCAAAGGAACGAGGCATTTCCGGGATCGCGTCGGAAACGCGGATGATGATTTTACGCATAGTCTTTTTCCTCCAGGATCTTTCGTAAAGCATCCTTTGCGCGGGAAATCCGCGACTTGACCGTGCCGACGGGAACCTGCAATACGGCTGCGATCTCTTCCATGGAATAGCCCTCCTCCTGTAGATACAGCACGTTCCGCTGATCCTCCTTGAGCCGCATCAAAGCGGCGCGCAGATTGAGCGAACGGTCCGCATCGGGAAACGGCTGCGGCGATTCCGGAATCTCGTCTGTCTTTATGACCTTGCGGCGCTCGCGCAGGATGGTGTACGCTTCATTTCTTAAAATACGCAGAAACCACGCGCGGAAGCTGCCCCGCTTTAACAGCGAATTGCGGTGCTCGTACGCTTTGACGATCGCCGCGCTCATCGCATCCTCGCAGTCAGACGTGTTCTTCAGGATCAGATACGCCACACCGAACGCGGTTTGCCTGACGCTCCGGATCTCTTCCACGAACACGTCGTCTCGAATTACTCCCATCGGTTTTTCTCCCAACTCATTGCTCTGAATGATCATTCCATAACGCAAGACGCGCAATGCAGGTAAAAAGTTCCATGAATCAACAATATATTTGATATGTCTTCAGCCCGGTATGCCTGCGGCGCGCGTGATAATCCCCCTCATCCGGCTCGGCAAGCCTCGCCGCCTGGATGGCCTCACATGGTCGAAAACCACGCACTGTGTGGTTTTCTCCCTGTTCCATTCCGCTGCGCTTCATTACAGCGGTAGATCGCACGCTTCCCGCGCGTACCATCGACCCGCGCTTCCGCCTCAGTTCTTGGCTCCCCTGTGTAAGGGGAGCTGTCACCGATAGGTGACTGAGGGTTGTTCTCGCACAGCGAGCGCTCGGCTCCGCGCCCCCACCCAAGGGGGAAGGCTTTGGTGCTTCGCCCTCCCTGTGTAAAGGATGGTGGCAGCCGTCAAGCTGAAGGATGGGTTGTCGATGAATTGCGCTTCGCGCATGAATTGTTCCTTCGGAACATGAATTGGCTGCGCCGTGAATTGTCCTCCGGACGTAAATTGCGGCAAGGCCGCATAAAATCAGACGATTCTCGGAGGAGAATTCTCATGATCCTTCCCGCAGGGAAGATATCGCCGCCCAAAGGGCGATATCACCCGCCGCAGGCGGATATCACTCATAAAGGCGGTCAAATGACCGCCTTTATGTTACGCGTTTCTGCCGCAGCAGTGCTTGTATTTCTTGCCGCTTCCGCAGGGGCACGGGTCGTTTCTGCCGATCTTTGCGGATCGCTTCAAAACCTTCGGCTTTTCGCCGTCCGGGGACGGTGTATCGACCGGCTTTGCGACCTGCTTTCGCACGACCGGCGCCTTCCGGATCTGCCAGTGAAAAAGCTTTTTCACCGCTTCCTCGCGAATGCGTTCGATCATTGCATCGAACAGGTCTGCGCCTTCGTTTGAATATGCGTTCGCCGGATCGGTCTGCGCATACGCGCGAAGTCCGATGCCCTGCTTCAGCTGATCCATGGCGTCGATCTGATCCATCCAGTTTGTATCGACCGTCGTCAAAAGCGCGATGCGTTCGATCTCGCGGACGTCGAAATGATACTCTAAAGCCTCCGCTTCCTTTTTCGCGCGCTGCTGTGCCGCAAACGTGATGCAGCGTTCGATCAGGTCGCTGCGTTTTTTGAGGTCCGCGCTGTGCAGAAGTCCCGTCGCGTCGGCTGCGCAGATATCGGAAAGCTCCTTTTCGATCGCCTGGATATCCCACTCGTCCGACTTGGAATGCTCGCTTGCATAGGCGTTGACGATGTTTTCGATCGTCTGGCGGATCATGCTCGTAAACTGATCCTTGAGGTCCGCGCCCATCAGCACCTTGCGGCGCTCGCCGTAGATGATCTCGCGCTGCTTGTTCATGACGTCGTCGTATTTCAGCACGTTCCGGCGCATATCGAAGTTCGCCGCCTCGACGCGTTTCTGCGCGCTCTCGATCTGCTTGGTGATGATGCCGTTTTCGATCGGATATTTGTCGTCCGCCGAGAACCGCGTCATCAGCCCTTCCATGCGGTCCAGCCCGAAGCGCCGCATCAGCTCGTCCTTCAGCGACACATAGAAGCGCGTGCTGCCCGGATCGCCCTGTCGGCCTGCGCGTCCGCGGAGCTGGTTATCGATACGGCGGCTCTCATGCCGTTCCGTGCCGATGATATGAAGCCCGCCGAGCTTCACGACCTCGTCATGCTCGCGATCGGTCTCCTTCTTGAACTCCCGGTACAGGTTCGCGTACTGCTCGCGCGCGGCAAGGATCTCCTCGTCGTCGGTCTCGGCATGTCCGGTCGCCTCGTCGATGAGCTCCTCGTCCATGCCGTCCTGCCGCATCGCGCGGCGCGCCAGAAAGTCCGGGTTGCCGCCGAGCAGAATGTCCGTGCCGCGGCCTGCCATGTTCGTTGCGATCGTGATCTGATTGAGCTTGCCCGCTTGCGCGACAATTTCCGCTTCCTTTGCATGATACTTGGCGTTCAGCACCTCGTGCGGAATGCCCTTGCGCTTCAAAAGCCCGGACAGATATTCGCTGCGCTCGACCGAGATCGTGCCGACCAGGATCGGCTGACCGGTCGCATGGACCTGTTCGATCTCCTGTACCACCGCGCGGAACTTGCCCTCCTCGGTCGCATAGACGAAATCCTTGTTGTCGATGCGGATGTTCGGCTTGTTCGTCGGGATCTCGACGACGTCGAGGTCGTAGATCGCGGAGAATTCGTCCTCCTCGGTCTTTGCAGTACCGGTCATGCCTGCCAGCTTTTTGAACATGCGGAAGTAGTTCTGGAAGGTGATCGTCGCAAGCGTCTTGTTCTCGCGTTCGACCTTGACGCCCTCCTTCGCCTCCAGCGCCTGATGCAGACCTTCGCTGTAGCGGCGTCCGATCATCAGTCGGCCGGTAAATTCGTCGACGATGATGACCTGTCCGTCCTGCACGACGTAATCCTTGTCGCGCTCAAACAGCGAATGCGCCCGCAGCGCCTGCTTGATATAGTGGTTCAGCTCAGTATTGTCGGTATCGGCAAGCGATTGCACGTCGAAATGCTTTTCCGCCCGCCGGATGCCCTCCGCGGTCAGCATGACCGTGCGGTGCTTGACGTCGACCATATAGTCGCCGCTTTCCGGCTGTTCAATGCCCTGAAGCTGATCGGACTTGCTGATCTCCTTGATGTCCTCGCCGCGCTTCAGTCCGCGCACAAAGCGATCCGCCTCAACGTACATTTCGGAGCTTTCCTCGCCGCGTCCGCTGATGATGAGCGGCGTTCTCGCCTCGTCGATCAGGATCGAGTCGACCTCGTCGACGATCGCATAATGCAGTGAACGCTGCACCATGTTCTCCTTATAAACGCACATGTTGTCGCGCAGATAGTCGAATCCGAACTCGTTGTTCGTGCCGTAGGTGATGTCGGCAAGATACGCCTTGCGCCGCTCGTCCGAATCAAGGTCATGGATGATGCATCCGACCTCGAGTCCCAGAAAGCGGTAGATCTTGCCCATCCACTGCGCGTCGCGCTTTGCGAGGTAGTCGTTGACGGTGACGATGTGCACGCCCTTGCCTTCGAGCGCGTTCAGATACGCCGGCAGCGTCGCAACGAGCGTTTTGCCCTCGCCGGTCTTCATTTCGGCGATGCGTCCCTGATGCAGGACCATGCCGCCGAGCAGCTGCACGTCGAAATGCCGCATGCCGACGGTTCGGACGCCCGCTTCACGGACGACCGCAAACGCCTCGACCAGAAGGTCGTCCAGCGTTTCGCCTTTTTCAAGACGCTCCTTGAACACATCGGTCTTATGCCGCAGCTGTTCGTCGGTGAGCTTTTTCATTTCCGGCTCAAGGGCGTTGATCGCCGCCACCTTCGGCTTGAGTTTTTTTAATTTGCTTTCGCTCGAGGTTCCGAGCAGCTTGTCCAAAAATCCCATATGTATCTCCTGATGCGATATTAAAATGATTATATCACAGTTTCGCCCCTCTGCAAAGGGGGCGATTGTGAACGGGTTGCAACGATTTTGCAGATTTATGGCGCAAATATCCGAAAACATGTCCCTTGCGCTCCGCCGTTCGGCGCGTAAGTCCGAGGAACATATATCACATCAATCCGTAAAATCCGGCGGCATGCGCAGCGGATTTTATTCCTTACGCCCCACGCTGCCCGTCGGATCTCCGATCCGCAGGCGCGGGGTGAACCAGTACGCCGAAAACCCTTTTTTCGGCGATTGTCAGTTCGGCGTGTTCAGCCGCGCAATGATCTCGCGCATGCGCGCCTTCTGACTTTCGGAGAGCATCGGCGCAAGCATTCTGTAAATCTCCTCCATCTTTCCCTCGCTCATCTCGCCGTTGCTTTTCTGCTCCGCAGTCAGCTTCACGAGCGTTTCCATCAGCTCGTCATTCGTTTTATTCCGGTACGATTCATACTGCTCGTTGATGTTCATATCGTCTCACCTCGCAGTATCCTATGCGCGCCGTATCGGTTTCGTGCATCGCGCCGTGCAGAAAACAAACGCAGCGCATAAAAAGACCGGAACGGTTTAACCCGCTCCGGTCCGTGATTCGATTCAACTGACGCCCGTTACTGCAGAAGTTTGATGAGATACTTATACTCGTCGGTGTCGATCTCGTCGTCAACCGCGAGGATGAAGATCGCAAGCAGGCAGAAGCTGGCCTTATCGTGTCCGTCGAGGGTGTCGACCATCTGGTTCATCATGTCAAACGCTTCCTTATCCATTGCTTTGACGAGTCCTTCAAAATCATCGTCAAAGATGTCCTTCAGCATTCTTCTTTCGGGTGCGGAGAATTCACCGTTTACGGCGACCGCAGCCGTCAGGAAGGTGATCAGCATCATGGTTGATTTTCCCTTTTCAAGGCCGATCCGGTTAAGAATACCGAAGCACTCGCCGAGCGCGAGTTTTGCGCCCATGACTTTTTCCTCGTACGATTTGTTCACGATCTCCTGGATCATTTCACTTAAGCTGTTTGCCATTCTGAACCTCCATTATATATTTTTTAACAGTTAATCACAGGGCGCCCGTAAAGTCAAATGCTTTTACGTCTTTTTGCCGGAAACACGTCGATCGAAGGACGTTTTCGTCGTTTTTCGCCGGATCGGCGGCAGGCAGCGCGCACGGTTCCGGTGCGCGCTGCATATCATGCTGCAAGGAGGAATTGCCATGAACGCACAATTGCAACGGAACGGTCCGTCTCCGCTCTCCTGCGCCGTCGTTTTGGGCGAGGCCGTGCGCGACGAGCACGGCCGTGCCGGCGTCGAGGCCTATGTTAAGGCACTTGCGCCGCTTCTGCCGCGCGATCTTTGCGACCAGCTTGCCTACCGGCTGAACGTACCGGTCCCCGCGCCTGCACCGTGTCCCCCGCCGCCTCCGCCGCCCGCGCCGCCGAAGCCGCCGCAGCCGGACATGGAAAAGCTCTTTCAGATGATGCGGCTTTTCGAGCAGTTCCGTCCGAAGCCGCCGTGCGGACAGTAAAGCGCAGATACCGCAAAGGCGCCGAAGCCTCACGGTTCAGCGCCCTTGCGTTTGGGGGGAGAGTTGATCAAGAACGATCTTGATACAAAGGGATTTCAACCTTTGCAAATACAGTATACCCCGCGGTTTTGTCATAAACGCGTTATAACTGTGAATGAAATGCAACATTTTTGCGGAATTGCTTCCCGTCGGCGGTCAAAAACGCCCGGAAACGCGGGAATACTGTATGAATATCAAAATTTTTGTGTTTTTTTGAAAAAAGGGAAGATATTTCCGGAAAAGTATGTTAATATATAGATGACACGAACACAATACCCGTGTCAGAAGGAGTGGAACATATGCGTATTTCTATTTCCGGTAAGAATTTGGAGGTTTCCGATTACATGCGCGAAGTCGCAGAGAAGAAGCTTTCCAAGTTGGATCGGTACTTCCCGCAGGACACAGAAGCACAGGTCACTCTCTCCGTCGAAAAGAACCGCCACATCGTCGAGGTAACGATCCCGCATGAGGGTCGTATCATCCGCGGCGAGGAGGTCTCGGGCGATATGTATGCATCGCTCGACAACATCGTCGAAAAGCTCGAAAAGCAGATCGTGCACAACCGCACGCGTCTCGCGAAGGGACTTCGTCAGGATGCATTCCGCGATCTTCCTATCGAGGACGACGAGGACGAAGACGACGGACCGCGCATCGTCCGTGTGAAGCAGTTCTCCGTCAAGCCGATGAGCGAGGAGGAGGCCATGCTCCAGATCGAGCTTTTAGGTCATGCCTTCTACGTATTCCGCAACGTGGACACGAACGAAATCAACGTTCTTTATAAACGTAAAGACGGCAATTTCGGCCTGATCGAGCCGTTGTAAGTTTCACCTTTCACCCAAAAAGGAGCTTCCCGAAAAGGAAGCCCCTTTTTTCTGCTTAATAATCCATATATTTACTATCATATATGTAATTATGACAGTCCGGTTTGATATTTGGACGATACTTTACCGTTATCAAATGTTACGCTGGCAGTGCTGAACAAATCGTTTCCGTCCCACTCATATGTTGTCATCGTGGATCCCAAAATATAGTGTTCTGACGTGATATATCCTTCTCCCATGATCTTTTTTACCTGTTCATAGGTCATTCCGCTGGAAACCTGATCGAACTGATTCAGTGTTACGGCTTTTGTTTTTCCATTTAATCCAAATTGCAGTTTACCGTCAACTTTTCCATTTGTAAAGGAAACCGAAACGAAAGAAAAGGTATCAGCATACCATGTATATGTTTCCATTTTGTCCCCCATTATTTCAGAGGAATCGGATAGCTCTCCCTTTCCGCCCATGGTTTTAGTGACCTCATCCAAACTGGATTTCATTTTAATCTTGCAGAATGACTCGTAGCTTACTTTATCTTGTTTCGGTGCAGCAGTTGCTTTTGCCGTTGCCTTAGACGTCGGCCTCGGCGTGTTTGCGCTTGTTGAATCAATCGTAACGACAGCCGTCCTGACTGCACCGCCGTACTGGCGCGCATCTGTGGCGATCCATTTCTTTTTTGTCGCGGCGTCCATCGATCCGATGCTGTCGTTCATGCTTGATCCGGATTGATCTTCAAAGCGGATGGAAAAGCCTCCTGCTTCAGCGAGTTTTTGAATTTCCTCTACATTTTTTCCTTTATACTCATTTTTGAAATAATCACCGAGACTGATGCAAGTAAGCGTTACGGATTCACTCTTTGCGACTTCGGTATTTGCTTTAACGCTCTGACTTTGGACAAGCCAGTTATCATCATCCCATATGGAATGATTCCCGACAGTCGTATAAGAAATGTTGATGAATCCTGCCTTTTTCAGCTCGGTAAGCGCTTCCGAATACAGCATACCTACCGTGTCCGGCATGGTGATCGTCAAGTTCCGGATAGATCCCGACAAATATTCATTTGAAACATCGATGCTGCTGCTGTAGCATTTTATTTTGCAGGTAAATGTCGAATCCGTCTTGACGTCCAGATCCACGGTTTCTCTGTTGCTGCCGTTTTCTTCTTTGAATGTGAGTTTATGATTACCGGTCTTTGTGTCCACCAAAGCGGTGAAATACTTCCCGTGAGGCATGGTCGCAACATATTGATCGTCCAGATATACCTCTACGTTGTAGGTAGAAAAAAACAGATTCGCTTCAAAATCGATCTCGAGATACAGCCTGCAATCCTGAACAGCCGGTTTCGCCGTTATTTCGGGCGCAGGTGTTTTCGTCGGTTTGGGTGCAGGCGTCACGGTCGGTGCTTTTGTAGCAGTCGGAGCTTCGTTTTCTTCGACCGTCCGGCCCGATGTTTCGGGAATGTCTGCTGTTGTACTGTTGCTTTTTCCCCATGAGAAGCTCGCAATATTCAGCACGATCAGCAGAACGGATACGCCCATGACAAGGTACTTGATCCATTTTTGAGAGACCTTGATCACGTCTTTGTGCATTAGGATGGCAATTATGATTCCTGCAATCTCCAGAACGGAAATTACAATCGCAAACGCCTTCTTCGCAAATACTGCAACAATGAGGAAAACAATGAGCACCGCTATGGCAACGGCGGCGATCTTCAAATAGACGTCAAGTTTGTTCCAGAACCGTATAAATGCGTTATCTTTCGGCGTTTTCCCGGCGTTCGCTGTTGCTTGCTCCGGCGGACGCGTTTGATCGAAACCGGTCTGTGCTTCCGAGCAGACGCCCTTGTCCTCTGCATTGATCATACGATCTGGGCTTGTCTGATCGGTATTTCCTTCCGTCTGCCGGTCATCCGGCGCGGAGGCGGCAAAATCAACAGCGGTTACCTTCGCTCCGCAATTCTCACAAAATTTTACACCATCCCCGACGACCGCACCGCATTCTCTGCAAAACCGTTTCTTTGGGGGTTCGGCTTCTGCCTTTGCTCCGCATTCTCTGCAAAACATGACGCCGTCTGCCAATTCAGCGCCGCACTTTTGACATTTCATTTTTCATCCACCCTTCTTCATCTTTTTTTGCTGTGATACGTAATGACAACCGGAGCATTTGATGGTAATACTTGCCCGATTCTAAAATCGGTTTCCCCGTTTATTGTTATTGATTCAACCAAATCCTGATATAACCGTGCCCATAAATGATAATGTGGAACACAGCTTATGTTTGTGAATCCTGCTCCTTTCAGAATCGATTCAATTGTTCGATAAGGTTTGTTCCCATAGTTATCAATGCCCTCGGGGACTTTTGCTTGTCCAAAGCTCAAATAATCAACGTCATCATCTTTTATTGCATTTCCCACAATCCATATCAACATAATGGCAAATACACCGAAGAAGCTTATAGGAATACAAACCCAAAGAGCGTTTCCTCCTATTATTGATCCTGCAATAACAAACAGTACCGCCAGTATGCCTATAATAATTGATATAATTACTTTGTTCCTCTTGTGTTTTTCTTTGGATAATCGTTTTTTTTCCGCATATTCCATGCGTTTTATTGCGATCTCTTTCTGCGCTTCCGCCTTTTTGATCTCTTTCTCCGCTTCTGATTTTTTGATTTCTTTCTCCGCTTCCGCTTTTTTGATTGCTGCTTCATCAATATGACGATAAATGTGCTCGTTGTCATTCGACATGATGACCCTTGTTCCGCAGTATGAGCAGAACATTTCTTTTCGCCCTTCTTCCATCGGAAGATTTGCCCCGCATTCCGGGCATTTTACCGAAATAAACCTGACAGCCATAAATTCCTCCGATCAAGCGGATAAAATCGCTCATATTTCATATATTCAATTATAGATAATATTCATCTAAATTTCAATAGATTAATATTATCTATGTTATTTTTTGATTGGAGGTGAGCTGATGCGAAATTGAATCAAGGATCTGTTCGAAGATCATGATCTTACACAGCAGAAAATAGCAGATTGCATTGGCATCACACAGCGGAAGTACAGCTATCTCGAAACCGGCGTTCAACCGTGGACGGACGAGTTGTTGGTCAAGGTTTCCGATTTGTTTCATGTTAGTATAGACTATCTGCTGATGCAGACCGATTCGCCCGAACGGCATTAACCGCAAGCCGATGCAAAACAGGAGCTTCCCTCGCGGGAAGCTCCTGTTGAAATAAGCGCCTTACGGCCAGTCGTAGAGGATCTCGACGCCGAAGCCGTTGTTGATCATGTCGTCGATCGCGAGCGACGCGTCGGTGTCCTTCTGGTCGAGCACGATCAGCTTCAGCTTCTTGCAGTCCTCGAGCTTATAGTAATCGTGGAACAGGATCGGGCAGCCCGAGATGTCCAGCTTCTGCAGCGCCTTGAAGTTCTTGAAATACGAAACGTCGCTGATATTCGTCTTATTGACCCGCAGCGATTTGAGCTTCGGCAGCGAGGTCAGCGGCTTGATGTTTTTCAGCTTTTTGTTATAGCCGAGATGCAGATACGTCAGCTTCGTGAGTGAGGAAAGCGGCGCGACGTCCGTGATTTTGAGCCCGTACAGGGAAAGCTCCGTGAGATTCGTAAGCTCCCCGATCGATTCGAGATCGTCGTTTTCGAGATCGTTATAGGAAAGGTTCAGCTTTGTCAGATTTTTCAGCTTCTCCAACGGCTCCGGGTCGCTGACCGCATTGTGCGCAAGATGCAGATAGGTCAGCGATTTCAGATCCTCGACCCAGCCGATGTCCTTGACCGGGTTCCCCTTTCCGTTTTCATTGCAGTGACGAAGCTTCAGCGTTTTGAGCTTTGTAAGCGCTCCGAGCGGCTCATAATCGTCCATGTAGCAATAATCCAGCGACAGCTCCTCGAGATCCGGACAGAGCGCAACGAGGTTTTCCACCTCCTCGACTGTGATATGGCGAAGCTTGCTGCTCTTTCCGTTGACGCCGAGCTTGCTCCCGTCGATTGTCTTGGTCCCGCGCTTGATCGTCTTGCCGCCGAACTTGAACGAATCGGGGACCTTGGTCGGCTGCGGCGTCTGCGTGGGCTTCGGCGTCGGGATCTCCGTCGGCGTCGGCGAAGGCGCTTCGGTGGGGACCTCCGTGGGCGCTTCGGTCGGGATCTCCGTCGGCGCTTCGGTCGGGATCTCCGTCGGCGTGTCCGCAGGTGCTTCCGTCTCTGTCTTTGCCGGCTCTGCCGTCGTGATCACGGGGAGTCCTGCCGTCGATGCGGGCGCTTCGCTCGCCTCAACTGCCGGTCCTTCGGACGCGGGCGGCACATCCTCCGCCGTCTGCGTCGGCTGAACGGCCGATGTGGGCGCTGCGCTCGCTCCCGCGCTTCTCTGCGCATCGCGGCCCGGCTTGATCACAGTCACCCAAAGCAGCACAAAACCGCCGATCAGCGTAAGCACGATCGCAGACGCGCCGATCAGAACGGCGGTCGAAAGCGACATCCCTTTGCGTTTCCTGACTGGCTTCTCCATGTCCCTTCCCCTTTCATCATCGTTTTGCGGTTCTTCGTAATCAGTATATCATATCCGTTCCGGCATGAAAAGCGGTGGTTTCATGATTTTGGAGTTGCTCGTAAAGGTTTCAGCAGAGCAGAAACCCGACGAGCGGACCGAGAAAGATCGCAAGATAGATCAGCGAGATCCACGGCTGATAGTCCACGTAGAATTCGCGGAAGGTGAGGCTCCACGGATGCCTGACGAGCACCCAGCCGACGAGATCGAACACGATGCAGACGCCCGCCCAGATCGCGCCGGTGATCAGCGCGTCGGCAAGCGTCGGGTTTTCGAGCCCGCGCATGTACAGCCACCCGCACAGCGAAAAGATCACGATGTTGTAGAGCGGATGCCACGGTTTGGTCCTTTCGTAGCCCTCGCCCATGCCCGGTCCGTCCTTCATGGACTTCATGTGCAGGACGGTGATATTGAAGATCGTGTGTCCGATCCCGATCAGCGTCACAACAATGTACGCAACCCAAAACCATAGCATCGACATACCGAAATTTCGCATAAATCCCTCCTCAGGCAAACACCGAAACCGCGGAGATCAGCAGCCAGAAAAGCACGGTCGCGCAGAGCGTCAGCAGGTTCAGTATGATGCCGATCACGGAAAAAACGATCCCCTTCTTTGAACGCGACCGTTTGCGAATGCTCTGCACCAGCCCGACGATCCCGAACACGATCCCCGCAAGCGAAGCGGCAAGCGGCAGAAACTTCAGGATCGTGAGGATATACGGGATCTCCAGTACGCCGTTCAGTACAACCAGCAAAATCCATGCCGGCGCGGTGCAGACGCCGATGAGCAATGACGCAAGAGAGATGCGCTCCGCACGCTTTGTTTTATCGTCCATACGAAGCTCCTGTTCAGCCGGGTTTCGCCGCGTCCACAAACGCCGAGAAAAGCTTCCGACTGTTTTCGTCCTTCCGGAAGAAAAATTCCGGATGCCACTGCACCGCCCAGATGAAGCGTTTCTCCGGCGCACAGACCGCCTCGACGAGCCCGTCCGGCGCGATCGCCATGGGCTGCAAAGCCGGCGCAAGCGTCTTGATCGCCTGATGGTGGCAGCTGTTGACGCCGATCTCCTCCGCGTTCAAAAGCGCACAAAGCGGCGCGTCCTTGCACAAAGCAACCGTGTGCTCGGCGCGGTCGTACGGCGCCGCCATGCGGTGGTTCGTGTCCGACGGATGCTCGGTTTTCAAATCTTGAAAAAGCGTACCGCCGAGGTGCGCGTTCATAATCTGCAAGCCGCGGCAGATGCCGAACACCGGCTTGTCCGCGTCCCACAGGAGCCGCAAAAGCACGGTCTCCATCGCGTCACGCTCGGGGCAGGTCTCCGCGCAGGTCGGCTTTTGTTCCTCGCCGTAAACGGATGGCGAAACGTCCTGCCCGCCCGCGATCAGAAAGCCGTCGAGCGTGTCGACAAGGCGGGAAAGCGCCGTTTCGTCGTTTGTCAAAGGCAGCATGACGGGGACCGCGCCCGCCTGCTCCAAAGCCTGAAAATATCCGGGCAGCATCCAATAGGAATCCCGCGCCCGATCGAACAGCGGCGTCACGCCGATCAGCGGTTTTTGCATATTCCCTCCACGATGACTTTGTCGTCAATTCATGTGCCGTAAGGCACGATTCACGTCCTTTGGACAATTCATGTGCAAAGCACAATTCATGCGCTTGCGCAATTCATTCGGCGGGGCGTCTGGGTCGACGCCCCCTACAAACTGCCACGAGCGCCTGCGCCTACATCCCGTAGGGACGATCATTGATCGTCCGCTTTCTTGCGCCGCACCTCGTAAATCCCGAACCATCCCATCTCCGACCAGTCCTCGTTCCGATATTTGACGAAGTACGCATAAGCGTCGTACCAGTTCGAAAACAGTCCGTTTTCGTTCAGCTTTGCGTAATCCTCTGAAAAGAGCGTGCCGTCCTCGTCGCAGCCGTGCCATTGCGGAAGGAACAGGCAGTCGCTGATGATCGAAAACGCGCCGTCGGCATCGGTCATATAACTGACGTCATACCCGAGAAATGCATAGTTCCGCGGATAAAACCCGTTCGTTCCGGCAAGTCTTGTATGTATGATCTCATACTCTTCCGGATGCTCCTGCAGTTCCAGATATCGGTTCGCGTCTGCTTCGGTTTTGAGCCCTGCTCTGCAGTTTTTTTCACGCCGTAAACGAAGCATCAGCATTCTGTCGCGAAGACAGGTTTTCTTCTTCAATTCGTCTCTGAACAGGCAGCCGCCGGATCGGTCTGTGCCGTAATATGGTTTTATGATCTGCTCGGTATACGGGTGTCCGTAGAACGGTCGAATGTTCTCCTTCTGCTCGCGGTATGCCGCATAAAGCTGCGGATACTTTTTTACGACCGAAAAGCGGGAAGGAATCTTTAACCGTTTCTCCTTCATCTCGCCTTGCGCAAAGCTTTCAAAAATGACCGGTCTGATCATTCGGACTGTCCTCCGTGATCACATGAAGAATAAATTGCCCTTCGGGCATGAATTACGTCTGCGACGCATGAATTGGCTGCGCCGTGAATTGCAGCGAAGCCGCATGAAAAGGCGTTCCCGAAGGAACGCCTCAAGATTATGACATGGTCAGATACGCCGAGATGAACAGGTCGAGGTCGCCGTCCATGACCGCCTGGATGTTGCCGTTTTCGGCGCCGGTGCGGTGGTCCTTGACGAGCGTATACGGCTGGAAGACGTAGGAGCGGATCTGACTGCCCCACTCGATCTTCTTCATTTCGCCCTTGATCTCCTGCATCTGCTGTTCGCGCTCGCGCTCCTGAAGCTCTAAAAGTTTACCTTTCAGAATGCGCATCGCCATTTCCTTGTTCTGAAGCTGGCTTCGCTCGTTCTGGCACTGCACGACGATGCCGGTCGCAAGGTGCGTGATGCGGATCGCGGAGCTGACCTTGTTGACGTTCTGCCCGCCTGCGCCGCCAGAGCGGTAGGTATCGACGCGAATATCGTCCGGCTCAATCTTGATATCGCCGGTATCGTCGTCGAAAATCGGCGTCACATCGAGCGACGAAAACGACGTATGCCGCCGCGCCGACGCGTCGAACGGCGATATGCGGACGAGCCGGTGCACGCCCTTCTCGGCCTTCAGATAGCCGTAAGCATTTTCGCCCTCGACCTCGAACGTGACCGACTTCACGCCTGCGTCGTCGCCCGCAA